>ENA-OQHP01000376-OQHP01000376.1-human-gut-metagenome-genome-assembly--contig:-NODE-376-length-14365-cov-2.310999_pt1 | contig 14365 bp, 25 predicted proteins | sample MGYA00242563_ERZ504717 | MGnify/ENA primary metagenome ERZ504717 (study PRJEB26092, sample SAMD00036212) | human gut metagenome | host: Homo sapiens | study: EMG produced TPA metagenomics assembly of... | reverse complement strand
CATCTTGGCGTCGACATAGCCGCCATACATATAGGGCACACGCCAAAGACAAGCTCGGGAAAGAGCCTGCGACCATGGTCGAGCCATGAGTTGTCCTGCCCTATGCCATCGGCAACGCCCATCACGCGCACCTTCTGATAGACCCGCTGCTGCACGGCGGGCCATTCGGGCGTGGCGCGATAACGCTCGGCAATGCTCATGAGGGCGCGAACGATGGTATTCATGCCACCCCAGCTGAGCAGCATAATGTGCGCGGATCATCATCCAAAATCGCCTGTGCAATTACGCGGGACCCCTCAGTTTCCTCAGTCACATCACCCTCAAAGGCAACATTTCCCACAAAGGTGCGCTCGATCATCTGGGCAGGCGTGGGAAACGGCGGCTCACCGGCAGCGGCCGCATTCGCCTGCAACTGCGGCCAAGCCTGGGCATATTCATTACTCCAGAGGTTCTCAATCCAATGCTCGGGAAACGGACGATACTCACGAAGCTCGCCGGCCAGCGGATCGGGCTCATGAGGCACAACATCCCACTCATAAGAGCGACGCCCCTTAGTCCGCCAATGCGAATTCACCTCGCCCAGCGTATGAACCCCATCCCCAAGAAAGTGATACTGCGAAGCCGTATACACCACAGCCTGAACATCAAGCACATTGAGATACAGAGCCAAATGAACGAGCGAGTTCATATCATCGACTTCCATATCAGTAGTAACAATCACCCGAGTTAGCTCTTGGGACATAGGAACAGCTCCAATCAAAATCAATTCAGCCAGTTACGCGCAAGGCAAGACGGGACCCACGCCCCCATCGCCACCGACCCGGCGTGCCGCTGGAAGCGGCCGGCCAGGGTCTCAGCAATGGAAACACAGTGGGCACCGGGGTTTACCTATTGACCCTGGCCGACCACTCCCAGCAGCCCACCGGCTCGCCGTCGATGAGTACGTTGCCCCCGTCGAAGTCTTGATAACACAGGTCGTTGAATTGGTGGATCCACACGCCGTGGTTGAACGTCTTCTTGGGCGAGCCATCGGCCTCGCGGTAGCGTCCGGTCAGGTCCTCGACATGGCTAAAGTAGGTGAGGTGCACGTTGGCGCCGGCGTCACGCAGGCGCGCCGTGAGCGGCAGCACGGTCTGTTGCGGAGACACGAGCTCGTCGCCCTTGGAGTGCGTAAACCACAGCGGCGTCTTGGCGAGCGCGGCTACGTCCTCGTCCGTGGCGTTGTACCACGGGGCACAGCAGGGAAGGCCCGCGGCAAAGAATCGGGGTAGTCGGCGCACAGGCGCAGGGTCATAAAGCCGCCGTTGGAAAGACCGGCGACCACGATGCGGTCGGTGTCGATGCGGTCGGCGTGCTCGGCGACAAACTCGTCGATGAGCGCCTTGAGCACGGGGGAGTAGATGCTCTGGTTGGAGCGACCGAGCTGCTCGACGCCGTTGTCCATCCAAACGTGGGAGACTGCGGCACGAGCACCCAGGCAAAGCCGCCAAAGTAGCGCTGGATTTGCGCCTGGCTAATGGCTGTCACGCGGTTGCCGATATAGGCGCGCGTGGCGCTTCGCCCTGCGTAGCATCCTTGCCTTCGCCGGCGCCGTGCAGGTACACCACGAGCGGGGCCTTTTGGGGCACGACCGTGGCCTCGGGTGCGAAGGGATTGAAGCAGGCCGAGTCCTCTGCCTTAAAGCTGGGCTCAAAGAAGCCGTACTCGAGCGCGATGCCGTCGACGGCGGTCTTTTGTACGGCATTGCTCCAGCTTGAGCGCGGGGCAGATGTCGCCGCGACAGGCATCGAAGACCAGGCCGCAGGTGGGGTCGTCGCCGACGTTGCCGGGAAGAGCCGAGAGCTGCGTGATGTGCAGCTGGTCATCGAGCATGCGCGAGCCATGACGCCGCCTTCGATCTTTTTGGTCAGTCGCTGCTCGGCGACCTCGAGTGCACATGGTTGCCCACGGCGAGCTTGCGGCCGTTCTCGTCACACGGATACGCGGCGAGAACGTCGATGTAACCCACGGAGGGCGCGGCATGGTCGGCGCCGTGCTCCTTGCGCATCAGGACCTCGCCCGTGCGCTCGTGACGCTCTACATATATATGGAAAGTGTTCGAATCGAGATCGTTGGCGCGCACGGTGCAGGGTAGGTCGAGAACGACCTTGCTGATCCAGGGGCCAAAGTCGCCCAAGGTGGTGACGGTTGCGTAGGTGCACGATTTGAGTTCCATGAGCTGCCTCCCTTGTGCCGCGCGTGCTAAACAATCGCGGCAATACAATCTAAACATGTTTAGTGTAAAGCAGAATTAGAGAATAAGCAGATGAACTCGGTAAACGGTTGCATCAAACGCTCAATGAACTATTAAACACTCGTTTACTACTATCTAGCAGGGCTTTTGTTGATGAATCAACAAGGCATTTGGGTGCAAGATTATATAAAATCCCACGTAGACGGCCATTTATAAATTAACGACGCTATATGTAATGCCTTGGCATTCAATTACGTTCACCCCCGATTTCCTACCGTTCACCGGACTGCAAACGGCAAAACTGCCACAAATTCAACGCTGCGTGTAAACTAAGCGCTGTAAACGTTCAGTAAACAGATTGTTTACGACAGCCTATCCAAGGGCTCGGCAGCCGTAAGGGGTTATAGCCGCCGGGCCAAAGGCGTGCCTACGTCCAAACGGGTAGACACACGATGATATGGGGAGGGGTCCCATGGCGGTAGATAACAAACAGATTGCCACCGATGTCCTCGAGCTCGTGGGCGGTGCGGAGAATGTTGCCGTCGCCACCAACTGCATGACGCGCCTGCGTCTGACGCTCAAGGATAACAGCAAGGTCGACGTGGAGAAGATCAAGAAGGTCAAGGGTGTACTGGGTTGCCAGTTCGCCGGCAGCCAGCTCCAGGTCATCATCGGCCAGAACGTGCCCAAGGTGCTCGCCGAGTTCGTCGCCATGTCCGGCGTCAAGCAGGGTGCCGCCGTTGACGAGAACCTCGACGCTCCCAAGGAGAAGTTCGAGATCAAGAACCTGCCCAACATCATTCTCGACTACCTGTCGGGTTCCATGACTCAGCTGATTCCGCTGCTCATGGCCGGCGGTCTGTTCCGCACCATCGCTGCGGTTCTTGGTCCCACCATGCTCGGCGTTCTCTCCGATACCGATCCGACCTATACGTTCCTCTACACCACCCTGTACGAGGCAACGTTTACCTTTATCCCCATCTACCTGGCTATGCCGCTGCTAAGAAGCTCGGCGCCTCTCCGGTTCTGGGTATGCTCCTCGGCGGCGCTCTCATGGCCCCGTCCGTCGTGAGTGTCGCGACTCAGGAGGGTGGCGGAATCATCTCCGTCTACGGCATCCAGATCGCCGCTGCAACTACCAGCAGTCCGTCCTGCCGATCATCCTCTCGGTGCCCGTCCTGTACTTTGTCGAGAAGTTCTTTAAGAAGGTCATGCCCGACGTGCTGTCCACGGTCTTCACGCCGTTCTGCACCATGATTGTCACGATCCCCATCGCCTTCATCATTCTTGCCCCGATCGGCAACGAGCTCGGCAACCTCATCGCCAACGCCCTCTTTGGCCTTGCTGACCTTGGCGGTATCGGTATCCTGATCGTCATGGCCATCCTCGGCGCCTTCTGGCAGCTCTTCGTGGTCTGCGGCATGCACATGCCCGTCATCCTGCTCGCTCAGGTTCAGATCATCGCCGCCGGCTACGATCCTTCGTCTTCGTTTCCACCAACTGCGCTATGGCCGCCGTCTGGGGCTGCGCCTTCGGTGCCTTCCTCAAGATGAAGAACCCCGACGAGAAGGGTCTTGCCCTGGGTTACGTCATCTCCGCCATCGCCGGCGGCGTCACCGAGCCCGCGCTCTTCGGTATCCTCATGCGCTTCCGTCGCACCATGCTCGGTATGTTCATCGGCGGTGCCATCGGCGCTGTGTTCTCCGGCCTCATGGGTGTTACCTACTACCTGGCTGGCGGTGCCTCCAACTTCCTGGTCTTCACCAACTACCTGCAGGGTGGCCAGATGAACACCGTCTGGGCTATCGTCGGTATGGCAATCTCCTTTGTCATCGCCGCTGCCGTCGTCTTTGCCGCTGGCTTCTCCAAGGAGGAGCTCGCCGAGATGGAGGCCTAAGGCCAAACCATTCGGTCACATGCGACCTTACCTACACGACAGGGCCCCGTCAGGCGCAAGCCCGGCGGGGCCCTTCTTACAAGGTAGACTGATTGGGGGGCATGTGGCGCCTGCTCGCCGGGGCTTGCTAAGCGCCAGGTGCTTTCGCACGGGGTTACTGCGAAAGAATCTGCCGGTTCGCAACTCCTTTATCAAACGAAAGGACATGCAGATGAGTTTGGGAAAGCTGACCGTCAACGGTCGCCAGGACGGCTTTTTGTGCGAGGGCAAGCCGTTCTTTTGGTTTGCCGATACGTGCTGGAGCGCTTTTACGAGCATTACCGAGGCCGATTGGGACTACTATCTGACCCGCCGCGCCGAGCAGGGCATGAACGTGCTGCAGATCAACACGCTGCCGCAGTGGGATCGCTGCTGCCCCGATCTGGGCATTTGGCCCTATGCCAGCGAGGACGGCGTGCATTTTGATTGGTCCCGTCCCAACCAGGCGTACTGGGACCGCGCTGCTGCCATGTGCCGCGCTGCCGTCGAGCACGGCATTCGTCCGGCACTCGTACTTATGTGGTGTAACTACGTGCCCGGTACCTGGGGCGCCAAGATCGCTGAGCGTTGTGGTGCCGAGGTTATGCCGCGCGAGGAGGTCCGCGCCCACGTTGCCCGCGTCGTCGAGAGCCTGGGGGAGTTCGACCCCGTCTATGTGGTGACGGGCGATACCGACTTTACCAGCGACGAGGCGATCGCCTATTACGAGAATGCCCTCGACGAAGTTGTCAAGCGCGCGCCCGAGGCGTTGCGCACCATGCATATCAACCGCGGCAACCGCACCATTCCGTCACAGTACCTGGACCGTCTGGACTTTTACATGTTCCAGCCCGGCCACAACTACGAGGGCCAGCCCGAGGCCTGGCGCCTGCCGCAGGACTTATCGCCAACTATCCCAAAAAGCCGATGGTCAACTCCGAGCCTGTTACGAGCAGATGGGTGCATCGCGCAACGTGTACTGGCGCTTCACCGCGCAGGACTGCCGCGCGAGCGTGTGGTCGTCGATCCTTGCCGGCGCAGCGCTGGCGTGACCTATGGCGCGCACGGCGTTTGGAACTGGCAGACCAGCAAGAGCCAGGGCTCGGTGCTGGGCGAGGGCTTCGACATGCCGTTCCGCTGGCAGGAGTGCCTGCAGTTTTGCGGGGCGTTTGGGACTTTGGCGCGATCGAGCACGTGCTTGCCGGCTTGGGCGCTACGGCTGGCGATGACGCACTTGCCGTGGTTCCGGCGCAGGAGCTGCTCGGATGACGCGCGCGAGGCCATTCGTGTGGCGCGCGTTGGCGATCGCGTCGTCACGTACCTGCCGCGTACCACGGCGCTCAAGTTTAAGCTCGACGGCGCGCGTGACTGGACGGCAACGGTCCTCGACATGGAGGGCAAGCGCATCGCCAAGCTGCCGTCCGCGACAACGGTGACGGCACCGTACGCGTGGCTCAGCATCCCTTTGAGCACGACGCGCTGGTGATCCTGGCCCCCGGGCGCTAACGGCTCTACTCCAACATTTACAACCCAGTCCCTTTCATGAGGTTGCGACGGAATGGTTCCTGTATGACAGCTTTAAGTTGCCAAGGGGAGCCATTCCGTTGCACTCATTGGGGACGTACTTAAATGAGCGGTAGTTGGAGACGCTCCTTGCCGAGCTAGAGGTCGCGCGTGTCCCTTCTGGTCCATGCGGCTAAAAATCGCGGCGTGATGTGAACGGCTGGGGTCAAATTTGCAGCATTTCGAGCTTGGCTTTGATATTGAGATTGGTTCTTTATTAAAATGGAATTCCAGACAATTGAGCGGCCGGGGGTTAACCATGAGGGGCATGGGAGACACAACCGCATATCTGCGTCGGGGCATTCGGGAGATTATATGCCTGGCGCTGTTCTCCTTCACGTTTTTGGCGTGCGAGTATCTCTTTGATGTGCGCATGGCCGAGTTCGTGTCTCCGAACGAGGTTGTTATTTATGAGAGCCTTGTCCTCGGCGCGAGCGTGATTGGCTTTTTTGTACGTCCCATTCTGTATTATCACCGTCCCCATGCCATCGACGCAACGAGTGACGTCACGGGCGTTTTGCTGGTGGCGGCATTGCTGCTGTTGATTATGGCGGTTCAGGTTGAGGTAATAATTGTCGGCGGTTTGGTGGCGTGCTGCGCGCTGGGCTACTGCGGATCGATTGCTCACGCAAACTTTGCGCGGCGCTTTGCGCGAACGCCTTGCTTGGCGCGCGCCGCCGCACTTTCTTACGCCATGGGCGTTCTGGTGCAGGTTCTCAACCACATGGTGATGCCTGCCGGCATTCCTCAGCAGGCTGTTCTGGTTGTCTGTGCGATCGCGCAGGTGGCGTTGCTCCACGGTGCCCGGCGCGCCAAGCTGCGCGACGAGTCCGATCCCAACTTTGAACCCAGTGCTGCCGGGCTTTCGGTAGATGCTCTGGAATATGGCGCCAAGTGGCATGACGATCCTGAGGCAAAGGCGGCGTTCCGCCGCACTGTAGCTCGCTTGACCGTGGCGACAGCGTGTCTTTCCGGCGTATTCGCTGCGCTCAACGCGGGTCTCACAACCCTGCATGCTACCGGAGCCGTTGATTTGGGTGACTGGTCGCGCCTGCTGCTTGTCATGAGCTCGTTGGCCGCCGGCGTCCTATTTGACTTGCGCGGCCGTTCGTATATGAATATCGGCATGACATGCGCCGCCATGCTGTCCACGCTTTCGTTCTTTGTGCTCATCATCGACGGCAACGGCGGCAACGAGCTTGCTGCCACGATCATCTTTTATCTGGCTCGGGCTTCTTTGTGGTGTTCTTTACCACAAAATTCGCCGCCATCTCGCTCTATGCGCGCTGGTCATATTTTTGGCCGTGCATGGGTCGCATCGTCAACAACGTGTGCTCGATGCTCGTGACGGCGCCGGCAGTGGCGATTATTTGAGTCAAAACGTGCTGGCGGCAGTCGGCGCGGCGCTCGTGATGTTTGTGGGTATTGCGATTACGCTGCTGGGGCAGTTAGGGCAACGGCCGATGATGTCGTGATGCAGGACGGCCTGCCGCTTGCCACCGATGATCTTGGCGGGGATCTTGCGCCCACATGCTCCGACCCCGCGTCCGTGGAGGCAGCGGAGCTCGCGTCCGTGGAGGCAGCGGAGCTCACGTCCGATGAACGCCTCGATGCCTTCGTCGCCACCTTTGAGCTTACAGAGCGCGAGCGCGATGTTCTTGAGGCCTTGGTCGTTTCGGACCAGAGCGTTCAGGACATCGCCACAACGCTTTTCCTTTCGCGCTCCACGCTCTACCGTCACATTTCCTCGATTAACAAAAAGACCGGCACCGCCTCGCGCGTGGCCCTTATTAACTTCTACTGGTCCTGGACACCCCAGGACTAGCGTATGAGCCGCCGCCCAGTCTCCTATCTAACGAGGATGTGGCCCCAAAGCGCGCCCGCATCGAGCTTCGCCTGCGCTAAACTGGAAGGCACGTACGCGATTACGAGAGGAGCCCGCATGGAGGCTTACAAGCAAGAGTTCATCAAGTTTATGGTCGAGTCCGACGTCCTTAAGTTCGGCAGCTTTACGCTCAAGAGCGGCCGTCAGTCCCCGTTCTTTATGAACGCCGGCGCTTACGTGACGGGCTACCAGCTCAAGAAGCTGGGCGAGTATTATGCCCAGGCCATCCACGATAACTTTGGCGACGACTTTGATGTGCTGTTTGGACCGGCCTACAAGGGTATTCCGCTGGCCGTTGTGACCGCAATTCCTACCACGAGCTGTACGGCAAGGAGGTCAAGTACTGCTGCGACCGCAAGGAGGCCAAGGACCACGGTGCCGACAAGGGCAACCTGCTGGGTTATGAGCCCAGGACGGCGACCGCGTGGTCATGGTCGAGGACGTCACCACCAGCGGCAAGTCCATCGATGAGACCTATCCCAAGGTCAAGGCTGCTGCCGACGTCGAAATCAAGGGCCTGATCGTGTCCCTCAACCGCATGGAGGTCGGCAAGGGCGGCGTGACCACCGCTCAGAAGGAGATCGAGGCCAAGTACGGTTTCCCCGTTGCGAGCATCGTTTCCATGGCCGAGGTCGTCGAGACCCTCTACAACCACGAGATCGACGGCAAGGTCGTCATCGATGACGAACTCAAGACCGCCATCGACGCCTACTACGAGCAGTACGGAGCTCGGGAGTAGTTACGGCGTTTTACCAAACGCCGTAACCGGCCGACGCTGCGCGCCGCCCAGGGCGACAATTTGTCATTCAAAAGGCGAGGCATGACCAGAAGGTCAATGCCTCGCCTTTTTCATGCCAACTTGTTCGCCCTGGACGTCGCTCGCTGTCGTTGCAAAAACATCGGCGTTGCCGGAGTAGTCATTGGGGACGTTCTTGTTTGACTAGTCGTTTAAGAACGTCCATTACAGTCGAAATTGTCAGCCCGGGACCGTCTCGGGCTACGATTGAGGCGCGCCCAGAACGGGCCGCCGACCGGCGCCCGCGCACGGCCCCGAGGGTGAGGAGCTCCGGCACGTCGGTGAGGTCGGTCAGGGCGTCCAGGCGCGGCGACGCGAGGCTCAAGTCCCTGCTGATCTTCTCGTGCAACAGCCTGGTGAAGTCCTCGGGGCGCTACGGCGAGTACTACCGGGCCTGCAGGGCGCGGGGCATGGGGCACGGGCGGGCGCTCAAGGCCGTCGCGAGGAAGCGGCTCAGGCGATATACGCCGTGATGCGCGACCGGGTGCTACCGGGAGTAGCCCCGACGGTTGACAAAACTATAGGAACACCCAATGACTAGTCATCCACGCTCGTTAGATATGCGTCCAAAAATCCGCGCTCGTCGCTACTTGAGCCCCGGGAGGCGGGTGTAGGGAAACGAGCGCTCCAGGAATTCGGAGCAGTGGGCGTAGTCTTTGGCGAAGTAGCTACTGTAAAGCGAATCGAGCACGTATTGCACGGCGATGTGGCTCGCGAACTGCGTGATGCGATGCGTCATGCTCTCGTGGTCGCTCACCGTAAGGTAGGCGGCAAAGTCGGGGTGAATGCGCGCGCAATAAGGCGTGCCGATGACGATGACCGGGACATGCCGACTGCTGAGGATCGGCAAGATGTCCTTGAGGTTGGGGCAAGGCCGCTGTAGGAGATGACGATTGCCACATGGTCGGGGTCCGAGGCGAGCGCCGTGCGCACCTGGGCCTCGACACCGTCGTGGCACGTTGCGCTTTTGCCGGCGGAGAGCAGGCGGTCGCGGAACATTCCCGCTGGATAGAGGTTGTGCGAGCCGTGTAGATGTCGACCTGTCGGGCGTTCGCGATGAGCTTGGCGGCGTGGTCAAGCTGCGTGGGGTCGAGCAGCTCCTGCGTTTCGGCCAGCGTGGTCTGATAAAGCCCCTCCATACGCTCCATAACCTGCGCGGGGCTGGACGTAGCATCAAAGGGAAAGTTGATGTCCACGTCGCGGCGGTTTCCCGCCTCGGTTGCCAAGCGAATAAGCTCGACCTTGAGATCCTTGAAGCCTTCGAGACCGAGCTTTTGCAAAACGGTGTACGCTCGCGACCGAAACGTTGGTGCGCGCGGCAAATTCCTTAATAGAAAGTCCGCGGATGTCCTGACCGATGGCAAGGGCTGCAATGCCGAGCTGTTGCTCGGTGGGGGTGAGGCCCTGCGCTTCGGTGATCTTGCGTTTGATATCCATGCGAACTCCCACACTCGCCAAACCTGCCAAAAAGGGACAGGTTTATTATGGCAGGTTTTGCCCGCAAAGGGTAACGGGGCCGAGGATGCCGCTGGGGGCGACGGGCTCGGTGAGGCCGAAGATGTCGGGGATCGCATGGTCGAGCGTGTTGATGACGTCGATCGTGAGCTCATGCGCACCGGCGGAAAGTGCGCCGGCGGCAAAACGGTAGGGCGGGCAGATGCGTGTGCCGAGTGAGCGTCCATCGAGCGTGAGCGTTGCGGTTTCGTAGACGTCTCCCAGGTCGATCGTAGCGTCGGCGCAATCGTTGGCCAGCTCAAACGACGCATGATATCGGTAGGTACGCAGGTGCCGGTGAACAGATCGGCTGTAAGGTCGCATAGGTGCTTGAGCTTTTGTGGTTCACCAAAGGCGCCATTGCTGCCGGCAGGGGAGAGGGCAACGGTCCATGGGCCTTCGATGCGCAGGCCGAGCGATGTATCAGCGTCGATTACGCCGTCTCCGGGCGCATCCTCGTTGCTCGCTTGCAAAACAACGATGCAGCTCTCGAAGGGTGCGAGCTCCAGCGCACCGTCAAACGCAACGGGCTCGGCACCGTTTAGCAGGTCGAGCCGCGTGCCGCAAAGGCGCTCGCCTGTCGCAAGTGCAACCGTGCAGTCGATGCGCTCGCGTGGGTGCTCGTTGACGAGCATAATGTAGGTCTCGCCCGCCCGCTCGTAGCGAAGCGCACGTAGCCAAGGCTGCGGTACGTCAGGCACAACAGTCTGCAGTCCCGCGCTTGCAAGCGCGCGGGCGACATCGGCGAGCGGCGTTGCGACGAGCCCTCCCAGCTCGACCGCGCCATCGGAATCGTAGAATGCGCCGGGCACCTCGTCGACGGCAAGCACCATAACGCCTGCATCCGTCATGTATCTCGTCGCTTTGCCGTCTCCGCGCCAATAAACGTAGCACCGGTCATAACAAATGCCTGGTAGTGGCAGTTGTTAACACCAAGCAATCCATCGGCAATCGAAACCTTGTAGCGGCTCTTGTCCTCAAAAGCCTCGGCGGGCACAAAATCAAAGTCTATCTGCGCGCGCGTGAGCTCTGCCGCCACGCGCTCGATAGGCATGGCGCTACCGGCCCATTCGGCATCGGCATGGTACAGGATGGCGACGGGGCGCGTGGCACAGCCTCCCGAAAGCAGCGTTGCCGTACGGTTCATATAGCTCATGAGCTGGCCAAAGTGCGGCCACTGCGGGTTGTTGCCGTGCGCGTAAAAGTGCGGCGGCAGTCCCAATCGGGGAAGGGCGCCATGCTAAACGCGTGCGGCGTAAACCAATTGACGCCGCGGACGAGCATGTGGTCGGCAATCCACTTCATCTCGCGCAAGCCCTCGTGCCAGCCAAAGGCGCCAAAGACCTCGGCCATGCAGCGCCCTTGCTTTTTGGGGTCGAGGCGCGCGGCCGAAGAGCCCAGTTTGGCAAGCGCGTAGGTAAAGAACTCCATGTTCCATGCGCCATGGAAGTAGCTGTAAGGGCCGTGGTCGATGCCGGGGGCGAGCTGGTTAATAACCACATCGATGCCCGCCATGTCCTGGCCGGCGACAGCGCGGAAGTAGTGCCAGCGCCCTGGCCCAAGCGCGTGTGGCAACTCTTGTCCTCAATCACATGTCCGATGTGCATGACGCCGCGCTCGCGGCACCAGTCGCCAATCTGCTCGTCAAAGCATGCGCGGTAGAGTTGCGTGGCAATGTCCATGTAGGTGTGACGGACTCGGGCGCCATCTGCCTCGCGCGTCCAAAGGCCGCGCAGCTTGGTGAGCCAGTCCTCGCCAAGTGCATTACGCAAACGGCTGGCAAGCTCGTCCGACCAGGGCAGTGCCAGATCTCCTCTTCCGATAAAGCTGCTGGTAGAGGCGTCGTCGAGGGTGGTTCCCTTCTCGTTCATAAAGCCCGGTTCATCGGTAAAGAAGCCCAGGATGGTGCGGCCGAACTCATCGCCCAGATGCGCAAACGTGGGCTCATAGACGGCATCGATGAGCACGCGGCACGAATCGGCGTCGACCATGTTGATGTACTCATCGCGAAAGCCGGTCTTTGGCTGGTGACGTAGAGCTCGACGGTGGTGATGCCGGCGGGTGCGTCAAAACGCAGGCAAGCGGGGGTGCCGTCGGCCTGCTCAACGGAGAGCTCAAGGTCGAGCGGTGCGCTGGCGGCGTCGAAAGTCGCCGAGCCACAAAGCGCTCCGTGGGATCCATAAGATTGCCGAGCTTAATGACCGTGGACGGCTGGGGCCCGACGACCGTAACCGTGCGATGCTTGAGCACGGTCTTTTTAAGCGCGGGGTCAACATCCTCGCCTGCAAGCGCGCCGTTGGCATAGCCCGTGGGGAAGTGCGCATCGTCGAGCAGCCAGATCTTCAACCCCAAGCGCTTGCACTCGCCGATGATATAGCGCAGGTCAGACCACCAGCCATCGCGGCAAAACTCGGGTGCGTGCGCGACTCAAGACAGACTTCGCGGATGTCCGCACCGGCGATCTGTTCCAAGTATTCGGCAATCGTCTCGCGCGTCTCGCCCTTGAGCCACAAGAACGGAAGCACATGGTTGTCATATGCCACCATACTCACTCCTTCAAAACCTGCCAAAAGGGACAGGTTTATTTTGGTCGGTTTTATCTGGCAAACGCCACCCCGCAGCTGCTTGGCGAAGCGCTGGGACGCGTGCCACATGCCAGAACCAACCTTCTAAACCTTTGCGAGTTCAGGGTATGTCGTCCGCGCTGCCTGCTAATATCAAAACCACGGCTAAATATGACTAAATCAACGATGGTGGCGCCATGGATATCGCATGTTTGGACAATCTTTTGCTCGAGCTGACCGACAGTGAGCGCGCTTACTGCGCGGGCGCTCGCTATGACTGGAACGATGCATTTAGACGGGGTCAACAGGCAGATATCGATGGCAGGCATGTTCATAAAATCGGTAACGCGACATACGCCCTGCACCAAGAAGGCATGCCCGAGGGCCTGTCGATTGTGCGCAACTCGCGCTTTAACCCCGTGCCGGAGCACGTGCACGATTATGTCGAAATCAGCTATGTCTATCGAGGGAGCGCGCCACAGATTGTCAATGGTACGCAACTCACACTCGCCCAAAACGAGGTGCTTCTGCTCGATGCCGCCTGCCCGCATGCCGTAGACGAGCTCGGCGAGCATGACCTGATGTTGAGCATTGTCATTTCGCGGCCGATGCTGCGCCGCCACATCGGGATCATGTCCGATATCTCTGAAATGAACGTTCACCGCTTCTCCGATCGGCACTCAATCAACGTCGCTCCGGTCTGTCTCGTCATCTCACACGCATTATTATATGTGCGGTCTGTTGTCCCCAAGCACGGCATCGTAACCGCAATAATCTCTTTTTTATCCCGTCCCCAGCATATCGAACGCCTTTGCCGTGACAAGCAGAGCCAATGTAGAATCCAGACCGCCCGAAATGCCGACAACCGCTGATTTTGCATTCGTATGCGACAACCTTTTTTCAGACCCATTGCCTGAATTGTCAAGATTTCGTCACAAATATGCGCTCGCGCCGCCTCGTCAGACGGCACGAAACGGGATGCTGTGAAAGTTTCTCGTAAGAACAGTATCGCATATTCCCACATGAAACGGCACAACTACCGGACAACCGCAATTTAGCTTTTCCGGTGAAACGTCGTATTTTTACGTCTCTCTCCTACAATTTTTTCAAGATCGATCTCTGAATAAATGATCTCGTTTTTATAACGTTCTGACTGCCGGAGGATCGTTCCGTCTTCCGCAATGATATTATGTCCTCCGAAAACGAGATCCGTCGTTGACTCTCCTTCTCCCGCGTTCGCATAGACATATCCCGCGATCAGGCGCGCGGACTGACCTGCGATCAGACGGGTTCTGTAACTTCCTTTTCCGACCGTTTCGTCACTTGCAGAACAGTTGACAATGATCGTCGCTCCTGCCAAAGCCTCCTCAATACTCGGAGGAACAGGAGACCAGACGTCTTCGCATATTCCGCGCCTACTATAAGATCCGCCGTCTCATCATCCTGAAACAGGATCTTCGGCCCGAAAGGAACCTTTCTCCGTCAAACTGAATCCACCTCACACTGTCCGGTCCCGGAGTGAATTGACGCATCTCGTAAAACTCTCCGTAATTGGGGAGAAATGTTTTCGTTGTAAATCCGATCACTTTTCCATCGTTGACTGCCGCCGCCGTGTTATAAAGCTTCCCGCCTTCTGTAAGCGGCATTCCCACAAACGCCAGAATGTTTTTGCCTTTTGTATGCCCTGCAATCTTTTTCACTGCGCCGTATGCCGCGTTCAGCAAAACGTTCTGCGTAAAAAGATCTCCGCATGTATATCCTGTTACGCATAATTCGGGAAATGCGACGATCTTCGCCCCTTTTTCATATGCCTGATCGATCGCCCTGCATATCTGTTCCGTATTATATTCCACATCTGCCACTCGAATATCAGGCGTGGCAGCCGCTACTTTCACAAAACCATGTCTCATCTTTA
>ENA-OQHP01000375-OQHP01000375.1-human-gut-metagenome-genome-assembly--contig:-NODE-375-length-14370-cov-1.496454_pt1 | contig 14370 bp, 18 predicted proteins | sample MGYA00242563_ERZ504717 | MGnify/ENA primary metagenome ERZ504717 (study PRJEB26092, sample SAMD00036212) | human gut metagenome | host: Homo sapiens | study: EMG produced TPA metagenomics assembly of... | reverse complement strand
TGCGATACTGATGCCGATCGCGGTCGGCGAGGACGGATTCCCGTCGTCGGCGAGAACGGCAAGTGCGCAGTCGGTCAGCGTGCCGGCTGCAAGCTGTGCCGAACCTGTCACGCCCATCAACGGCAGCGAATTCATAGCCCGGCATAACGCCGAAGGCGGAGTCGATGCCAACTGTCTGCAGCCATACTGGCAGTTCAATCACATCACACATGACGAATACTGGTCACTGACGGAACGTCCGGGAGCATTCCGCCTGCATTCCGGACGCATCAGCTCGAATCTCAATCATGCATGGAACACGCTGACGCAGCGCACGATGGGCCGGTGACGGTGGCCGAAGTCACCGTCGACGCGTCGACATTGCATGATGCGACTTCGCCGGATTGGCGGCGTTCCAAGGATGCTATTCCTACATCGCGCTTACGCGAAGGAACGGCCGCACGATGCTGACCGTCCAATACAAGCCGGTGAATGACGATTCCATCTTCTCCGACGATGATTGGGACAGTCCAGCCGTAACGGATGCGGAAATCATGGCGGATGCGGATTGCATGCGCCTGCGCGCGGTATATGATTTCACCGATTGCAAGGATGAAGTGACGTTCTTCTACCGCGATGCGGATATGCCGGAATCCGAATGGCGCCCATTGGGGACAGCGCACCGGATGGTCTTCAAAATGGATCATTTCACAGGTTGCCGTATCGGATTGTTCCTGTATTCGACAAAAGAGACCGGTGGAATCGCCGATTTTTACGACTTGCGTATTCGACGCCGGATACGAAGGAAGGAGGGCAATGAAGCGACAGCCATAGTGGCGCAGGGAACTGTCGAAGCTTGGCGGCTGAAGATCAGGCATCACCGTGTTCCGAGGGGTCCCGTTCGCCCACGCCTCCCGTCGCAGTCCTGCGCTGGCGTGCGCCGCAGCCGGCCCTGCCATGGGATGGTGTGCTGCAAGCCTCGATTTCGGGCCTACCGCGATGCAGCCGACGCCGGGCGCCTCCGATGATTTCTATGATCGTGAATGGGGCACCGATCCGGCCGTGCCGATGAGCGAGGATTGCCTCTACCTGAATATTTGGACTCCGGCATTACGCGGATATGGCGCGGATAGCATGGTACCTCCGAAAAGCTGCCGGTCATGGGTCTGGATCTACGGCGGAGCCTATCAATGCGGCGGCACATTTGAAAAGGAATTCGACGGCACACGTCTCGCCGCGAACGGCGTCGTTGTGGTCAGTGTGGCCTATCGTCTGAATGCATTTGGGTTTATGACGCACCCTTTGCTGCATGAGGAGGCCGTAGAACGCGGCGACGGCGAACCATATGCGAATTTCGGATTCCTGGATCAGCGTGCCGGAATCCAATGGGTGAAGGAAAACATCGCGAAGTTCGGCGGAGATCCGGAAAACATCCACGGTTTTCGGCCAATCGGCCGGTGCCGCCAGCGTCTTGGCCCAGATCTGCTCGCCGATGAATCATGCCTGTTTCAGAAAGTCCATCAATGTCCAATCCGGCGCAGGCCTAGGGTATTTCAATGCGCGGCAGTACACGCTGGAGCATGCGCAGGCCAACGGAATCCGTCTGTTCGAAGCATTGGGTGTCTCCACGCTGGAGCAGGCCCGTGCAATCCCGGCCCGAACGGTATTGGAAGCCGCCGAGTCCCTGCCTGTTCCACCGGACAGCGGACGTGAAGATGACTGGTCGATGATCGTCAATTGGGCGCCATGCGTGGACGGCCTGTTCCTTCCCGATCAGGAGGAGCGTATCGTCGAGGGCTGCAAGGCCAACAACGTCGACATGCTGGTCGGCAACACGACCAATGAGTTCATCGCTTCGACTGAAGATGGGAAGCCTGTGCATGTCGGCCAGCTCGGCAATCTCACGCTGATCCGCAAATGGACCGCAAGCGGTGGGACCGCGCCATACTACTATCATTTCGATGTCGCTATGCCGGGGGATGATGCCGGAGCCTTCCACTCATCCGATCTGTGGTTCTCCTTTGGAAGCCTTGCGAAATGCTGGCGTCCGTTCGTTGGATGGCATTACGATCTGGCAAGGCGAATGGGGCTGTACTGGACCAATTTCGCCGCCAATGGCGATCCCAACGGAACGGACCGTGACGGAACGCCGCTTCCTGTATGGGATCCTTGCATCGGTGAGGAATACCCCGCCATGCATTTGTGCCAAGAACCGGGCATGCGGACGGATTGGCTTACCGAAACGGATCGAAAAGCATTCGGCCTGTGACGGCATACCGTTGATGTATACATACTGATATGTAAACAGGGACGGTCTTTGCGGATCGTCCCTGCCGCATAATGATTTGCCGTTGCGCGTGCAGGAGGATTTCGAGACTGATTATCCGACTTTTCACCGTTTCCGTCGTCTGGTCCGTCGGTGGCGTCTCGCGGAGGCTCGGGCCATTGAAGACCCTGTTCGGCGTGTGCAGGCTAGGAGCTGTTTGAAGTGTTCTAGGCCGGACGTTTCGCCGTATAGGGGCGTGTCTGCGTGGATTCCGTCGGATGTGGCGTCTCAATTGTTGGACGTTGCGGTGAGCGTGAACGGGGGTGATTATGAGGAAGACTGAACCCCGCTCATGACCATTGCCGACACGATGGCCTATTTGCAGTGCAGTCGTCGGCTGTCTTGTTGGGTACCAACTCGGGTACCTTGCTGGGTACCGGAAATGTTGGCATTGGCGTACATTTCCGTACATTCTCTGTTTGCGCCGTATGTTTTGAAATCGTTGGTATTCCGCCGTTTTGGCATGAAAAAAGGGCTTCCGGATTTCTCCGAAAACCCTCAAGGCGGAGTCAGAGGGATTCGAACCCTCGAGCCGCTAAACACGACTAACACCTTAGCAGGGTGCCCCTATCGGCCACTCAGGCATGACTCCACTGTTGCGTTACGACGCAACAGCATGTAACTATAGCATCTATCCGCGTGCGAAACACCATATTGTGAAAAATGAGAGAAAAACGTGTGGTGATGTCAGTGGGACTCGAACTCGTGAGCCGTGTCGAGCGGTCTCATTGATATGCGACACGCCGGTATGCCCGCAGGTTTCGCCATATTCGAACATTTGTTCCAAACTGCCGAATCGTTGTCTATCATGGAATCATGAGCACGGCACCAAGAATCGCAGCGGCCAAACGTGACTGGGGTCACGATGAGGTCGGATGCACGGTGCTGCATATCGACATGGACGCTTTTTCGCATCCCTCGAAGTGGCGCGGCATCCGGAATACGCCGACAAACCGGTAATCATCGGCATCGGCAACCGTTCCGTGGTGTCCGCGGCGAACTATGAGGCACGCAAATACGGCATCAATTCGGCGATGGCAAGCTCCCGGGCAAGAAAACTATGCCCGAACGGCGTCTTTCTGCCGGTGGACATCCACTACTACCGTGAGATGTCCCGACGTATCTTCACAGAGGTGTTCTCCCGCGTCACCGATCGCATCGAACAGGTTTCCGTGGATGAATGCTATATGGACGTCTCCGGCGCGTTGCTGCGGTGGAAGAGTCCCCGCGCCATCGGAGCTTGGATACGCGATCAGGTCGCCAGACGGTACCACATCACCTGTTCCGTCGGCATCGCGGCGAACAAGCTTGTCGCCAAAATGGCTTCGACCAATGCCAAACCGGATGGCATGCTCATGATCCCCGTGGCCAGACATGCCGAATTCGTGCAGATGATGCCGTTGCGTGGCATACCTGGCATCGGTCCGTCCTTGGAGAAACGACTGAACGCATGGGGCGTTGATTCCGTGGCTGACTTGGCGAAGATGAGCATGGAATCGCTTGAGCAGGCGACGGGGTCAGCCATCAGCGCGCGCGGGTTGTACATGGCGGCACGCGGATTGGATGACCGCCCTGTCGCACCGCGTGCGCAGGAGAAATCCGTCGGCGCGGAACGCACGTTCGACAAGGACACCCAAGACATGCGGCAGGTGACATCCATGCTCCGCTGGTGTTGCGATGATGTGGCCGGCACGCTGCGCAGACGAGGGTTGATGGCGCGTAAGGTCATGGTGAAGCTGCGATTCCCGGATTGAGCTATGCGACGAAAGGACATACGCTGGACTGTCCGACGGATGCGGCAAGCATGCTGTATCCGCAATGTGTCGCATTATTGCTGGCCATGATGGGCATGCCGGAAAGCTCTATCGACGCCATTTCCTTGACCAGACCGGTGCGACTTGCCGGCATGAGCGCGGGCGGTTTGGTCGAAGCGGCGGATGCGGCGGTTCAGCTTTCGCTTGATGACATGCTTGAAGAGCAGAACGAGGCGCAGCGGGGTCGTGGAACGGATACCGAACCGTCGACCCAATCGGAACGGCTACGCGGTGCGGAAGCGGCATTAGACGCGGTACGGCTCAAATACGGTAAAGGAAGCGTACGCCTTGGCATATGGCGTACGGGGCCATCAGGTAATCTTGAACATTGAGAGTGATGTGGAGCATGAGAAGAAACAGGGGGAGTGCCATGAGATACAGGGACAAGGCGGTGCATGCCCGCAACCCGGAAGTGCTGGTTGCAGGGCGTCGCAGGCTGGCCATCGTCGCAGCCGTCGTGCTTGTTGTATTGCTGGCGGTAGGTGGGTGGTTCCTGGCGCGGTGCTTGCGTTCATCACAGTCCCAAGCCGGGCAGGGGCCGCAACGCAGATGAACGTGGCCAAGCAGAAAAAGCATGTGGTGAAAAAGGCCGAGCCAAAGGAACATCACGGCAATTCGCCGGACTGTCCGGATACCGATTGCATCGCCATGATGGTCAATGGCGATCTGCTGTTCCACCCTGGTCTGTGGGACAACTTCGCCGGTCCCAATACCGCGGCGACGGACGGTACGGCCTATGACTTCACCAGTCTGTTCGAACCGATGCGCAAGTACATCGATGCCTCCGATATCGCGGTGTGCGAATTCGAAACGCCGATCGCGCCTCGCGGTGGCCCCTACACCGGGTATCCGGTGTTCAACATTCCCTCGGAGGTCGCCGACGCGGCCGCCAAGGTGGGGTATCGCGCATGCACGCATGCGTCGAACCATTCGTGGGATCAAGGCGCGGATGGCATCACACGCCTGTGGGATACCCTCGACCAGGACGGCATCGCCCAGACGGGCTCCTACAAGACCGAGGAAGACTCTACCAAACCGCTGGTCATCGATTCTCCGACCGGTGGCGGCAAACTGGGCCTGATCGCCGGTACCGTGTCCCTGAACGCGCAAACTCCCGATTATGATTGGCGCGTCGACCGTCTGCGCGAGAGCGGCGATCCGAACCATCAGGCCGACATCGACAAAGCCGTGGCCAAAGCCAAAGAGGCCCGTAAGCAAGGCGCCGACGTGGTGGCCATCGCCATGCATTCCGTGCAGGAATATCTTGACTACGCCGACTCGTGGCAGCAGTCCGAAGCGCATGAGCTGGCCGACACCGGTGCGTTCGACGTCATCTACGGTGCCGGATGCCACTGTGCGCAGCCCGTTGAGAACTACAACGGCACATGGATCATCTACGGTCTGGGCAACGCGGTGACGGTCACGTCCTACATTCCAGGCAACGAGGTCAACAACCAAGGCGTGACGGCCCGCGTCCAGTTCGCCGGCAAGAAAGGCGTGGCCGGCTCATGGCGGGTCAATCGCATCGATTGGGTGCCGACGGCCAATGTGCGTCAAGGCCAATACCAGTGGTGTCCGATTTCGGACGACCATCCGGATGGAGCCTGTTGGAACGAAACAGAAGATGCCAATCAGAGACAACGTATCTGGAACGTGATCTATTCCATGGGCGCGGATCAGAACGTGGTTTGCGAATGGAACATCACCGCAGAGCAAGCTGGTTCATCTGGAAAGTAGTTTCCCGTGGCAGAATATGCCTCGTATTCGTTAATCGACCTGTATGGAGCGTTTCCGCTCGTGATGTGAGGTGAAAGAAATGGATGGAGTTTTCGAGACCCAGCCGGACCGCACCGACTTGCCGCTGGTGGTCATGCCGGTGGTCATCGAATCGATGATCGGACCGTTCAAACAGAACTTCACGATGCTCGAAAACGTGGCCCGCGTGCGCATGTACGAGGATTTCACACTGGACGAGGACACCATCGTGGAACGCTGCAAGGATGCCGACGCCGTCATGGTCATCGGATTCCACTGCGCCGATGCCATCCTCGACAGGCTCGACGCCAAGTGCTATGCGTTCGGAGGCACCGGCGTCGCCAGCTACATCAATCTTGAGAAAACCAAGGAACGCGGCATCCGTGTCTGCAACGTGCTGCATTACGGCGATCACGCCGTCGCCGAGCACGCCATGGCGTTGCTCATGGAACTGACCAGGCACGCCGGAGCGCTTGATATGCAGGTCAAGCAAGGCGATTGGGACGGTGCCGACGGTTTCGAACTGTTCGGCAAGAGGCTCGGCATCATCGGACTCGGCGGCATCGGGCAGACCGTAGCCGGCATCGCCAACGCTTTCGGCATGAAAGTATCCGCGTGGAACTCCCACGTGCCGGCACAGGTGTTCGAGAACCTGAATGTCACTCCGGTGGAAGACATGAACGAGTTGATCTCGAATTCAGACGTGGTCAGCGTGCATATGCCGTTGCTTGACTCCACCCGTGGCATCATCACGGCGAAGAACCTCACGCGTTGCGTCCGGGAACCTGTTCGTCAACACCGCCCGCGCCGAAGTCATCGAACCCGGCGCACTGCTCGCAAGACTCAACGCGGAGACATTCCGGCGGCCTTGGACGTGTTCGATCATGAGCCGCTTGCCGCCGACGATCCTTTGTGCAAGATTCCCGGCATCGTGCTCACCCCGCACATCGCATGGCGCACCGACGGCGCGTATATCGGCATGACCAAGCAGGTGTCCAATCCATCGCCGCCTTCTTCAAGGGGGAGGAATTCAACGTCGTCGTCTGAAAAATAACCGGGAAGCAGCATATGCGCGCGGTCGGTGAGGTTAGGTAGGTTGAACAGCATGCAGACCATACTCGATTCCGCCGATCGGCCGGCGCACGACGCCTTCGTCGAAAAGAAATCGGAATTCATCGGAGACGCCTGTCATATCAGCTCGTTGGATGAGGCGCTCGCTTTCGTTCAGACGATCCGTGACCAGCATCCGAAAGCCCGGCATGTCGCCTATGCGCGGTGTGTGGTGGATCCGATGGACGTCTTGCGGAACGCATGAGCGATGATGGCGAGCCGTCCGGAACCGCCGGCAAGCCCATTCTCGACGTGCTGCGGGCAAACGAAATGACTGATTGCGTGGTCGCGGTCACACGGTATTTTGGCGGTATCCTGCTTGGTTCCGGCGGCCTGATCCGTGCGTATTCCACAGGTGCGTCAATTGCGGTCAAGGCTGCTTCCAAGGCGAAAATCGTACCGTGCGGCGAATATCAGGTAATTCTTGATTATCCGCAGTTGGGCAGCTTCCAGAATCTGTTGTCAACGGTGGAAGGCGAGCAGACCGACGCGCAGTACACTGACCGCATCGCCTTGACTGTGGTGGTTCCGCAGGGACAGGCGAATGCCTTCGAATCCCGAGTTGTGGAAACTTCAACGCCACGGTCGTTCCGCAACTGGTGGGCACGTCCAACCGTCCGGTCAAAGTATGAGTTCACGTTGTGAGCCGCATGCATATAGTGTCGTAAGGTGAAAATATGAGTGATGAGAACGAGCAGCATGAGAATGATTCGCAGGCCGACGCCTCGAACGCCGATGAGACCGTGGATTTCGAGCCGTTGACCGCCACATACGAGCGGCTCCGGCATTCCACTGATTCCGCCGCATTAAGCGAGTTCGCCAGACGTCCGCTGCCGGGCCGGAGCGACCAGGCGGCGTTCTCCCGTGCCACCGCATTGCTTGAGGCTGTGGCCGGCAACGCGCATACGCCGGTGGAGGACCGCGTCTTCCTTGCCGAAACCATGCCGTTCCCGAACATTCTGGTCAAGCTTTCCACCGACGAGTCTCCTGAAGTACGCAAAGCCGTTGCGGGAAACGCCGATGACAAGAACTGGCTGGTGGGCCGACTGACCAAGGATGAGTCGCCCGAAGTGCGTGCCACCGCGCTGCGCAACAAACGTACGTCTTGGAAAATGCGTCTTGAAGGCGCCGAAGATTCCACCATGGATTCCGACACGCTTGATTTCCTGGGCTCGTTGGGAACGCAGGTCGAACCGGACGCTCCGGTGGTGCTTGCGACCATGGTGCGCAGGGCCGTCGCCTTGAATCCGAATGTTTCCGATCGGATGCTCCAGCAGTTGGCGCAGGACGCTTCAAGCGACGTGCAGAAGGCCGCTCAACGGCAGCTTGCGGAAAAATAATTGCATACGTTGTCATTTTTATGAGATTCCTGCGCGTGGTGCGCATGTTTTGGTCCTAGACTGGGAACCATGACAGAACAGACCGAAAACGCAACGCGTCTCGCCCGTCCGCTCATTCGTCTGGCAAAGCTGGTGGGTGTCGCCACCAGCTACGTCGGTATGAGCCATGATTACCACGAAATCGAAGACGATGTTCTAGTGGCGGTGCTCAAGGCGCTTGGTATTGACGCTTCCAACGATGAGGCGATCAACCAGTCCATCACATCCATCAAGTCCGAACGCGAAACGCGCGTGGTGGCTCCCACCGTGCTGCATATCGTGGGCAAGGAAAGCAAGGTGGCGGTGCACGGCGGCATGTTCGATGTGCCGGAAGCCTCCATCACGCTGGAAAACGGCAAGCAATTCACGGGCAAAATCTCCCATGAGGCGGTGAGAAAATCGCCCATGAGATCAATGGCAGCTTCTTCTTCATGTCGTATCTCGTCCTGCCCGCCGATCTGCCGAAGCTATCACACCCTCAAGGTCACTGTCGGAAGCGAAACGGAGACTGCAACCGTTATCAGCGCTCCTGAGAAAATCGAACTGCTCGATGATATGAAGAACGGCTCCCTGTGGGGTGGATGAGCCAGCTGTACTCCATCCGTTCCAAGGGATCCTGGGGCGTGGGAGACTTCGAAGATCTGAAGACCATGCTGGTCGAGGCTAAAAAGAAGACCGGCTCCGACTTCATGCTTATCAACCCGATGCACGCCGCGGAGCCGGTGCCTCCGCTGACGCCATCGCCGTATCTGCCGATTTCCCGCCGTTTCATCAATTTCAGCTACATCCGTCCGGAGTCCATGCCGGAATATCTCACGCTGTCCCATGAGGACAGGGCTGAAGTCGATGCGGCTGCACGAGCAGGTCGAATTGCTGAATGGACGACGCGCGGCTGATCGATCGCGACGCCATGTGGCGCGTCAAGAAGCATGCGCTGTGGGTCATCTACAAGGCCGGCCGAACCAAGCTCGCCAGGCCGAATTCGACCGTTACCTCGCCGAATGCGGAGACGAGATCGAATCCTACGCCACCTGGTGCCTGTGCTACGACAAGTGGGGAGCTCCCTCCGACGACGCCGATAATTGGGTGCGCAATACAACCGTGATTCCGAAGAAGTCGCGCAGTTGCGTGAGAAGTTCCCGGACACCCTTGAGTTCTACCGCTGGCTTGAGTGGGTCGCCACCGATCAGTTGCACGCGGCGCAGCAGGCCGCTCGCAAGGCCGGTATGAAGATCGGCATCGTCGCGGATATGGCCGTCGGCGTGCATCCGGCAGGATCCGATGTGTGGTGGAATCCGGAACGCTTCGCCAAGGGCGCCACGTCGGTGCCCCGCCGGACATGTTCAACCAGCAGGGCCAGGATTGGAGCCAGCCGCCGCTTAATCCGATCGCCTCGAACAGACCGTTTCCGGGTGTACCGCGATATGGTGCACGGCATGTTCGCCAATGCCGGTGCGGTGCGTATCGATCATATCCTTGGTCTGTTCCGCCTATGGTGGATTCCGGAAGGCAAGCCCGCCACTGATGGCACATATGTGCATTACGATTCCGATGTCATGCTCGGCATTCTCGCGCTTGAGGCTTCCCGTGCTGGTGGCGTGGTTGTTGGCGAGGATCTGGGTGTCGTGCCGGCCTATGTGTCCAAGTCGCTGTCCGAACATGGCATTCTCGGTTGTGCCGTGGAATGGTTCGAACAGATGGACGGTGTGTTCCGCACTCCGAAGGATTGGCGTCCGTACGCACTGGCGTCCGTCAATACGCATGACATGCCTCCTGCGGCCGGTTACCTCGAATACGGCCACGTCAAGCTGCGTGAACAGCTCGGCCTGCTGTCCGGACCGGTGGAGGAATTCCAGAAGTCCGCAACCGCCGAGCACAATGCCATGCTGAACATGCTGGTCGAGGAGGGCTATCTCGACAAGGCTGCTCTGGATGACGAAGCCGCCAACGAAAACGAGATTATCGACGCGCTGTACCGTGGTCTGAAAGGTTCGCCCTGCAAGCTCATGGCCGCCTCCATCGTCGACGCGGTCGGTGAGAAGCGCACGCAGAACCAGCCGGGCACCAATAACGAGTATCCGAATTGGCGTATTCCGCTGGCCGATGGCGAAGGCAACGTGGTGCCGCTCGAAAAGCTCTTCGACGAACCGCGTCTGCAGGAGGTCACCGCCATCATGCGTGGCTGATCTTCTATAGGCGATTCCATGGGGTGTCCACAGGTCCGACGGTCTGCGGACACCCTTGTTTTTCGTGTTGCCGAATGTCAAGGCAGGCGATATACTAGTAGACTGTTGTGTTTCCTACGGGGTCCTTCAAAGCGCTTTTCCCACTCGCCATCGAGGACTTTCAGGGAGCCCACGGATAATGAGACCTGAAAAACGGCATTATTCCGCGCCCAACCAACGCGTGTAATGCTGATGGATGGTCCGGAACACATATATAGAAAAGGTACATCGTGAAAACTTTCACTCCGAAGCCAGCTGATCTGACTCACGACTGGTACGTCATCGACGCCACCGACGTGGTGCTCGGTCGTCTCGCCACTCAGGCGGCAACCCTGCTGCGTGGCAAGAACAAGCCGACCTACGCTCCGCACGCCGATTCCGGCAACCACGTGATCATCCTCAACGCCGACAAGATCGCTCTGACCGGCAACAAGTTGGGCAAGGAACTGTACATGCACTCCGGTCGTCCGGGTGGCCTGCGTCGCGATAGCTACGCCCAGCTGCTCAAGACCAACCCCGAGCGCATCATCAAGTCTGCCATCAAGGGCATGCTGCCGAAGAACCGTCTGGCCAAGGTTCAGCTGGATCGTCTCCACATCGTTCGCGGTGCCGAGCATCCGTACGCTGGCATGAAGCCGCAGGTTTTCGAGATCGCTCAGGTCTCGCAGCAGGCTAAGTGAACCGAAGGGAGATAAGAAACATGGCTGAAAACACCAACGACTCCGCGGTTCTCGAGACCGAAGAGGAGCTCACCTCGTACACCACCGAGACCAACGCTGGCGCTGGCACCGGTACTTCCACCATCGCTCCGGGCTACGCACCGGTCGTCGTAAGGAAGCCGTCGCCCGTGTTCGCCTGGTTCCGGGCACCGGCAAGTGGACCATCAATGGTCGCACCCTGGAAGAGTACTTCCCGGCCAAGCTGCTGCAGCGTGAGGTCAACTCCCCGATCGTTCTGCTCAAGCTCGAAGGCAAGTTCGACGCTATCGTCCTCGTTGACGGTGGCGGCACCACCGGCCAGGCTGGCGCAATCCGCCTGGGCGTTGCCCGCGCTCTGAACGCTATCGATCGTGATGCGAACCGCGCCGCCCTGAAGAAGGCTGGCTTCCTGACCCCGCGACGCCCGCGTCGTGGAACGCAAGAAGGCTGGTCTGCACAAGGCACGTCGCGCTCCGCAGTTCTCGAAGCGCTAAAGCTTACAGCAAGCTTTATTCGAAACCCCTCGGAAACCTATGGTCTCCGAGGGGTTTCCTCGTTATTGTGGGCAAGCGTTAGATGCGTTGGGCGCAATGGGCTCGTTAGATGTGTTGGACGTATTCTGGCAGACGTTGCAGATGAAGCATCCGCATCTCCCTCATTCGCGGCCCACCCGTTACCGGACGTTTCGGACGGGCCGTTTGCGTATTGATGTATGCGCCGATTCGTTGCGCCGTCCGCTGCGCGTCAATCCGTCGAATCTGCTTCATCGCGCTGATGCTCAGAGCCGGCAGCGTCCACAGGTCGGATCGTCCTCGGACAACCCGTCGTCCGCGGAGTTCAGACTGTCGGCATTCTCATCCATCTGCCAATACATGGTATTGAGACGCTGCAGATGGTTGCGGAATCGCCCGGCAGGTTTGTCCTCCGCTTCCTCATCGAACTCGGCCAGCTTCTCGATCTGCGTGCCCTGTCCGGGATATTCGCCGGCGATTTCCGCCGAGGACCAGATCATTTCCCATTCGATGTCGTTGCAGATGGAATCTGACGTTCTCGTCGGACCCATTGACCAGAATGAGCAGGCTTGGCTCGTCGGGGGAGAGCAGCTGCATGGCGAACGATCGGACCGAGGGATTCGTCCAATCCGCATCATGCGGCGTCTTTCCGTTCGGCAGGAACCAGTGCACGCGGTCGATTTCTTCAACAGTCCGATTTTGCTCAGTCGGGTGAAGAAATCCTCATGGTTGTAGAGGTCCCGGGCTTTTCTCAGCGCTATCAGCCGGGAAGTGAGGTTGAACAGCTTGAGCTCCGCGGTCTGCTCGGTGCTGTACAGCCAATCCCAATCCAGCCATGTGGTCTCATTGTCCTGCGTGTAGGCGTTGTTGTTGCCGTTCTGCGAGTTGCCGAATTCGTCGCCGGCAAGCAGCATCGGCGTGCCCAGGGAGAGCAGCAGCGTGCCCAGCATGTTCATGATGGCCCGTTCTCGTTGCTGTGTGATGATCGGATCACTGCACGGGCCTTCATGTCCGAAATTGACGGAATGGTTGTTGTCGCTGCCGTCCCGGTTGTTCTCTCCGTTGGCTTCGTTGTGCTTATGCCGATACTGGGTCAGATCGGCGGTGGTGAAGCGTCGTGGCATGCCACGTAGTTCACGGATGCGGTCGATCCGCGTCCGGGGTCGGTGGCGAACAGATCGGCTGAGCCGCATAGGCGCGTGGCCATGGACTGCATGGTCATGTCGCCGGTTTCACCACCACGTGCACGTTCCACATCGGTCAGCCAGAAGGTGCGTGTGCAATCGCGGAAGCGGTCGTTCCATTCCGCGAAGGGGATGCCGAATTGTCCCGTTCTCCAGCCGTTCGGGCCGCAATCCCACGGTTCCATGATCATCTTGAGGTTGCCGAGCAGCAGATCGGAGCGCACGCGTACAGGAACGGGTGGTATCGCGTGAATTCGCCGTCAAGACGCGCCAGCGTCGCCGCAAGGTCGAAGCGGAAGCCGTCGATGCCGATTCGCTTGGCCCAGTAGCGAAGCGAATCCACGGCGAAGGTGGTGACGTGCGTGTTGGTGAAGTCAAGCGAATTGCCGCATCCCGTCGTGTCGTACAGGCGGCTGACCTTGTCTTTGGTCCGTCGGTAATAGGCGAGGTTGTCGAGTCCACGCCAGCAGATGGTCGGGCCTTCCGGACCGGATTCGCAGGTGTGGTTGTACACCACGTCCATGATGACCTCGAAACCGGCCTCATGCATGGCCCGCACCATGTCGATGACCTCCTGCCGCACGGCGCCCGCTCCCGCTTCCTGCGCCTGCTTGGTGGCGTACGAGGCTTCGGGGGCGAAGTAGCGAGCGTGGAATAGCCCCAGTATTCGTGCGATTGCGTTCCTGCAGGAACAGTTCGGATTGCTTGGCTTGGATGGGCAGCAGTTCGATGGATGTCACGCCGAGGTCCTGCAGATAGGAGAGCGTGGCCGGATGGGCGAGGCCGGCATAGGTGCCGCGCAATTCCGGAGGAAGCATGGGGCGTTCGCGGTGAATCCTTTGACGTGCAGTTCGTAGATGACGGTTTTGCTCCATGGCACATGCGGTGGATGGTTCTCCCATATGCTTGTTGATGTCGCGGTCGTCAATGGCCACGGAAACAGGCATGTGTCCCAGAGAGTCCACAGTGCTCATCGGTCCGAACGGCGAACCGGCGACCTTGCCGTTTTTGATCTCGCATTCGTAGGCGAAGGCGCCCGGGTCGAGTTCCATCTTGCCTTCGATGCCTTTGGCGTATGGGTCAAGCAGCAGCTTGTATGGATTGAAGCTCACGCCATGGTTTGGATCCCATGGGCCGTTGACGCGGTATCCGTATTGCATGCCGTCCCAAGCTTGGAAGGTGCACATACCATAGTCCGTAATTCGGTCCATCCATATGGAACAGGGTTTCTCGCAGGTTCAGCGAGGGGATGCGTCTGGTGCAGATGCGTTGTGTTTTCGCCTGCTCGATGAACGACACGTCAGGCTCGTTGAACAGGCGTACGGCATCGGCGTAGAAGGCGCTGGCTGGTTGAGCGGTTCGAGCACGCAGAACCACACTTGATCGGC
>ENA-OQHP01000374-OQHP01000374.1-human-gut-metagenome-genome-assembly--contig:-NODE-374-length-14400-cov-1.268549_pt1 | contig 14400 bp, 29 predicted proteins | sample MGYA00242563_ERZ504717 | MGnify/ENA primary metagenome ERZ504717 (study PRJEB26092, sample SAMD00036212) | human gut metagenome | host: Homo sapiens | study: EMG produced TPA metagenomics assembly of... | reverse complement strand
ATACAGACTGCAGCACATCCCATGTATACAAGATTCGGACACTTTGCTAAGATTTCCTCCCCGATTGCATGTGTATAAACTGACAAATACCGCATCTGCATCTCCGATTCTTTCTACAATCTCCTCTGCACTCTCTGGCTGCGAATCAAAGAAAAATGATTTCCTCACAAAAATTCCTTCAATTTTCTTTACTCTCTTCCAGAATAGAAACCGGCTGGATTGCCACAAGTTTTTTATTTTTTCATAAGTTCGTCCTTCCCTTCCATATGTTTCAGCTATTATTTTATTATAGCACTGGATGTGACTTTGTCCTATTGGAAACAAAAAAGAAATCTATTTTCAAAACATAAAAATAAGAGCTATGCTTCACCTCACTGCATCCCATAGCTCTTATATTCCTTATTATTTTAATCTCTTCTCAATTATTTCTTCCCTCTACTCCTCTGCAATAATGTCACGCATTCTGTGTGAACGGTATTCGGGAACTGGTCAACTACCTGTACTTTTTCCAACGCATACCCTTCCCCGCATAGATATTTTAAATCTCTTGCCAATGTAGCAGAATCGCAGCTGACATAGACAATTCTGTCTGGCTGCATTTTTACCATTGTTTCAAGCAGCGCTTCCTCGCACCCTTTTCTCGGCGGATCGACAACAATCACATCGGCATGTGCCTGCTGCCCCGGATGTTCTTTCGCATAATTTTCATAATATGCCGGAAGTATTTCTTCTGATGGATCAGGACGGCAAAAAGATTTTTGTGATGGGACATCCTGAGTATGACAGAATATACTCTCACAATGAGTACGAGAGGGAGTAAGAAAAAGGGGCTTGATATAGATATGCCGGTGAATTACTATCCGGATAATGATGATACACAAAAGCCGCTTTTACAGTGGCGGTCGCACGGCAATATACTTTATTCCAACTGGCTTAATTATTATGTGTACCAGGAAGTGCCGTACGAGTTTATAAACAACCGCGAGATAATTGGAAAATAATGACAAAAATTATAGTATTTTTTAGTTAATTTTGAATTGCATAAATGCCAAAGTGTGGTAAAATATAACTATAAACCATTATAAAAAACCAAAATAATTGCAAAAGCTAACAAAAATTTAATAAAATTAAACAAGGGGGATTTTAATATGGCAAAAGAGCTAGTTGCGATGCTTCTTGCCGGTGGTCAGGGCTCCAGACTTTATGCACTGACACAGAAACTTGCAAAGCCGGCAGTTCCGTTTGGAGGCAAATACAGAATTATTGATTTCCACTTTCTAATTGTGTTAATTCAGGTATAGATACAGTTGGTATATTGACACAGTACCAGCCGTTTGTTTTGAATGAGTACATAGGAAATGGACAGCCATGGGATCTTGATAGATTATATGGAGGAGTGCATGTACTGCCACCGTATCAGAAGGCTTCAGGCTCAGACTGGTACAAGGGAACAGCCAATGCGATTTATCAGAATATTGCATTTATCGAGAGATATGATCCTGAGTATGTTATCATACTTTCAGGAGATCAGATTTGTAAGCAGGATTACAGCGATTTCCTTAAGTTCCATAAGGAGAAAAATGCTGAGTTTTCTGTAGCGGTTATGGAGGTTCCATGGGAGGATGCATCACGTTTCGGTCTCATGGTAGCAGATGATGACGACAAGATCACAGAGTTTCAGGAGAAGCCAAAGAATCCTAAGTCTAATCTTGCATCCATGGGTATTTATATCTTCAATTGGGATATACTTAAGAAGTATCTTATCGAGGATGAAAATGATCCGGATTCAGAGAATGATTTCGGTAACAATATCATTCCAAACCTTTTGAGGGATGGCCGCAGGATGTATGCTTATCACTTTAACGGCTACTGGAAGGATGTAGGAACAATACCTGCACTCTGGGAGGGCAAACATGGAGTGGACTTGATCCTGAGCACAGCGGTATCAACCTGTTTGATGAGAACTGGAAGATATACAGCCGTAACAGTGGCCATACAGGACATTTCATTGGCAACAACGCAGAGGTTACAGACTCTATGATTACCGATGGCTGTGTAGTGAAGGGCACAGTAAGCATTCAATTCTTTTGGCGGTGTCGTCGTAGAAGAGGGCGCAGTGGTAGAGGATGCAGTTGTCATGGGTGATACTGTGATAAAAAGAGGCGCTAAGGTTACACACTGTATAGTTGCAGAGGGCGTTACAGTAGGCTGTGATGCAGTTATTGGAGAAAGCCGGCGGAGGACGTGACAGGTGATGTTGCTACAATTGCACCGGGAGTTACAATTGGCGATAGAGCGGTTATAGGACCAAAGGCGATGGTATATAATGATGTTGAGGAGGGCCAGGAACAATGCTAAACATGAACAAACGAAGAGGCTTTGGCCGTTATTTTTGCAAACAGCTACGATGCCTCATTCCTGAGATGGTATCCGAGAGACTTATGGCTTCCATTCCGTTTGCAGGTCGTTACAGACTCTGCGATTTCCTGATTTCAAGCATGTACATAGCGGAATCGACAATATATCTCTCATAGTTAAGAAGAACTATCACTCTCTGATGGATCACCTGGGCTCAGGTCAGGAGTTTGATCTTGCAAGAAAAAATGGTGGTATCAATATAGTTCCGCCTTATGCACAGAAGCAGATTAAGGTGTATGAGGGCCGTGTTGAGGCAATCGAAAGCCTTAAGGGCTATCTGAGAAAGTGCACTCAGAAGTATGTTATCATGCTGATGCCAACTATGTATTCAATTTTGATTTCAGGGAGCTGATTGAGGCACATAAGAACACAGGGCTGATATCACTGCAATGTACCGCAAGCAGGAGGTACCGAAGGTATTCTTAAGACCAAACGGCAACAATGATGAGATGTACTATACATTTGATATAGATGATGGACGTATCAAAAGATATATATCAATGACAGGGATATGGACAAGGTAAACTTGGCATGAATATCTATATCATGGAGAAGGAGAAGCTCATTAGAATAGTGGATGACGCTTTTGTACATGGTTATTCTTATTTTACAAGGGATCTGATGGCTACAAACACTGATTCACTCAATATCCAGGCATATGAGTACACAGGCTATGCTTCACAGATTACAGATATGAAGAGCTATTTCGAGGAGAATATGAAGCTCCTTGATGAGGATAACAGGGCAGCATTGTTTAAGAGTGGCAATTCTATCTATACAAAGATCAGGATGATAACCCTACAAGATACATAAATGCTCAAAAGCCAAGAATGTCATGGTTGCTGATGGCTGTGTCATCGAGGGTACCGTGGAAAACAGCATCCTATCAAGAGGCGTCAAGATAGGAAAGAATGCAAAGGTCAAGAACTGCATCCTGCTACAGGATACGGTAATTGAGGATGGCGCCAATCTGGAGTACGTGATCACAGACAAGAATGTTCGCGTATCAAGAAATAGATCACTTACGGGAAATGACTCATTCCAGGTTTACGTGGCAAAGGGACAGACCGTATAGCCGGTTAAGGAGGAACATGGACATGGCAGAGAATAGAAACACAATAAATATCAAATCAGATGAGTCTGGCGAGATCAAGGTAGCAGATGAGGTTGTAGCTATCATAGCAGGTCTTGCTGCTACTGAGGTTGAGGGAGTAAGCTCCATGGCAGGCAATATCACAAACGAGATTGTCAGCAGGCTCGGTATGAAGAATCTCTCAAAGGGAATTCAGATTGAGATAGCAGACAATGAGGTAGTGGTTGATGTAGCACTCAATATTGCTTATGGATACAGCATCCCTGAGGTTTCTACAAAGGTACAGGAGAAGGTTAAGTCTGCAATTGAGACAATGACAGGGCTTTCTGTGGCTACTATCAATGTTCGTATAGCAAGTGTTGATATGGGAGAGAATTAAATAGTTCTTTTTAAATGATCACAAATGTAGTATAATTAAGGATGTCGTACAGACATCCTTAATTTATATAAAATACTATTCACGAGAGGAATTTAAATGACAAGAAGCAAGATAAGAGAAAACGTTTTTAAGATGCTTTTCAGGGTTGAGTTTCATGACAAGTCTGAGCTTGCAGAGCAGATGGAGCTTTTAAATGATGAGCTTACAAATCCTACAGACGAGGAAAAACAGTATATTGATGAAAAATGCAGTGCGATTATTGAGCATATGGCAGAGCTTGATGCACTCATCGATGAGAAGTCTACAGGCTGGAAGACCAATCGTATGGCAAAGGTTGATCTGGCAATTATCAGATTGGCAGTTTATGAGATAAAGTTTGAGGACGATATTCCTACAAAGGTTTCAATAAATGAGGCTGTTGAGCTTGCAAAGAAGTATGGTGCAGATGAGTCAGGTGCATTTGTAAACGGAGTGCTTGCAAAGTTTGCATAGCTTAAGAGGAACAGCGATATAGAGCATTGAACATGGCAAATAGAAATATATATTCGGTAGCGCAAGTAAATAGCTATATTAAAAATATGTTCGCTCAGGATTTATGCTCAGACAGGTGAGCATAAAGGGAGAGGTGAGCAACTGCAAGTATCACACGAGCGGTCATATTTATTTCACAATAAAGGACGCGGGAGCAGCCATGAACGCTATCATGTTTGCGGGCAGCAGGGCGGCAGGACTTTCCTTCCACATGAAGGAGGGGGACCAGGTTATTGTGACAGGTTCCGTTGAGGTGTATGAGAAGACCGGCGCATATCAGCTTTATGCCAAAAAGATAGAGCTTGACGGAGAGGGCAATCTGTATCTCAAATTCGAGCAGCTAAAGCGTGAGCTTGAGGAGATGGGCATGTTTGCGGCAGAGTACAAGCAGCCCATTCCGCAGTATGCCGGCCGTATTGGTGTGGTTACAGCACCGACAGGCGCGGCCGTGCAGGATATAAGGAATGTATCATCGCGCAGGAATCCATATGTACAGGTCATACTTTATCCGGCACTTGTGCAGGGAGAGGGTGCGGCTGATAGCATAGTGAAGGCATACAGACATTGGATGCGATGAATCTTGATGTGATAATAGTCGGCAGAGGCGGAGGCTCCATAGAGGATTTATGGGCCTTTAATGAGGAGATTGTGGCGAGAGCCATATTTGACTGCCGCACACCAATCATCTCGCAGTAGGCCATGAGACAGACTGGACGATAGCAGATTTTGTGTCAGACAGGAGAGCGCCCACACCTTCAGCGGCTGCAGAGCTTGCAGTCAGTGACTACAGACAGACGTTAGAGCGCCTTGACAATCTGCGCCGCAGGATGGACAGAAATCTGACAGGCCGGATTGATTTTTTCAGGGAAAAGCTGTCACATATTAAAACAAGACTTAATTTCCTTAGTCCACAGAATAAACTAAATGAGAATAAAAGGCGTCTGGCAGATATCGAGGATGCACTTGAAAGGATTATGAAGCAGAGGCTTTCGGATTGCAGACAGCGTCTGGCACTGCTTTCAGGTACACTGGACGCATATTCACCGGCCAAAAAGCTGGCACAGGGCTATGCGTATGTCGAGGTGGAAAAGAAGGGGGCACTGCACAGTGTATCCGATATCAATGCAGGCGATGACATAAATATATATCTGATAGACGGTCATGCAAGGGCCGTAGTTTCGGAGGTTATTAACGATGAGCAAAGAAAAATGAAAAAACACTGACACTCGAGGAGCGCTTTGCACACTTAGAGCAGATAGTGGCGAGGATGGAGGATGCGGATGTATCCCTGGATGAGGCCTTTGAGCTCTACAAGAAGGGCTTGATGAGGTAAAGAGTGCCAATGATATGGTACAGGGCATGGAAAAGGCCATGCTTGTGCTAAACAGCGACGGACAACTGGAGGAATTCTGATGAGCTTAAATGGGAATTTAAATAAGTCACAATTCATGGAAGAGCTGCAGCAAAAGGTAGAGCATATAAACGATGTGCTTGAGAAGTTTCTTCCCGCTGAGGAGGGACAGCAGAGGATTATTTTTGAGGCCATGAACTATAGTGTGAGAGCCGGTGGAAAGAGGCTTCGCCCTATCCTCATGGAAGAGACTTACCATATGTTTGGCGGAAGCAGTGCAGTGATTGAGCATTTATGGCGGCAATCGAGATGTGATACACACCTACTCGCTGGTGCATGATGACCTGCCTGCCATGGACAATGATGAGTACAGGCGTGGAAAGAAGACCACACATGCTGTGTACGGTGAGGCTATGGGCATTCTTGCAGGTGATGCACTTTTAAACCTGGCATATGAGACCGCAGCAAAATGGCTTTGACATGGAAGTGCTGATACGCGTGTGGCAAGGCATTTGCGGTGCTTGCAAAAAAAGCAGGCGTGTATGGCATGGTCGGAGGACAGGTGGTTGATGTGGAAAGCGAGAAATCCGATGACTGTTCTATCACAAGGGAAAAGCTTGACTTTATCTACAGGCTTAAGACAGGCGCACTTATAGAGAGCTCGATGATGATAGGAGCAATCCTTGCAGGGGCGTCGTCTGATGAGGTATCACGCGTTGAGCAGATAGCGGCAAAGCTGGGGCTTGCGTTTCAGATACAGGATGATGTGCTTGATGTCACAAGTACACTTGAGGTGCTTGGAAAGCCGGTAGGCAGTGACGAGAAAAATAATAAAGCGACATATGTCACATTTGAGGGATTGGATAAAGCGGTTTCTGATGTGGAGCGCATCTCCAAGGAGGCAGAGGAGCAGCTTGATGATTTGGGATACGACGATGCATTTCTTAAGGAGCTATTTGAATATTTGATCCATCGGGAGAAATAGGATGGTTTTAGAAAAGATACAAAAGGAAAATGATATAAAAAAACTGACACCTGAGGAGCTTGAGCTGTTAAAGGATGAAATCAGGCAGTTTCTTATAGAGAGCATATCGGTGACAGGAGGTCATCTGGCATCAAACCTCGGAGTCGTGGAGCTTACCATGGCGCTGCATCTGTGCTTTAATCTACCGAAGGATAAGATAGTGTGGGATGTAGGGCATCAGTCGTACACACACAAGATACTCACCGGCAGAAAGGATGGATTTTCATCGCTCAGACAGTATGGAGGCATGAGCGGTTTCCCAAAGGCGGATGAGAGCGACTGTGACTGCTTTAATACAGGACATAGCTCCACATCCATATCAGCAGGGCTTGGGCTTGCGACAGCCAGACAGGTGACCGGAGATGACTACCATGTGGTTTCAGTCATCGGAGACGGCGCGCTGACCGGAGGCATGGCATATGAGGCGCTCAACAACGCTTCAAGCGTTAAAGGCAATTTTATTATAGTGCTAAACGACAACAATATGTCGATTTCAGAGAACGTCGGGGGCATCAGCCAGTATCTTTCAGGCTTTCGCACAGCGGATGCATACAGGGATTTTAAGAATAATGTCATGAATTCCCTAAACCATATACCGATCTACGGAGAGCGTATGGTAAAGCATATCAGGAATACAAAGAGCAGCATAAAGCAGCTTTTTATTCCGGGTATGTTCTTTGAGGAGATGGGCATTATCTATTTGGGACCTGTGGATGGCAGTGATATAAAGGAAATGTGCCGTGTGTTTGATGAGGCAAAGCGTGTGGATGGTCCGGTGCTTGTGCATGTGCTTACGAAAAAGGGATCAGGCTATGGCCCGGCTGAGCGTTATCCTTCCAGATTTCACGGTGCAGAGCCATTTGTCATAGAGACAGGGCTTCCAAAGAATAAGCGCACGAAGGCCAATTACACAGATGTCTTCTCAACAGTCATGAAGAAGCTGGGCGAGAGAAATCCAAAGGTAGTTGCGATAACGGCTGCCATGGCAGATGGAACAGGGCTTCGCAGATTCCACCGCAATTTCCCGGATAGATTTTTTGATGTGGGAATAGCCGAGGCACATGCCACGACCTTTGCGGCAGGCTTGCAAAGGCAGGACTTATCCCGGTATTTGCGGTGTACTCGTCATTTTTACAAAGGGCGTTTGACCAGATACTTCACGATGTGTGCATACAGAATCTGCATGTCATCTTTGCAATCGACAGGGCAGGGCTTGTAGGCAGTGACGGAGAGACACATCAGGGAATATTTGACATATCATATCTGTCGGTCATCCCCGAATATGACAATCATGGCTCCGAAGAATAAGTGGGAGCTGTCTGATATGATGAAGTTTGCAGTGGCATATGACGGTCCGATTGCACTCAGATATCCAAGAGGGGCAGCCTATGACGGCCTTAAGGAAATCAGACAGCCGATAGAGCTTGCAAAGAGTGAGCTAATCAGAAAAGGAAGCACGGTGCTATCATGGCACTCGGCAGTATGGTAAAGACTGCCGTTGATGTAGTAAAGCTGCTTGAGGCAGAGGGAATCTCTGCTACACTTATCAATGCGCGTTTTGCAATGCCGTTTGATAAGAAAGCAATTAAGGAACTGCCGTCTGAACACAGCCTGCTTGTGACTATGGAGGAAAACGTGCAAAGCGGCGGTTTTGGTGAGCATGTGACGGAGTATGTCAAGACTAACGGCATAGCTCTTGAGGTGTTGACAGTTGCACTTCCTGACTGCTATGTGGAGCATGGCAATGTCGAGGTGCTCAAAAAGGAGCTGCATGTGGATGCCGAATCGGTGGCTAAGCGTATAATAGCAGCATTATAGATAGAGGTAACATACAGTATGAAAGAAAGATTAGACGTATTACTTGTAAACAGAAGGCCTTGCACCATCACGGGAAAAGCAAAGACCATGATTATGGAGGGCAATGTTTTTGTAAATAACAACCGTGAGGATAAGGCGGGAAGCACATTTCCTGATGACTGCAATATTGAGATTCATGGAAAGACACTGCAGTATGTGAGCCGTGGAGGGCTAAAGCTTGAAAAGGCTATGAAGCACTTTGATATCACGATGGATGGCAAGGTGTGCATGGATATAGGTGCTTCAACAGGCGGTTTTACAGACTGTATGCTTCAAATGGTGCTAAAAAGGTGTATGCCGTGGATGTCGGATATGGCCAGTTTGCATGGAAGCTGCGTCAGGACGAGCGCGTGGTGTGCATGGAAAAGACCAATATCAGGTATGTGACGCCCAATGACATAGATGATGAGCTGGATTTTGCATCGGTTGATGTGTCATTCATATCACTTACCAAGGTGTTAGGTCCTGCAAGAGCACTGTTAAAGGACGGTGGCGAGATGGTTTGTCTTATCAAGCCACAGTTTGAGGCAGGCAGGGAAAAGGTAGGTAAAAAGGGCGTGGTCCGTGACAAGAGCGTGCATGAGGAGGTAGTGAACAATATCATATCCTTTGCACTTTCAAATGGATTTAGCGTGTTAGACCTTGAGTATTCGCCAATCAAGGGGCCGGAGGGCAATATAGAGTACCTTGTACATATCAAAAAGACAGATGATCCTATAAAGGAGGAATCAGTGGATATTCATAGTGTGGTCGAGGCCGCGCATGGAGAGCTGGACAGGAAATAGACTATGAAACATTTTGTTGTGATAGCAAATGCCTATAAGGACAGGAATTTTGCACTTACAAATAAAATAGTGGCATACATAGAACAAAAGGGCGGCACGGCAAAGGGCTTATGAGCAATGTCGAGGCTATATCCGATAACGAGTTTGAGCTTGAGGATATACCACAGGATACGCAGTGTATTCTTGTACTCGGCGGAGATGGTACACTGATTCGTGCAGCCACAAGGGTGGAGACACTTGAGATTCCGCTTATGGGAGTGAATCTCGGCACACTCGGCTATCTGTGTGAGGTGGAGGAGCTACGGTATTTGACGCTATTGATTCGCTCATGGCTGATAAATACATGACAGAGGATCGTATTATGCTCACAGGGCATAAAAGAGGCAGTGAAATCTCGAGAGTTGCATTAAATGATATAGTCATCCATAGAAAGGGCAATTTGCAGATTTTAAGCCTCAATGTGTATGTAAACGGTGAGTTTTTAAACAATTACCACGCTGACGGCATCATTGTTGCGACTCCGACAGGCTCTACAGGCTACAGTATGTCGGCGGGAGGTCCGATTGTGGATCCGAAGGGCGATATGATACTGCTCACACCGAACAATGCTCACAATCTTACGTCAAAGAGCATTGTGCTTTCAGGCGATGATGAGATAGAGATAGAGATTCTAAGCCGCAGGGAGCAAAACGATGAGATGGCGTGTGTCAGCTATGATGGCGACACTACGGCAGAGCTGGCTGTGGGAGACCGTTTTGTTATTTCAAAGGCAGCCAATCATACAAAGATTTGCAAGCTTCACCAGAGAAGCTTTTTGGAGATACTCCGCAAAAAGATGGGAAATTATTCATAACACAGATAAGGATTGTTATAATGAATAGTTACAAATAATATTTATGAGGTGGCAGGACATGAAAACAAACAGACAATCCAAGATAATTGAGATAATCCAAAAGAATGAGGTAGAGACGCAGGATGAGCTGTCTGCGCTTCTTGAAAAAGATGGTTTTCGCGTGACTCAGGCCACAGTATCCAGGGATATCAGGGAGCTTAAGCTCACAAAGATTCCTACCGCAGGCGGCAGACAGAAGTACGCCGTGATAACGGATGCACCTGAGAATCTCTCAAAGAAATACGAAAGAGTACTCAGAGAGGGCTTTTTGTCAATGGATATGGCACAGAATATCCTCGTTATAAAGACTGTATCGGGAATGGCAAGCGCTGTCTGTGCTGCAATAGATGCCATGAAGATGAGAGAAATCGTCGGTTCGATTGCAGGAGATGACACAATCATGTGTGCAATCCGGACTGTTGATGATACATATGCGGTGATGAAAAAATCCGCAGAATTGTGGAATAATGTTACATGAATATCAGATTATAGCTGAACTGTAACAGAAAATAACATATATCGTCATGCCTGGGAGAGGAAGGAGAAAATATGTTACAAAATCTACATGTAAAGAATCTGGCACTCATAGATGAGTGTGAGGTTGAGTTTTCCGACGGACTAAATATACTGTCGGGAGAGACCGGAGCCGGAAAATCAATCATCATAGGCTCTATCAATCTGGCGCTTGGTGAAAAAGTGCAAAAGGAGATGCTAAGAGACAATGAAAAGCCTGCTTTTGTGGAGCTTATTTTTTCAGTTGAGGACCAAAGATTATAGAGGCTTTAAGGGAGCTTGATGTGGAGGTCGAGGACGGATGCGTGATTTTAAGCCGTAAAATCACACAGTCGCGCGCAGTCGGCAGGGTAAACGGTGAAGCCGTGTCTGTTTCGCGAATGAAGGAAATAGCCGCATATCTCATAGATATCCACGGTCAGCATGAGCACCAGTCACTTTTATCAAAGAAAAAACACCTTGATATACTTGATGAGTACGCAAAGCAGCCGCTTGGAGATAAAAAGCAGCAGCTTTCAGTCACATATAAAGCATATAGGGCGCTTAAGGATGAGTATGAAAAGTCAAATATCGACAATGAAGAAAGAAGCCGTGAGCTGTCATTCCTTGAGTACGAGGTGAAGGAGATAGAAGAAGCTTCCCTGGTGTCTGGTGAGGATGAGGAGCTTGAGGCGCAGTTTAGGAAGTTTTCAAACGGAAAGAAAATCATGGAGGGTGTAAATGCTGCATATTCTGCCACAGGAGGCGAGATGGAGAGTGCCTCAGAGCTTATTGGCAGGGCGGTAAGAGAGCTGTCGCAGGTATCAGGTTATGATGAGGATGTGGAAGCTCTGGAGAGTCAGCTGTCAGAGATAGACAGTCTGCTTTCTGATTTTAATCACGAGATATCAGGATATATATCACAGGCTGAGTTTGACGAGGAGACCTTCTATGAGACACAAAAGCGTCTGGATGAGATAAATCATCTAAAGAGCAAATACGGCAACTCAATTGATGATATACTGATAGCACTCAATGAAAAGAGGGAGCGTATCAGTGTCCTGAATGATTATGATTCTTATTTACAGAAATTAGAGCAGCAGCTTGCGAAAAAGGAAAAGGAGCTGGCACAGATATCGGATGAGGTATCAGAAATCAGACAAAAGGAGTGCTGTAAAGCTTGTGTCAGAAATTAAATCAGCACTTAATGATTTGAATTTCCTTGATGTACAGTTTGATATGCAGTTTGACAGATTGCCGGACTATACGGCAAACGGCATCGATGCGCCGGAGTTTCTCATATCAACTAACCCCGGAGAGCCGCTTAAGCCGCTCGGCAAGGTAGCATCGGGAGGAGAGCTGTCGCGTATCATGCTTGGAATCAAGACAATCATGGCAGAAAATGACCACATTGAGTCGCTATTTTCGATGAGATTGATTCTGGAATCAGTGGACGTACAGCTCAGATGGTCTCTGAGAAGATGAATGAGCTTGGCCGCAACCATCAGATTATATGTATCACACATCTGCCGCAGATAGCAGCTATGGCAGATGCGCATTTCCTTATAGAAAAGCAGTCGAGAACAAATCCACGGTTTCAAGGATTCGAAGGCTAACTGACAATGACAGTGTGGCTGAGCTTGCCAGAATGCTCGGCGGTGCAAAATCACAGATACCGTGATGGAGAGCGCACGCGAGATGAAAGCACTTGCCATGGAGAAAAAATCTGACATTATCAGTTTACGGCGCGGTTGATTACCAGTATATCACCGGTGGTCAGCCGTACGTTTCCGTTTGGGATGATTACCTGCCCGTTTCTTTGGATCATTATGATAATCTCATTGTGTTTTTTTGATATTTCAGACAGCAGTTTATTGTTATATCTGCTGTCTTTTTCTATTATTTTTTCCACCAGCCTTATACCATGCACCTCATCAGGTGTGATGGCACTAAGCACGAGCACATCATTTTGCAGAATTATTGTTTCACCGTCCGGTATTATATTCTGCTCACCTCTTCGTATAAGCACAATCAGTGTCTCAGGAGCAGCGTCAGATCCTTAGCTTGTGGCCGCACCACAGATGATTTTCCGGTATGGTAAGCTGTATGAACTGGATATCTGCTTCCTCGGAGTAATCATTGAAGGTCTTCATTACATCGGCTGTTTTATCAAGCATGTCAAGCTTTCGTGATATCCATGGAAGCATTGAGCCTTGAAGCAGTATTGAAAAAAGTACTATCATAAATATTATGTGGAAGGTGTCGAGGTCATCATTGGTGGCGGTATATGCATGATGGAAAACACTATGGATGCAGCTCCTCTTAAGCCGGACCATGAGACAAGCAGCAGCTGTTTTATTTTGCTGCGAAATGGTGTGAGCACAAGTGCGACAGAAAGAGGTCTTGCCACAAAGGTCAGCCACATAAATATTAAAAGTGCCGGTACTATGACGTGTGGCAGCTTTGATGGGAAAGAAAGCAGACCAAGCAGAAAGAAAATAAGCATCTGCATGAGTCCTGTTATGCCATCAAAGAAATTTACCAGATTCTTTTTATTTTCTATTTCTGTGTTACCGAGTATAATGCCGACTATATAGGCACTTAAGAAGCCGTTTCCGTCAAAGTAAGCAGGCAGGGCATACGATATCAGAGCAATTCCCACCATGAAAATCGCATCAAACCCCGCGCTTTTGAAGCGTATATATCGAAGGAGCATGATGAAAGCTTTGCAATCAGGACGCCGAAGATTATGCCAAAGGCAAGCTGCTTTACTATGAGTATGGCAATATTTCCCGGGCTTGCGCTGCCCTGAGATATGGATATAAAAGCAACTGTGAGCATATAGGCACATGGGTCATTACTACCGCTTTCCACTTCAAGAAGAGAGGCGGTATTGTATTTCAGATTCAGCTTTTCGAACGCAGTATGGAGAAAACGCTCGCTGCATCTGTTGATGAAATCAGCGCACCGAGGAGAAAGCTTATTTCCCAGCTCATATTAAGGGCAAAGTGACAGAACAGCCCTGTGAGAAAGCATGTGATAATAACACCGATGGTGGACAAAAGCACAGACTTAACGGCAACAGCCTTTGCACGCTGCCAGTTGGTGCCAAAGCCGCCATAGAACATGATAAATATCAGCGCGGTAGAGCATATCTGTTCAGCGAACGCGTAATTGTCGAAATCTATCTTCATTATTCCGTCAGAGCCAAAAAGCATGCCGAGCACGATAAAGGCTAAAAGTGCCGGAATGCCTATGCGATTGGAGACACGATTTAGCAGGATACATAAGAAGATTACTATGGATGTGATGAGCAGGTATGTATTCATGGAATCCCTCCTTTATTAATGGTGATTTAAGAATATAAAGACTATTACAGTATTTATTTGTAACTAACAACGTGGGAATAATATGTGAAATTTATAATAAACATATAAATATATCGAAATTATATAGGAAAACACCTAACTGTCAAACTATACTGGTTTTGCTCAAAATAATTTTGGAATAGTTAGAATGAGATAATAAGATATTAAAAGAATAAAAGAAAAATTACAGGAGCATACTAATCCAAATGG
>ENA-OQHP01000373-OQHP01000373.1-human-gut-metagenome-genome-assembly--contig:-NODE-373-length-14441-cov-1.263728_pt1 | contig 14441 bp, 21 predicted proteins | sample MGYA00242563_ERZ504717 | MGnify/ENA primary metagenome ERZ504717 (study PRJEB26092, sample SAMD00036212) | human gut metagenome | host: Homo sapiens | study: EMG produced TPA metagenomics assembly of... | reverse complement strand
TTGAAATTCTGTATCATTTTCCTCCTATGTGAATCTGTATTATAAGGATATGAGGTCAAAGGTATTTGCCCTCATTTATGATTAATCAGATTACTACATGCTACGCATTCCCGTAATCTGACTCCACCTCGAATCCGCTATTTCTGCGTTCCGCAGCAATTGCTACTTTCTCGGTGTAGTGCGGGTCACTAAGGTATACATCGAATTGCATGCAAGCATGCATCGATGATACCTTGTGACCTTTAATCATATAAGCTTTTCAACATTCTCAAAGAGTCCTGCCGACTCTTTAATCATATTTTCATTGCCGATGACACATATACTGTCCTTCTTAAGCACTGCCTCTACAAGGTCTGCAAGCCTTCTGATATCCTCCGGCTGTGCATTTAGTATCTCATTTCTCTCCTTTTGAATCTGCTCGTAAGTAATACCCTCGAGATATGCAGACAGTGATCTGCTACCCTTTGCTTCCGGATTCATAGGCGTATCAAGAGCACTGAAGGTACCGATAATATACTTGGTCATATCCCTCTCATCAGGTGAAAAGCTCTTTATATACTCAGGTATCCTGTCATAGACATCAAGTGTGTCTGAAAGGTTAGGGTCTCGATATGAGACAAAGTAGCTCTCTCCGCTTCTAAGGAATGTATTCATGCAGCCGTAAGCACCACCCTTTACCCTGACATTTATCCAGAGATAATCATAGCTTAAGATGATACGCAGCAGTCTCAGTGCCCCGGTGTATTCATAGCCCTCACAGATGAAATCACCGGTCTTTGCCACATACTGTATCTGTGATGCATCGATAAATGCTTCCTTTGCTGTGTTAAAATGAACCTCAGCCTGATTGCCTACAGCACTCATTTTATTAAATCCAGCTATAACTTTTTCCAACGAAGGCTTTGCATTACCGTATGCCTCGTTATTTCCGGTAAAGCTGATAAGCATTCTGTTTCTTGCAAACAGCTTTTTGGCTATTGCAGCAAGCTTATCTGACACACTCTTTGGTGACTCGGAAAGTTCCTTTTCTATGTGGCATATAGAGCGGTAAAAAGCAACTCCCTTTAGCTCGTCCTGATAAGTGCGTAGCGCGAGAAGCTCGACATACTTCGCATAGCTGCAACCAGATGACCGGAACTGCTAAGGTTAGCCTGAAGCCTTGCCTTAATCTGCGCTACAAGCTCACCCAGTCTCTTTGTATCTGTAAAATCCGATGAAAGAAGCATCTGCTCCATAAGCTCAAGTGCCTTGTCAAGATTTTTCTCCAATACCTTAAGCTTCACCTCAAACTTAAACACGAAATTATTTCTATCCTTAATATCCGGGTGACTTGCAGTACCTGTGCTTATTCCACCGGTATATATGTTGGTAGCATTGGCTAAATCGGTATAGCTGTACCTTTCGGTGCTCACCAGTCCGAGTGCGTTTGTGAAGAAGCCAAGATAGCCAAGCTCACTCTGGCAAAATCACCTGCATCAAATAAAAATGATATATAATCAATGCCGTTTGACTCTATGTCATGACGCACAACCTTTACATCCAAAAGCTCATCCTCAATGTTTGAAAAAGGCATAGCATTCTTTTTCATATCCGCTCTTGTAAGCATCGGAAGCTTGCGCAGATCCTCGTCTGACGAAGGCTCCTCCTGGTATTTCTTTAAATGCTCTGTATCCTCAATCAGCTTTTTAATCTCTTCATCTGAAAGAGATGCCTTGTAATCGGAAAGCTCCTTTGCCAAAGCCTCCTCCCTCTCATTGCCAAGTCCACGCTTCGGCTTTACTGTGACAGATGAACCATGGGTATTGTCAAGCAGATACTCCTGTATAAGCTTTTCAAAATAATCCGTATCTACAGCCTTTCGAAGCTTTGCAAAGGTACCAAGACACTCCAGATGTATAAAAGGCTTCATATCATCAAACAGCCAGCTGTCTAAACAGTTTAATCCAAATAGAAGTCCCTTAGGAAACTGTCCAAAGTCAGCCTCCCTGAATTTGAACTCGCTGCTGTTGATTCCCGCTAGCAATGCTTCTTTATTAATTCCTGTTTTAACAACTTCTTTAAGAGTGTTTTCTATAATACTTTCAAACTCATCTGCCTGAGATGCATTGGCATTCTTTGCCACAAACGAGAATACCGGCTGCAGAATGCCCGCATCGTATGAGCCATACACATCATCACCGATTCCCGCATCTATCAATGCCTGCTTCACAGGTGCTCCCGGTGAGCTGACAAGTGCATAGTCAAGCACATCAAATGCCTGATAGAGCATCTCATCAAGCGTATCCCCTACCACACGGTTATAAGATAGATAGGTCTTATTCTCCTGTGAATCATCCATGGTAATTGAATACTGTGCCTCAACATTCTTTATTTCATCAAATGCAGGCTGTTTATTAATTTCTGAATTAACTTTTTATAATCATACAGGCTCAGATATTCCTTATCAAGCCACACAAGTCTCTCGACAACATCCATATCACCATACAGATAAATGTATGAATTGGATGGATGATAATACTTATGATAGAAGTCCAGATATGCTTCATACGTAAGCTTAGGAATATACTCCGGATTACCGCCTGAATCCTTGCTGTAGGTATTGTCAGGGAAAAGCGAGCGGTAAATCTGGCTTGAAAGCACCTCATCCGGCGATGAGTATGCTCCCTTCATCTCATTGTACACCACTCCGTTTATCTTAAGCTCATCATCCTTGTCTGTAAGCTCGTAGTGCCAGCCCTCCTGCTTGAAAATCTCCTCGTACTTTGTGATATTCGGATTAAACACTGCATCCAGATACACATCCATGAGATTCTTAAATCCTGATCATTGCAGCTGGCAACAGGATAAACTGTCTTGTCAGGGTATGTCATGGCATTTAAAAATGTATTGAGCGAGCCCTTTGCCAGCTCAATGAAGGGATCCTTTACCGGGAACTTCTTTGAACCGCAGAGCGTGGTATGTTCAATAATATGCGGTACACCCGTCTCATCCTCCGGCGGAGTCTGAAGCTATATAAAATACCTTATTATCATCATTATTTGATAAAATGGCAATCCTTGCACCACTTTTTGTGTCTCAGAATGAATCCATCCGACTGGACATCCTCCACTCTGTGCTCATCTAAAATCTCGTATTCAGCCAAATCGTGAATTGTCATCAATTATTCCTCCTAAAATGCGATGATGATAGTATACCACATTTTTACATATTATAGTTAAATTATAAGTATATTTACCACAAAAAATCTGTTAAGTAATATTCTGCAACATCCGGCTTTAAAAGTCAGAGTCTATGCTCCTCTTCTGAATATTAACATCCATCTGCGGAAACGGAATTTCGATATTATTTTTATCAAATTCTGTTTTAATTTCTTCTGTAAGCTGCCATTTTGTGTTCCAGTAATCCTCGTTCTTCACCCAGATTCTCGCACCGAGCTCTATTGCCGAATCCTGCAGCTCACTCACAAACACATTGCTCGGCTCATCGCGAAGCATCGTATCTGCTGATGTAACAACAGATTCCAGCACACTCTTTGCAAATGCTAAATCTGTGCTGTAGGATACTGTTACTCTCAAATCAAGCATCCTCTTATCCATCATAGATACATTTGTGATACACGAATCAGCAAGCTTTCCGTTTGGTATCATAACCATCTTGTTATCTATTGTCAAAAGCCTTGTATAAAACAGATTTATATCCTTTACAGTGCCCTCTGTACCACTTGAACCGTCAACTATGTAATCGCCCACGCAAACGGCTTCATCAAAAGAATAAGCACGCCTCCTGCGAAATTTGACAGACTGCCCTGCAATGCCATACCTACAGTAAGTCCGGCAGAGCAAGAACTGCTATAACAGAGCCTGTCGCCACTCCAATCCCGAAAGCAGTGCCATGACAAGGATAAAATACAAAAAGTATTTAATAACATTTGCTAGAAATGATGCCACTGCAGCGTCCATTCTGCTTTTATCAAATCCTTTTTTAATTATTTTTACGACTGATTTAATCACCTTAATACCTATAAGCAGTATCACTATCGCAACAACAAGCTGCACGAGAAAGCTGATAAGCGATGGCATATACTTCTCCAGATATGTCTTTACAATGCCCGGGTTTTCAATAACCTGCTGTACCTCGGTATTTGCAACCGGCACTGATACTTCACCAAGAATTTGTCTGATCATATAATCTCCTATATATCTCTTATATATTTTCTATATTTGTTATTTCCTTATAACCCACTAAATCCCCCATATAAAATATGGGGGATCAGTATTTAAATCAAATATTAATTCACTATTTAATAACTCTCACTCTGAGCACTCCGTCAATGGCAGAAATCTCACGGTAGAAGCATCAATAGCTGAATCAAGATCAAGAAGTGAATATGCATAGTCACCCTTGCCCTTGTTTTGTCAGATCAGATACATTGATATCAGCCTCTGCAAGAGCAGTTGTAATCTGTCCAATCATACCCTTAACATTCTTGTGAAGGATTCCGACTCTGCCTGAAGCTGTGCATGCACCCATGCTACAATCAGGGAAGTTGACTGAGTGAACGATATTACCATTCTCTAAGTAATCTCTCAGCTCCTTGACAGCCATAACTGCACAATTGTCCTCTGACTCTGCTGTAGATGCTCCAAGATGAGGTGTTACGATGCAGCCCTTTGCTCCAACAGTTGTGTTGTTAGGGAAATCTGAAACGTACTTCTTAACCTTTCCCTTGGCAAGTGCATCTACCATAGCCTCTTCGTCAACAAGAAGATCTCTGGCAAAGTTTAATACGATAGCGGTTGGCTTCATCATTGCAATAGCATCAGCGTTTACCATCTTCTTTGTTGAATCAAGAGAGTACATGGATTGTGATGAAATCACAGTTCTTGTAGATGTCCTCAACATTGCTGATATGCTTAACGCTTCTTGAAGGTTCCATGCGGCATTTACTGAGATGTATGGATCATATCCGTAAACATCCATGCCCATATGTACTGCAGCATTTGCAACAAGTACACCGATGGCTCCAAGTCCGATAACACCGAGCTTCTTGCCTGAAATCTCTGTTCCTGCAAAGTTCTTTTTCTGCTTCTCGCTGTCTTTGCAATATTCTCATCGTTCTGGTTTGCAAGACACCAGTCGATACCTCCAACGATATCTCCTTGATGCATAAGCATTCCGGCAAACACAAGCTCCTTAACACCGTTGCATTGGCTCCCGGTGTGTTGAATACAACGATTCCCTGCTCGGCACACTTGTCAAGCGGAATATTGTTTACTCCTGCTCCTGCTCTTGCCACAGCAAGCACCTTGTCACCAAGCTCCATGTCATGCATAGCGGCACTTCTTACAAGTGCTGCATCTGCATCCTTAATATCATCAACCTTTTTATAATCGTCAGAGAACAGGTCAAGTCCTACTCCTGCGATTGGGTTTAAGCATGTGTAATTAAACATTATGCATTCTCCTCCTCAAACTTCTTCATAAACTCTACAAGCTTCTCAACGCCCTCTTTTGGCATAGCATTGTAGATAGATGCTCTCATTCCGCCAACTGTACGGTGTCCCTTAAGGTTTACAAATCCGGCTGCAGTTGCCTCCTTTACAAACTTGGCATCAAGCTCTGCATCTCCTGTTACAAACGGAACATTCATGAGTGATCTGTCCTCTTTTCTTACTGTTCCCTTAAAGAGCTTGCTCTGATCAAGGAAATCGTAGAGAATCTTGGCCTTCTCCTCATTTCTCTCCTTCATAACTGAAAGACCGCCCATCTTCTTGAGCCATTTGAATACCTTGCCACAGATATAGATGCCGTAGCATGGTGGTGTATTGTAAAGAGAATCATTATCGGCCTGAGTCTTCCACTTGAGCATAGTTGGTGTGCCCGGTAGACAATCATCTGTGATAAGGTCCTCTCTGATAATTGCTATAACTACTCCGGCAGGTCCTACATTCTTCTGTACTCCGCCATAGATAACAGCATATTTTGATACATCTACAGGCTCTGATAAGAAGCATGAAGATACATCAGCTACAAGATTCTTTCCCTTTGTGTTTGGAAGCTTCTTGTACTTTGTTCCGTAGATAGTATTGTTCTCGCAGATGTATACATAATCCATATCATCTGTGATTGGTAAATCTGAGCAGTCAGGTATGTATGAGAAGGTCTCATCTGCAGACGAAGCAAGCTCTACGGCGTCTCCGTAAATCTTAGCCTCGCAAACGCCTTTTTAGCCCACTGACCTGTAATAATGTATCCTGCTTTTTTATTTTTCATAAGGTTCATCGGTACCTCAGCGAAGAACTGTGAAGCACCACCCTGAAGGAAAAGTACCTTGTAATTGTCAGGTATATTCATAAGCTCGCGGAGATCTTTCTCGGCATCCTTGATGATGTCATCAAACCATTTAGATCTGTGGCTCATCTCCATAACCGACATTCCGCTTCCCTTATAATCCATCATCTCTGCTGCTGCTTCCTGCAATACCTCCTCAGGTAAAACTGCAGGTCCTGCTGAAAAATTGTAAACTCTACTCACTCTAATTTCCTCCTTGTGTCGCATTGTAGTCCTCTTCATCGAAAGACTCGTTGATAGGCTTGCCCGGTGCAACCATAGGCCATACCTTGTCATCTGAATCAATGATACAATCGATGACAAACGGTGTCTTGCTCTTTAAGGCATCTGCAAATGCTTTTTCAAATTCTTCCTGGGTCTTAACACGTCGTGCGGTGGCTCCCATTGCTTCTGAAAGCTTTACATAATCCACCCCATCATCAAGTACGGTTGCCGAGTAATGCTTCTCGTAAAAAAGAGTCTGCCACTGGCGTACCATTCCAAGTACATGGTTGTTTATTATAACCTCGATAAGAGGAAGCTTTTCTCTTGAAGCTGTTGCAAGCTCGTTCATGTTCATTCTGAAGCATCCGTCACCTGCAATATTGACTACAGTCCTGTCAGGATTAGCTGTCTGGGCACCGATTGCAGCACCGAGACCGTATCCCATGGTACCAAGACCTCCTGATGTAAGAATGTTCTTGGCTTGCTGTATTTGTAATACTGGGCTGCCCACATCTGATGCTGGCCGACCTCAGTAACCATTATAGCATTTCCTTTTGTCATTTCATAGATTTTTTCAATAACAAATGGTCCGCTAAGTCCCTCCTTGTGATATGTAAGAGGAAAAGTCTTTGCATATGCAAGCACATGCTCAACCCATGAATTGTGGTCAAGCTGTGTGAGCTTTTTGTTGATGCGTGTAAGTATTTCCTTCACATCGCCTATAACACTCGATGTAACACGGATATTTTTATTAATCTCTGCTGCATCTACATCAAACTGTAATATCTTGGCCTGGTCTGCAAACTTTTTAGGATTGCCAAGCACTCTGTCCGAAAAACGTGTACCAACTGCAATCAAAAGGTCGCACTCTGAAACCCCAAGGTTTGAGGTCTTTGTGCCGTGCATACCAAGCATGCCTGTATAGTTATCACTTGTGCCGTCATATGCACCCTTGCCCATGAGCGTATCGCAAACCGGTGCATTCACCTTGTCTACAAACTCCTTAAGCTCTTTGCTTGCTCCTGAGAGAACCACTCCGCCTCCAACAAATATATATGGCTTTTTGGATGCTTTTATGAGTTCAATTGCATTATCAATGTCACTGTCTGTAATTGTTTCTGTCACACGCTCAGGAAGCTTTATCTCCTGCTTGGTGTACTCTACCAGCTCTGCCGTAACATTCTTTGGAATATCCACAAGTACAGGACCCGGTCTGCCTTTTCTTGCTATGTCAAAGGCTCTGCGTATTGTATCCGCAAGCTTCTCTACATCCTTTACAATAAAGCTGTATTTGGTTACAGGCGTTGTAATTCCGGCGATATCTATCTCCTGAAAGCTGTCCTTTCCAAGTAACGAGACTCCGACATTACATGTGATTGCGACGATTGGAATCGAATCCATGTATGCTGTCGAAATTCCTGTGACCAGATTTGTCGCACCCGGTCCGCTTGTAGCCAGACAGACGCCAACCTTTCCGGTGCTTCTCGCATAGCCGTCAGCCGCATGGCTTGCTCCCTGCTCATGTGAGGTCAGCACATGCTTAATCTCCGGATGCTTGTAGAGCTCGTCATAGACATTAAGGATGGCTCCTCCCGGATAACCGAATACTGTGTCAACACCCTGTTCTTTTAAGCATTCTATAATAACCTGTGATCCTGTTAACTGCATCTTGTATTCCTCTTTTTCTTATACGAATCCTTTACGATAATAGGTAAAAGCCTTATTCGTACTGAATTTTCTATCAAAATATATACTACGCGTTCTGCTCGCCCGGAAGTGCAAGGATGGCTCCTCTGTTTCCTGATGTAACAAGTGCTGCGTATCTCTTCAAATAGCCTGTTGTAACCTTCGGCTCTCTAGGCTGCCACTTGCCTTACGCTCAGCAAGCACCTCATCTGACACGTCAAGCTCAAGCTTCATGTTTGGAATATCAATCTTTATGATATCTCCCTCTTCAACCAGGCAATCGGTCCGCCTACTGCGGCCTCAGGTGAAACATGACCTATTGAAGCTCCTCTTGAAGCTCCTGAAAAACGTCCGTCTGTGATGAGTGCTACAGAGCTTCCAAGTCCCATTCCGGCAATAGCGGATGTAGGGTTAAGCATCTCTCTCATTCCAGGGCCGCCCTTTGGTCCCTCGTATCTGATGACAACCACATCACCCTCTACGATCTTGCCGCCCTTTATTGCTGCAATTGCATCTTCCTCACAGTCAAATACTCTTGCAGGTCCCTCATGAACCATCATCTCATCGACAACTGCTGAACGCTTTACTACAGAGCCGTCCGGAGCCAGATTTCCTTTAAGCACTGCAAGTCCTCCGGTCTTTGAATATGGATTGTCTACCGGTCTGATGACCTCAGGGTCTCTATTGACTGCATTCTTTATATTCTCTCCAACTGTCTTTCCTGTAACGGTCATACAGTCTGTATTTAAAGTCCGATATCAGCAAGCTCTTTCATGACAGCCCACACACCGCCGGCCTCATTTAAGTCCTCCATATATGTAGGGCCTGCTGGGGCAAGATGGCAGAGATTTGGTGTCCTCTCACTGATTGGATTTGCAAAGCTGATATCAAAATCAAAGCCTATCTCATGAGCGATAGCCGGAAGATGAAGCATAGAGTTTGTAGAGCAGCCGAGTGCCATATCAACTGTGAGTGCGTTCATTATTGCATCCTTTGTGATGATATCTCTCGCTTGATGCCCTTGTTGTACATATCCATAACAGCCATTCCGGCATGCTTTGCAAGACGGATACGCTCTGAATATACAGCAGGTATTGTTCCGTTTCCGCGAAGTCCCATACCGAGCGCCTCTGTAAGACAGTTCATAGAGTTGGCTGTGTACATTCCAGAGCATGAACCGCAGGTAGGACATACCTTGTTCTCATACTCACATACATCATCCTCAGTCATAGTACCGGCAGCGTATGAGCCGACAGCTCAAACATCGATGAAAGACTTCTCTTTCTGCCCTTTACGTGGCCTGCGAGCTTGGTCCGCCTGATACAAATACTGTAGGCAGATTAAGACGTGCAGCCGCCATCAGAAGTCCCGGCACGTTCTTGTCACAGTTTGGAACCATTACAAGTGCATCAACTGATGAGCGATTGCCATACACTCTGTAGAATCTGCAATCAGATCTCTTGTGACAAGGGAATATTTCATACCCACATGTCCCATTGCAATACCATCGCAGACTGCGATTGCAGGAAATACTACAGGCACTCCTCCTGCCTCTGCAACTCCAAGCTTTACAGCCTCAACGATTTTGTCTATATTCATATGACCCGGAACAATCTCATTGAATGAGCTTACGATTCCTACCATAGGCTTTTTCATTTCCTCCGGTGTAAAACCAAGAGCATTAAATAAACTTCTTGCCGGTGCCTGCTGCATTCCGCTCTTGCGTTATCACTTATCATATTTTATCTCCTTATTTATCTCCGACTATTTCTTTGAGTACTTCATCATTACTACTGTATACACAACAATCTGCATATCTATAACCTGTTAGCTGTCTATTATAAGTCATGCAGCTACACACGTTCTGCGATGAGATCACCCATCTGTGCTGTGCCTACCTGTGTGATACCCTCTGTAGTCTCACCCGGCTGTGGCATGATGTCGATTGTCCTGTAGCCCTCCTTAAGCACCTGCTTTACAGCATCCTCGATTGCCTGTGCTTCCTTGTCCAGATCAAATGAATAGCGAAGCATCATGCTGCTGAAAGGATTGTTGCGATAGGATTTGCAATGCCCTTTCCTGCGATATCAGGAGCAGATCCGCCACTTGGCTCGTAAAGTCCGAACTTGTATCATTAAGGCTTGCTGATGAAAGCATACCGATTGAGCCTGTCACCATACTTGCTTCATCCGATAAAATATCGCCAAACATATTCTCTGTAAGGATAACATCAAACTGCTTAGGATCCTTTACAAGCTGCATTGCACAGTTATCAACAAGCATATGCTCGTATGTACCTCCGGATAATCCTTTAGCGACCTCCTCGACGATCTTTCTCCATAATCTGGAAGAATCAAGCACATTTGCCTTGTCTACGGATGTGACCTTTTCCTTCTCTTCATGGCTATATCGAAGCCCCGCTTTGCGATTCTTCTGATTTCATTCTCATTGTATGTCAGTGTATCTGTGGCCGTAACAACTCCATCCACCTCTTTTGTCTCTCTGGCTCCGAAGTAAAGACCTCCTGTAAGCTCACGCATAATCATCATATCAAAGCCGTCTCCGATGATATCAGCTCTGAGTGGGCATGCTGCAGCAAGCTCCTTGTACAGGTATGCCGGTCTAAGATTTGCAAACAGATTGAGTGACTTCTAAGCTTTAAAAGTCCTGCCTCCGGACGAAGCTCAGGTGCCAGCTTGTACCATGGTGATGTGGCTGTGTTGCCACCGATAGAACCCATCAGCACCGCATCTGAATCAAGTGCAGTCGCAATAGCCTCATCTGTAAGAGGAACACCTGTAGCATCAATTGAGCAGCCACCCATAAGGATGTCTGTGTAGTTGAAGCTGTGTCCATACTTGTCTGCTATTTTGTCCAATACCTTTTTTGCCTCAGTGACTATCTCCGGTCCGATTCCATCTCCTGAAATTACACCAACTTTATATTCCATAATTTCTTACCTCTTTTACATAAAAATACATATTCTTATATTAAAGCATTAAAGTAGTTATTTCAATATGCCGGGATTATTTTACTTTTTCATGCAATTTATAACTGCAGCTTATAATAACTGCATACTATAATAACAGTTTTTTATTATTATTGCAAGAGATGCGGATAATAAGAAAACCGCCACTTATGTGACGGCTTTACAAATCTGCATTATTTAGCTGAATCCTCTGCTTTCTCAAGGTCAGCGATAGCTGACTTCTGCATTGGAATACGGCAGTTCTTGTTGTTACCAAACTCAACGATTACAGTATCGTCCTCGATATCGATAACTGTACCGTAAAATCCACTTGTTGTAAGAACTGTGTCTCCTGTTGCAACTTCATTAAGCATAAGCTCCTTTCTTCTGCTCCTTCTTCTGTGGACGGATCATAAGAAAATACATAACTGCGAAAAGTACTACTAACCAGACAACCAATTCCAATTGTTCCTGCTGCCTGACCATTTGCTAAATTGATGTCATCAATTGTTCCTCCTAAATATTCTATAATTGATGTGTTTTAAGCACTATTACCATAATACACGTTTAAACGTGCTAACGGCAAGGATTTTTTATCATTTTCGAGATTTTTTATATTTATCTGCTAGCTCTGCTCTCCCTGTGTCATTCCATAGAGCTTTTCAGCCTTGTATGAGGCAAAACGGCCTGCATCAAGTGAATCCCTTATCTCCTCCATCATGTTGTTGTAGAAATACAAATTATGGACACGCACAGTCTCATTCCGAGCATCTCCTTTGCCTTTAAAAGATGCCTGATATATGCACGCGAATATGTGCGACAGGCAGGACAGTTACAGCCCTCCTCAATAGGGCGCATATCCTTCTGATACTTCTGGTTGAACAGATTAAGCTTGCCGTGATTCGTGTATACATGTCCGTGACGGCCATTTCTGCTTGGGTATACACAGTCAAAGAAGTCGATTCCTCTCTCTACACCCTCAAGTATATTGGCAGGAGTTCCTACTCCCATCAGGTATGTAGGTTTATTAACAGGCAGATGAGGCACTGTTTCATCAAGAATATGGTACATCTCCTCATGGCTCTCTCCTACCGCCAGTCCTCCGACAGCATAGCCGTCCAGCTCAAGCTCAGAAATGCGCTTTGCATGGTCAATTCTTATATCATCATAAATAGCTCCCTGATTGATGCCGAATAAAAGCTGCTCCTTGTTGATAGTATCCGGTAAACTGTTTAAGCGTGCCATCTCCTTTTTGCACCTCTCAAGCCAGCGCGCGGTCCTGTTTACAGAGTTTGTCACATACTGTCTGTCTGCAACGCTAGATGGGCACTCGTCAAATGCCATAGCTATCGTGGAGCCGAGGTTTGACTGTATCTGCATGCTCTCCTCAGGTCCCATAAAAATCTTGGCACCGTCAATATGTGAGTTGAAGTACACGCCCTCCTCCTTTATTTTGCGAAGACCTGCCAGTGAAAACACCTGGAATCCGCCGGAATCTGTAAGGATTGGTCTATCCCACACCATGAATTTGTGCAGTCCGCCAAGCTCTTTAATGATTTTGTCTCCGGTTCTTACATGCAGGTGATATGTATTTGACAGCTCAACCTGACACTTTATCTCCTTTAAATCGTCCGTAGAGACAGCGCCCTTTATCGCACCTACTGTTCCTACATTCATAAATACAGGTGTCTGTATATCTCCATGCACAGTATGGAATGTACCTCTCTTGGCACGTCCCTCTTGTTTTAGTAACTCATATTTAGCCATATTTTCGTTTAATTCTCCTGTTTCTTTTACTTATCGCCATTGCCTACGATTTTTCTGATTAATATTCCGTTGGTCAGCAGTGTGGTATCTATGCAATGCCTCTCAAAAAGTACCTCGCCGTCCTTTGGCACCTCAATATCCTCATCAGAGCAGTTGACTATAACCTCCACATATGTATCCACCAGCCCATCCTTCTGAACTGGATTACCCTCGGATTATCAGCAAAATCATCAGGGAATGGAAGTTTCTGCCCTTAAAAGCGCTCACTCGCCCTTAAACTGAATGAGCTTTGATACCATCTCAATGCGCTCCTTAAACCTGCCTGCCTCAATATCATCCACGGCCATACATCGTCCTGCAGTCAGGGGTCATAGCTGCCCGGCATGCAATCTCAGTGCCGTAATATATACATGGGCTGCCCGGCATGGCAAAAAGCACTGCAAGCTGTGCAAAGTACTGGTCGAGATTCTTTGTATCAGAGCGAAGGCGCTTTGTATCATGTGAATCAAGCAGATTGAAAAGCACATCATTGGTCTGCTGCATGTAGTTGGTATAACATCTGTTTATAGTATACTCAAAATCCTGATTCGTCTGGCTCTTATCTATCCAGAAATCCTTGATGCTCTCTCCAAGCGGATAGTTCATAACCGCATCGAACTCATCTCCACGCAGCCACGGAAGAGCATTATGCCATATTTCTCCCAAAATGTAAATATCCGGATTGATTTCCTTAAGCCTTGCCCTAAGCTCCTTGCAGAAGCGGTGTGACACCTCATTTGCCACATCAAGGCGCAGTCCGTCTATATGATAATTTTCTACCCAGTTGGCGCAGATATCGATAAGTATTTTCGCACCGCCGGATTATTTGTATTGAGCTTTGGCATATTGTCAAAAATCCAAAACGTATAAAACTGACCCTTTTTAGCCGCTCCATGCTTAAGTCAAGAGGCCATTCATTGATCATAAACCAGTCATAATACTCTGAATCTGTCCCCTTCGCTAAAACATCCTGCCACGGTGCAAAATAATAGCCACAGTGGTTGAACACTCCGTCAAGCATTATTCTCATATCACGCTTATGTGCTTCTAGCACAAGCCTCTTAAAGGTCTCTTCATCTCCAAAGCGCGGGTCAATCTTTGCATAATCCGTTGTATCATACTTATGATTGCTCGGTGACTCGTTTATCGGTGTCAGGTAGATTCCGTTTATTCCAAGCTCCTTTAAGTAATCAAGCTTTTGAATGATTCCTGCGAGGTCTCCGCCGAAGCATTCCTCATTTTTGACCTTTCCCCTGTTTCTCCACGGAACAACATAATCAGGATCTATCGAGTGGTCTCCATTGCAGAATCTATCCGGAAATATCTGATACCATATAGTGTCATTTACCCACTTCGGTGTGACCGGAATATCACACGGATTCATCCACGGGAATACAAAGCACCTGGCGGCTTCTGCCCTCAAGTGC
>ENA-OQHP01000372-OQHP01000372.1-human-gut-metagenome-genome-assembly--contig:-NODE-372-length-14450-cov-1.392934_pt1 | contig 14450 bp, 23 predicted proteins | sample MGYA00242563_ERZ504717 | MGnify/ENA primary metagenome ERZ504717 (study PRJEB26092, sample SAMD00036212) | human gut metagenome | host: Homo sapiens | study: EMG produced TPA metagenomics assembly of... | reverse complement strand
TACCCAACTCATCGAAACCGGGAATATATTCAGGTTGTTGGTAAACCAAGTTTGAAGCCCACTTCCCTGAAAAGCGTCTGTCACCGCATACCAATTGATGGTAGCTCCGACAAGCATCACAGCACCGGAAAGAATTGCAGTAAAACGTACACCCATTTTATCGAGGATAATACCTGCGAAAATGAGGAAAAATACGAATACATTAAGGAATGTCTCAGACCCCTGCATTGTACCGAATGCTGTAGAATCCCAGCCACGCGTGGACTGCATCAAGTCTTTAATAGGTGAAAGTATGTCCATAAAAATATATGAACAGAACATAGCAAATGCTAAAAGCAGCAATACCAACCAACGCATACCTGCCGAATCGCGTAGCGTCTGGTGAATTTTGTCAGTAGTTGTCATTATAATATTATAATATGGTTTATAATTTCAAATGAATTTTATCTGGCTACAAAAATAACCAAATATAAAAGACTATAAATAAAAACAGGCAGAATTGTACAACATAAATTGTACAACTCCACCTGTCAAGAAATTACAGTTATTTCTCGAAATTAATTTCCAGCCGGTTCTGCAGCATCCGTAGCAGCAGGAGCTGTTGTTGCAGGAGCTGTTTCAGCCGGTTGCTCAGCTTTCGGAGCAGCTGTACCTACGGGCATATTGTACGGGTTCGTCTTCTCTTCTTGCTGTGCCTGTTCCAAAATCACATCACCGCCTTTGTGAGAAGCAGAAGGGATAACGTAAGCAGAAGCAACACTCATCACCACCAAAAACACAGCGAGACTCCATGTTGCCTTTTCCAGAAAGTCAGTAGTCTTGCGTACACCCATGATTTGATTGGATGATGAGAAACCCGAAGCCAGACCACCGCCTTTGGAATTCTGAATCAACACAATGAAACACATCAATATGGATGCGATCACCATTAAGATAACTAATAATAAATACATTTTGTTATTTTGATTTAGCGTTAATAATCAATTTCTCCAAAATCATGATTGGTTCTGCAAAGTAAGCATTTTTTTTTGGATAATTCAAACTTAATTTTTTAATAATTTCAAGTGCTTTATCATATCTGTGCTGTTTAATATAGATTTTAGCCAAAGTTTCTGTAAAACAGCTATCATCCACATCTTCCTGACGAATCTGCCATCATCATTTCATCGTCTTCGGAAGTAGAATATTCGTTTTTTGAAAGGGAAGCGGAGAAAGTCTCTTTTTGCTCGGAAATCACTTCCTTATCTTCAAGAGATGCCTCCTTTTCTTCCGGAGATACGAGAACTTCTCAGGACATACCGATCTTTCAAATACAGATGATTCCGACGACTCGCTCTTACGTATAAATCCATCTATCAGTCGTGTCCGCGCAGTTTAGGGACTTCCTTCCCACCGGTTGGTTCAGAATCATTCTGTCCGTCATCCTGCAACAGATAAGTTGTGTAATCCATTGCATAATCCAATTCTGTAACCTGCGAATGCTCTTCGGGAACTGTTGCCAGAAAAGCATCTATCAAAGAGAGTGTACGGTCTACATTAGGTTCTTCTTCCGGCACTCTGGAAGAAAGTAAAGGTGACTTTTGTGATTTCAACCTATAGCGGTCACCTTCTATCAAATAAAACAATACACGTCTGTCTGCCACATACAGAACAGCCTTACGCAGCTCTGCTCCGAATGTGACATCGTGCAGCAAATATAGATTCTTAAGATACAGCAGCCGAAGCGACTGAAAATAGGGATAACGGACCAGCAGAGTACGAAGCTCGTACAAAGTATCCTTATTCAACATTTCAGGATGCTGTATCCATTGTTGCAAATAGGCAGAAGTCATTCCTCGGTTACCAGTTAGCTACGGTTGAATTAAATATTTGTTCTGTGATATCCTTTATCATTTTACTTATCAGATCATCCTGCACATCAGTCAGCAGCAAGGAGGAATCATAAGTCTGGAAAGCGGAAAACTGTTGTTCAAAATCTTCCTCATGATTGGTATTGTTTACATAACGCACGTTTACGGTCATAGTCAGCTTCACTTTAGAAGAATAGCCATCAGCTGCTACAGCTTCATTGTATTGGTTATAACCCGTTATCTCACCGTCTATTTCCAGATCGCCGTTGGCATTCACCAATTGCAAACGTGTTTGCTGGATAAACATATCCTTAAGTTTCTGGTTAAACTCCGTAGTCATGGGAGCATACACGTACTCGGCACGATTAGGAAATTCGGCAATTGTAATAGTCTTCACTTTGCTGTAATCAATAGAACTTATCGGAGCAAGTCCCATAGAGATGCGGCAGGAAACTACCACGCACACCAAACCTGCTAACGCCCGATATCAACGTTATTTTCTTAATCCAATCCATATTCTTTTATCTTTCTGTATAGCGTACGCTCCGATATATTCAAATCTTTAGCCGCACTTTTGCGCTTTCCATGATGCTTTTCAAGTGCCTTGCGTATCATTTCTTTTTCCACTTCATCCAATGAGAGAGATTCTTCAACATACTCTTCCGTGTCTTGAATATCCTCATCTACTTCCTGAGCTGATTTCACGGAAGGGTGTATTATAGTAGGCACTCCGGCAGCAGGTACTGAAGCTACTACCGCTGGAGCAGATGCATAATAAGCAGTAGGTGTCGCACCCTGATTTCCCATAGTTGCCCGTTCGGTCATAATTTCGTGTACCAGTTTTTTTCAATTCGGTGACATCCTGGCGCATGTCAAAAAGTACCTGATACAGTATTTCGCGTTCGCTTTCAAAACTTTTACTTTCATTCTTTACACCAAACAAGGCAGGCAGGCGCTGCACATTGCTCTGTTCGGGCAGGTAATTCTTCAAAATAGAAGCGTTGATTTCACGATTGGTTTCAATAATGGAAATCTGTTCCGTTATATTCTTCAACTGACGCACATTACCGGGCCATGGATATGTCAGCAGCACTTGTTTGGCATCATCAGTCAGCTGAATGGCAGGCATACGATACTTTTCGGCAAGTCTGATGCAAACTTGCGGAACAGTAACACAACATCCTCTCCACGTTCGCGTAAAGCCGGCACCGGAATAGGCACCGTATTAAGACGGTAGTATAAATCTTCGCGGAAACGCCCGTCAGCAATTGCTTGTGTAAGATTCACATTGGTAGCAGCAACAATACGTACATTCGTTTTTTCAACTTTAGACGAACCGACTTTAATAAACTCACCTGTCTCAAGCACCCGAAGCAAACGAGCTTGTGTAGGCATAGGAAGCTCCCCCACCTCATCAAGAAAAATGGTACCGCCGTCAGCCTCGCCAAAATACCCTTTACGTTCGCCGATAGCACCAGTAAAGCGCCTTTTCATGGCCGAACAGTTCCGAATCAATCGTTCCTTCGGGGATAGCCCCGCAGTTTACAGCGATATATTGTCCGTGCTTTCTGCGGCTGTATTGATGGATAATCTGCGGAAAACTCTCCTTACCCACACCACTCTCTCCAGTAATCAGCACCGACAAATCAGTAGGAGCTACCTGAATGGCGATATCAATAGCACGCATCAATGCCTCGTTATTGCCAATAATACCAAAACGCAGTTTTACTTGTTGTATTTCTGCTTTCGTCATACTACAAATCCTCTTCTGTACTATCAAGTTTCAGCTTATCGCTGTCGTCACGTCTTTCGTAATATTGTTTCCTCAGGGGATTGGCATGTGCTTCCTGCTCGCGCATACGGTTACGGAACACATCGATTGCCACATAGACAGCCTGCCGGAAAGAATCTTCGGAAGCGATCCCTTTTCCTGCAATATCATAAGCCGTGCCATGCGCCGGTGAAGTACGCACTACCGGAAGACCGGCCGTATAGTTTACACCTTCATCCATAGCCAAAGATTTAAAAGGAGCAAGTCCCTGATCGTGATACATTGCCAGTATACCGTCAAAATGAGTAAAGTTACCGGAACCCATAAAGCCGTCAGCCGGATAAGGGCCATAACACAATATGCCTTTCCCCGCCAATTCTTTAATGGCAGATGATTATTTCCTGCTCTTCCGTACCCAATAAGCCTTCATCACCGGCATGTGGATTCAGGGAAAGTACAGCAATACGCGGTGCTCCGATACCAAAGTCCTGCTTCAACGCACGGTTAAAAACGAGCAGTTTCTCCTGTATCAACTCTTTCGTTATAGCCGATGCTATCTCCCGTACAGGAATGTGTCCTGTCACTAATGCCACCCGTAAATCATCTTTCATCAGAATCATCAAAGCTTTTCCGCCATCACCCAACTTCTCTTCGATATACTCCGTATGTCCGGGAAAAGAGAATTCTTCCGACTGAATAGTGTGCTTATTGATAGGAGCCGTAACAATAACATCAATCAGCCCCGCTTTGTATTCTTCAATTGCCTTCTCCAAAGCGCCAAGAGCAGCTTTACCAGCCTCCGGATCAGGTTTGGAAAACTCAACTTTTACTTCATCGTCCGTACAGTTCACGACACTCAGACGATTAGGGACAGCTTCCGATGCCGAGTTCACAATACTGAAATTAGTCGGCAAGTCCAATGACTTGCGGTGATAAGCAGCTACTTTGGGTGAACCGTAAATAATCGGGGTACATAACTCCAACATCATCGATCCGAAAATGTTTCAAAATCACTTCATACCCAACTCCGTTTATGTCTCCCTGAGTTATACCGACTCTTATTTTATTATCTTCCATCCTTATTTTTCTGTTTTAGTAGAATCTTTTTTTGTTACTGCCAAAGGATCTCATTTCCTTCCTGTTTGCTTCCGGGCAATTTAAGCGTATACAATGACGCTTCCATCTGACGTACCAGATTACGTTTCATCTTATCGGGTGAATACACAAATATCTCGGATACGATAATGCGCTGATTAACTTTATCCAAACGGACATGAGATACATACGGACCACCCATAAAATCGCCTTTCACACGCCACAAGCCACGAGCTTCCAATGCATATTCGTCCTGTACATTGATAGGACGTACGTCTGTCATCAATGAATCGGTTTCCATATACATACCCTCCCTTGCACCAGGAATATTAATCTTCATCACAGAGTCACGCTTATGCACGAAATACTCTTTCGTAAATGTATCCTTGTCGGTATAAGGATAGGAATAGATAACAAATTTTGATCACCTGTAGCAGCATTCGTACCTGCCCAAAAGAAGTTTTCTCCCTGCTTAGTCGCCGTCAGTTCACCCGGAACCCATACGTCACAATCGAACATACTCTTTACTTTCGTAGAAACATAGTCACTGTGTTTGTTTTCCAGCACTGCAATCTGGCGGTTCATTTCAGCACGGGTAAAGAAATCCACAATTACTTGCCTGTTCTCCTCGACAAACTTCTCAAAAGAGGCTTCATCCGGTGCCTGAATAGTCAGGATAGATTGAGGTGCAGCATATACATTCTTCGCATATTTGAACTTAGGCTGTGTATACAGATCTTTGTTCACCTCAACAATGATAATATTGCGGATCAACTTCAATGTAGAGTCATAGTTTGCCGGAGAAGTATACATAATACGGAATGAACGTTCCGACTGGGGAAGCCCAGGTACGTCAGAATCAAGTACATCATAGAGAGCACGACCGGCAGGACGCTCCCACAATCCTTGGTCAATCACTACCAAAATTTCATACGCCCGACCACTGGATGTCGGAGTAAACACACCCTTCTTGCCATTACCACATGCTGAAAACAATGCAGTTATCAGGGCCATACTCAAATAAAACAGGTGTTTCTTCATACATTTATATGTTTTAGTTATTACAAAACTACGAAAAAGGCGTATAAGCTTGGCGTCAAAGTTAATAATTTATATTAATTCTTCTTTATTCTCTTCCTGTTTAGCAGTCGAAAGCATACCGCATGCGGCAAATATATCTTCACCGCGCGAAGCACGAATCGTAGTAAACAGTCCATGCGATGTCAGATAATCACGGAATGCTGTCATTGTCTCCATATCAGCACCTTCCAGATTAACTCCCGGAATAGCATGAAAACGAATCAATTGATACGGCAGTCCAGCCCCCGCAATAATTTCAACAACTCCTTGGCATACAATAAAGAATCATTCACTCCTTTAAAAACAATATACTCGAAAGATAGTCTGCGCTGTTTACTAAAATCATAGTTTCTTAACAAATCTACAATCTCAGTAATGGAAAAGCCTTTTCGGCAGGCATCAGTCACGTCGTTGCAAAGGCACGGGCGAGTGCAGGCTGACTGCCAAATGACAGTCTGATTCTTCAATGAAACGCTGCAACCCCTTACGAAGCCCGACAGAAGAGAGTGTAATCCGCTTCGGACTCCAACCGTATCCATAGGATGATGTCATCACTTCCAGCGCCTTCAAAACTTCATCAAGGTTATCCAACGGTTCTCCCATACCCATCATCACCACATTGGTCAGTTTATCCGTTCGGGCAAAGAATTTATCTGATTAATAATCTGATTAGCGGTCAGATTGGCGGTGAAACCCTGCTTACCTGTCATACAGAACTTACAGTTCATCTTACATCCCACCTGGGAAGATACACACAACGTAGCCCTATCTTCATCCGGAATGTAAACGGCTTCAACATAATGTCCCTCTCCGGCACGGTAAAGATACTTCACGGTACCGTCTACCGACCGCATGGCATCCACCGGTACTTCACATCCTACTTCGTATATCTCTTTCAACAGAGCCCGATGTCTTAACGACAAGTTTGTCATTTCGTCTATGGAAGCTACTTTCTTGTCATATAGCCACGCAGCAATCTGCTTGGCCGCAAATCCTGGCAGCCCCAGATTCTTTACGACCGTCTGAAGCTCGGTTAATGTAAGGCCTAAAAGAGGTTGTTTCATTCTAACTGTATATTTACGATAAAAGATAGTTTATTTACTGATAAATTATCTTTGCAAAGGTAGGAATAAAGTTGCACAAATGAAAAAGCGTTCGACATTTATCGAACGGCTTCCCCAAGTATATAAAATTATTCTACTTTTATATTATTAGAAATACAGATAACGGCTATCTTTCACATTGGCATTCAAGTATAAATCATTCATGACTGATTTGCTATACGTGCATGCATACCTTCCAATGTAGCTTCTTCCGTTTCCTGGTTATAAGTTTCATTCAGTTTTTCCTTAGCATAAGGTTGAAGAACAAATACACCACCATTACCCTTGATAGGTGCGCTCAACTTGTTTAATTCAGCAATTGAAGCATATGCCCCTACCAAAGGTTCGCTACTACGCAATGCCGGGACATAGGCCGGAGCAGCGAAAGTAACATGCTTTACGGAGTCACTCACTGCATTTGCCATATTCTTATATTGGTCAAAAGTCGTTGCACCGGCAGCTTTCATATCGGCCATGATTTTCTCTGCTTTCTTATCACGAAGAATTTCGCTTCTCAACTGTTCTTGTACCATAGACAACGGACGGTAACCTTCAGGAATGATATTCGTAACAGCCACCACCATCATATGGTCACTTTCGCCACATTCATACAGACCTGAAACCTCACCTGCTTTTGCTGCAATGCCCATCTCAAAGCTTCTTTCGTACCTTTCACACCTCCGATAGCGTGCTCCGAACTGTACAAGTCAGTTCTATCCAGCAGTCTGTACCCTGCATCTTCTGCATTGGCAACCAATTTGTCCAAGTATGTTAGCTGCAATGAACTGACTGAAGTCATTGTATGCCTTGCTATAAGTTTCCTTGCTGAATTCAACCGGACGCTTGATAACGGCTACTTTATATTTATCTTTCACAGCTTTTTATTCATCACTTGCAAGATAACGTTTGCCTGTCCCAAAGCGAGGTTAGCCAACTCATTCTGACCCAAAGTAGTGATGGCTGCAATATACTTCAAATTATCACCGTCCACCTGAGCACCTTCATAGTTGGCAGAAGAAATCCATGTTGCCTCACCTGTCTGACCGTACTTCTTGGCTATTTCAGCAAAGTCTGCACCGCCTTTAATGGCTGTGTAGATACTGTCAGCCAAAGTCTTGGTCTTGGCAGCATCTTCTGCAACCACTTGAATCTGACGATATTGAATGGAGTCAGGCATAGCAGCAGAAGCCAGTTTCTTGAAAGAATTGATTGTATTGTCCGATGCATTATAGTAAGGGCCATATACACCACCTACCTTACAGAATCCAAACGGGCAACAACGTCAGCAGGCAGCGCCTTGTCTGTATAGAATAAGTCAACATATTGCTGAGTAGAACCGGTTGAGCGAATGAAGTTTGAATAATCGGAAGGATTCTCAGCCAACTGCACAGTATATTCCTCCACTTCTTTCTGAATATCGGCTTTGTCTTCCGGACTTGCAGTAACCTGCACATCAATATACTTGATGTTACGGGTTTCCACATATTGTCTGAATTGCTCTTTTTTCTTGTTATAAGCATCTTTCAGTTCGGATTCCTTAATAACAATTGTAGAATCTACAATAGAGGAATAAGGAACGGCTGCCAACAACAAGTCAGACTGGTCTACACGTGCATTGAAAGCATCTTCCGCTTCAACAGGATTAGAGAACAGAGACTTCGTAATCAAAGCCTGATATTTCTCCTGCAAACGAGCCTGTATAAGTGACTTCTCCACAAAACTCCAAAAGTTATACATGGAATTGTAATACTCCGCATATTGAGCCGGCATCTGAGCCTTGTTCATCTTAGAGTAATCCACCAAGAATTTCTTCAACATATCTTTGTCGAAAGCACCGGTCTGCGGGTTACGGAACGGAGTCTGCTGCAACATCGGATGTACACCGGCATCAATGATAGCCTGGAGTTCCGCTTTAGAAACGGTCAAACCCAACTTTCAGCTTCGTTCTCAATCAGTTTATTGTTTACGTATGCTCTCCAGACTTCATCCTTAATCTGATTGGTTTGTTCATCGCTCAACGCGTTCAAGCCGCTGGAGAATTTCACTACTTCCGTATATTCCTCTACCAATGCCTGAAAATCCTGAGCGGAAATTGTTTCCCCGTTCACTTCTCCTACATCTTGTGACTGGTGCGGCTGAAGTACTTCCACGCGTCTCCCGCGATGAAGCAAACAGCGCCAGACCAATAACAATCACCAATAAGGCCCTTTAGACCGAATGTTTTGTAATGTTGCCATTTTAGTTAATATGAATTATTTGTTTATTATTATTTTCTATTCAATGTTCTTTTTAGCGCACGAAGATACAAAAAATGCTAATACGCATCTATTATTCTTTAAAATTTACGCTGAAACGAAATTATTCCGTGACTTTCAACCGTACCAATTCTATTTTAGTGGCTGTCACCTTAATTATCTTAAACTGATATTTGTCAACGGCTATCACTTCATGCAGTTCGGGAAACTTTGATAACGGTTCAGAATCAGTCCGCCTATCGTAAGATATTCATCCGACTCGGGCAGTTCAAGATTGAACGTTTCATTTACCTTCTCTATTTCAAGACGTGCGGACAGCACATATTCATGTTCGCCAATTTGTTTACAGATGTAGGAAGTGTTGTCGTGCTCGTCCTCAATATCCCCGAATATTTCTTCAACCAAATCTTCCAGTGAAACAATACCGGATGTACCTCCAAATTCATCTACCACAACAGCAATTGTTTTTTCTGTTGCATAAAAAGTTTCATCAATTTATGTGCCGCCATCGTTTCGGGCACAATGGGTACTTCCTTGACATTATTTCTCCAGTCCGCCGGATTTCTGAACATTTCAGACGAATGAATATAGCCGATTACGTTATCTATATTCCCATCGTACACAATAATTTTGGAGATACCCGACTCCACAAACACGTTCTTCAAGTCTTCGAGCGAGGCCGTCACATCCACTGCCACCACTTCCGTACGGGGAACAATACAATCGCGTATTTTTATATTAGAAAAATCAAGTGCATTCTGAAAGATTTTCACTTCCGCATCCAACTCTTCCTCATTAGCAGCATTCTCTATACCCGACTGCACGAAATAATCCAAATCGACTTTGCCGAATGCCTTATCGGACGCTTCCTTATTTATCCTCATGCCAAATAAGCGCAAAAAGAGATAAGACAGTCCGGAAGCAAACTTTGATATGGGAAACAGAATAACGTAGCAGACAAATAAAGGTATAGCGAATACCCTCAATACCAGATTCGGGTTAATCTTGAACAGCGTCTTCGGAAGAAACTCGCCCGTTACAAGAATAACAAGAGTAGATATGATAGTCTGCACCAGCACCATTACAAAATGATTATCAATCATACCCGCCAGCAGATTCACCTCGATAATCTGTGCCATAAGGATACCATAAATAACCAGCGCGATATTATTTCCCACCAGCATGGTGGAAATAAAATTATTCGGATTGCGGAAGAAACAAGAAAGGATGCTTGACGTAATCCCCGGTTTCCGCTCCATCTCAAAACGGAGTTTGTCCACGGAAACAAAAGCAATCTCCATCCCCGAAAAAAAAGCGGAGAAAGCATGGTTATCAATAAGTAAATTATAGTGCTCATCATATTATTTGATGCTGTCTGTTTTCAACGTATCAGAAGGGGTGACACTGTCCTCATCCACATAAAAGATACCTTCCGTCTTGAAGAAACGGTATTTTGTCAATTGCTCATTTGATTCAAAACCAATGGCATAAATTATCTGGTCGGGTTGTTCTATACGCACCCGCTGATCGGAATAGACACGTTTTTTATTCTGATCCCAATACAGCAACTCCGTATCGAATTTTTCTCCTTTCAGGTTCTGTATGTGTACATTTCCTATCAGCTTCCACAACTCTTTCTTATTATAGTAATAAGCCGTATCGGCCTTGATACTGGCTTCAGTATGGAACAAAGAATCGAATTTTTCCAGATATATACCTTTTTCAAACGCCCAATAAGGTGGTTTCTTACGGTCGTAAATCAACCACTCCGCCGTATTGACCCGATAACGGGTAATACCCGAATCGGAAATCAGCGTTGTTACCCCTTTAGTATCCATAACCGGCAACGAATCACGTTCGGTAATGGCAGCTCCCATCTCTTTTTTACGTCCGGAACAGGAAGAAAATAAAAGAAGCATAACCATCACCCTCAGGGCAATGGTTATGCTCATATTTTTATGTCCGACAACGTTAGGTTGTAGCGACATATTCTTATCTAATGGTTGTAGACTCACCGATCCAGCCGCCAATCGTAATACGGTCACCGGCTTTGTAACCCAACATAAAGAGGTCTTTTGCCTGCGGAGTATGACGTGCATAAGTTGCAATCAGTTCATTAACCTTATCTGTAACACTCGGATCTACGGCTTTAGCACGTTGAAGTTTATCAATAACTACGTAGTAAGTACATCTGTTCAATGCAGGCTCATCACTCCAGTTGGGATTTGAACCGTACATTTGAGCCAGCAGAATATAGGTTCGCCATAGTTTTCATTAAAGCTGATTGCTTTCTGGGCATAAGTTCTTGCCTGAGACAGTTTCTTTGCCTGCCACAAAGCTGCAGCGGTAGCATAAGCCATTTCTGATTTCTTTGCATTATCGGTTTCCATGCCCAATGCTTCATCGAAATACTTCACCGCAGTGTCATAATCACCTTTTTATAGTACATATATGCTACACCTACAGCTGCATCAGCAGTCGGATTAACACGATACAAATAATCGGAAGCTTTGAAGTATGCCTCACATTCATTACACTTCATCATCTTCAGAATAGTGATGGTCTTCTTCAGGAAAGCAGAGTCTGCCTTATTTTCTTCAACTTTCGGACCGTAGATATTCTGCAATGATTCACAATCAGCTACACCGCTGTTAACAAACATAGCTACCAAATTATCCTTGATTGTTTGCAAAACAGCTTTTTTCTTTGCATTATCCTCTGCAGCAATAGCATCATCGGCGTATTGCGAAGCATTGATATAATCCTGGAAGAATTGATCTGTATGATTAGTATCTGCCTTTACTTTCTGCATGGACACATCAACAAAATAGTGCAATACAGCACCATCAGACTCACCCTTAGCGGTTTCTGCTGATTCTTTCAGCCAGGCATAAGCCTGATTCAAATCAGGAGCAGGTGCATATTGCAGATAATCCACAGCTTTTGTGCCTAATGCAGACGCAACACTCGGTACACCCTTCATCTTTGAAGCAAATTCAGGAATATACTTCATTTTCTGATCATGCACAGCCATCAGTTCATCAAACAATTTCTTATACTCTGCTGAATTACGATCCTTAATCTGACTCATCAAACCTGTAAGAATCTTCTGTGCATCGGTATAAGTGTAATATCTCAGTGTCGGACAATCTTTCAGAACTGCCATACAAGGAGCGTAAGCATCCTTGAAGTTTTCGCTCTTACTGCCTCATGCGAGATACTACTATTGGCATTACAATCACTTTGTGCGAAAGTGCTGGTTACTCCACCCGAAAGGAGCAAAACAGCGACAAGCGTTTTAATTTTTCATTGTATTTTAAATTTTTAGTTGTTATATTGTCTATTTTCACCATTCAGCATTAATCAACTTTCCGCTTGAAGAACCAGCGTTCATTGAAAGTTACTCCAACACAGATACGCAACGTATTTTCATTCAGGAATGCGGCTGTCTTGCCTTCGGTTCTTACATACTGGGCCGAAAGGCTTAACACAGAACGCGTACGCGGAATGGGAAGTCCGAAACCGGCAGTTACCCCATATTCGTCAGCGGCACGCATACCGTTTATTTTATAATAAGGTTGGGAATAGTAAGCTCCCAAACGATATTTTACATGTGCCAAGTAGCTCCTTCCCATAGGGTTTGGAAAAAATTCAGCGCCTACAGCAATCTTGGTACGGTTACAGAAAGCATTTTTCTCATTCATATAAGTAACTGAGCTCCATTTTTGAAAAGTAAAGTCAGCCCCTACCCGTCAAACGCTTGTCATACACATAGCTGAAACCAACACCCAAACTCATCGGACTACCGAAAGCGGCAACCGTATCTCTGTTATTCACAGTAGTTCCCGTTTTCTCATTCCCCAATCTATCCTCTACATATGAGTCGTTGTTCAAATCATGTCCCGGCGAGAATACTACACCTAATGTAGCTTCATGTTTCTTTCCGAATACCTGCGTATACTGTGCTCCGATATCCAACTTATAGCTTGTATAGATGTACCTGTTATCGTAGTCAACGGCAAAGTAGATGAATTTCCCGGAAATGTTACGGCTCTTGTGTGCGTTATATCTCCCCAAAATATGAGATGTTAGCACCGGCAGAAAGATTTTTCAAGACTTTAACCCTGCTCCCAAATATAGCTGATGTAATCCGCCGTCTCCATAATATTGCAACGCGCTGGATTGGGAAGGATAATCCGTATCTTCCTTGTATTCCGCCATGCTATACCCTACATTCGAGTAAGGCAACAATCCCAGACTCATAGCAGCCCATTTACCCAAACGAAATTGCATTGTAATATAGTCAAAACTGGAGTTTTTGGCATTTTGCTTTATCGTACCGTTACTGAAGTTCGTATTTTGCAGGGAAATACCGCCGTCAAAAATAAAAGTAAGCGAATCGATCGCCGTATAGGATGCCGGATTAACGAAATTCACCTGATATTTATCCCGTAATCCGTATGCAATACCACCCATGGCTTTGCTATTACCTGAACCCTGGTCCGCCAATTGTCCGTATCCGTATCGTGTATAGGGAGAATTCGTATTATTTTGAGCGATTGCCGCTCCGGACAACATCATAAGCAAGAACACCAAGAGTGTTTGTCTATATCCTATCATTATTATAGTTTAAAATTCTATTTAATCCTTTCAATACTAAAAATCTGTCTGCAAAGATGATACTTTTTAAGTTTGTATCAAAAGAAAAATCATCACCGCCCGTTAAAAAAACCAAAAGTTCAGGATATTTATGTTTCATCGCCGTTATGTAACCCGAAATTTCATATTCCATACCTTTCAGCACTCCTTCGCGCATTGCCGTATCGGTATCGCTGCCCAACGGCAGGCGCCGTCCCTCCCGAAGCACCAGCGGAAGCCTTCCTGTGAACTCATGGAGCGCCCTAAAGCGCATCTGCACGCCCGGCGAAATATTTCCGCCATGATAACGTCCGGCGGCATCTATAAATTCATAAGTAATGCAAGTCCGGCATCTATAACCAGAATATCCTTGCCGGGAAACTGTTCGTATGCGCCCACCACAGCCGCCATCCGGTCATATCCCAAGGTTTCGGGCGTTTCGTAAAGATTCTCCACCGGAAGCAATGTTTTTTCATTTAGCCACAACAATGAAACGGGTAAACTTTCAGTTGTGCCAAACACCCGTTCATTCAAATTCGATAACGGTAGCCACGATTGCCTTCTCGACAGCATATTTCGCACATATATCCGACAGACATTCAAGCGTTTGATTAGAATCATAGAGTATTTCTACAATATCCTTATCTTTAAACACCGC
>ENA-OQHP01000371-OQHP01000371.1-human-gut-metagenome-genome-assembly--contig:-NODE-371-length-14450-cov-1.967395_pt1 | contig 14450 bp, 24 predicted proteins | sample MGYA00242563_ERZ504717 | MGnify/ENA primary metagenome ERZ504717 (study PRJEB26092, sample SAMD00036212) | human gut metagenome | host: Homo sapiens | study: EMG produced TPA metagenomics assembly of... | reverse complement strand
AACAGTGACTGAAGATTCTTCTTGACCAGCGGAAATACATGAACAAGTTCGACCATATCCAGCGGCTTCTCGGACTGACCGACAAGGAACGCGGACAGATCCTGTCCATTAACCAAGCCAACCATCCCGGACGTTTCTACCGTGAGGCTGGATCGGTCTTGGCGGTACCCACTCGGCCGTGTATGCCACGGAAGTCAGCGATGAGGAATATGCCGTATATACCACGGAAGAGTCGGAAAAGCTGGAATTGCAGAAGCTGGCCAGGGAACTGGGCGGAAATCTGGAACTGGCCGTGAAACGCATTGCGGAAATGAGAAGGGAAAGGAAAAGGTCAAACGGTAAAGCATGACGGGTTATGAATGACAGTTTTGAATCGGATGAAAGAAAGCGTAAGGAGACCATTGAATGTCTCTACTGGTCCCTGATGAACGGATGGGACATACCGAAGGATATCCGTGAATATTACGGATTTTCAGAAGACTATGAGCTGTATCACCGGCTTGAAGTATGGAACCGGAAGATTACAGGGAAAGAAGGCTCAGAGGCGAGATACCTGATGCCGTAGAGGTCGATGTAAGACTGACACATGCTGTGGAGAAGGTCTTCGAGCGGCTTTGTTCCCCTCCTCCCGTACAGTATCTCGACAAGCTGTACGGGGAACTGGAAAAGCTGGGAGGTTTCATCGCCAACCCGAAGAATATTGACAGCCCTTTCATTAATTCCTGTTTTCTCATGAAATACGGCATTGACCGGAATTCCCCGGATGAAATCAGGCGGCAACAGTCAGAAAAGGCCTATAAGGAACTTTATGCCAGGTTTGAAACCATGGTTGGCCTGAAGTCCCCAAACAAAAAGGACGATGCCATTATCCGCAAGGAATGCCGGCAGCCAGCCTGTAAGGACAGGCCGACCGGAAAAGTCCGCATCCCTGTCAGTCCGAAGCCAAAGAGACGCAAGATGGGACTTTGAGAGATTCAGTAAAACAAGAACAACATCATTAAAAAGACAAGACATGAAAAACAGACAGTTGTACAGACTGGCCGCCTGCCTGATCGGGGCGGCATCACTGCTGTTGCAGAGCTGTAGTGAAAGCAGGTTCAAGGACTGTGACCGCCTGTGCGGTTCATGGAGCAGTGTGAAGGCAAGCCCGATGTCCTTATATATAAGGAAGGGGACGCTACAAGGTGACGGTTTTCGCCCGCAGCGGAAAGACACGGAAGCTGAAGTCGGAAACCTATCTGCTGGTGGAAGAAAACGGTAACCTGTTCATCAATACCGGCTACCGCATAGACATCGCCTACAATGAGGCGGCTGACGTATTGACCTTTTCTCCGAACGGTGACTATGTAAGGAAGGAGGTGCGTCCATGAGAAAAAGACTGCTGCTGCTTTGTGCAGGAACCTTTTTTCTTGCCGGACAGATACGGGCACAGTGGGTGGTGACCGATCCGGGAAACCTTGCCCAGAGTATCATCAACATGTCGGACAATATCGTGCATACCTCTTCAACCGCGACAAGTACCGCCCAGAATTTTGCGGAGACGGTGAAGATATACCAGCAGTACAAGAAATACTATGATGCCCTGAAGTCCGTCAACAATCTGGTGAAGGATGCCCGTAAGGTCAGTGAGATCATCCTGATGGTCGGTGACGTGTCGGAAATCTACGTGACCAATTTCCAAAAGATGCTGGGTGACGAGAACTTTCTCCCGAAGAACTGGATGCCATCGCTTTCGGTTATACCAAACTTCTGGAAGAGAGCAACGGGGTGTTGCAGGACCTCAAGCAGGTAATCAACGTCAGCACCCTTTCCATGACCGACAAGGACCGTATGGACGTGTGGATGACTGTTATACCAGTATGCGCCGTTACCGCAATCTCGTGAATTACTATACGAACAGGAATATAGCCGTGAGTTTTCTGCGTGCCCGCAAGAAGAATGACCTTGACCGTGTCCTGAAGCTCTATGGCAATGACACCTCCAAATACTGGTAACCTATGGTATTGTTATCCGTGGATTTCTCGAATCTCCATACCATTCTGGAGAGCCTTTACAATGAAATGATGCCCCTTTGCGGGGATATGCTGGATGTGGCCAAGGGACTTGCCGGACTCGGTGCCCTGTTTTATGTGGCCGTCCGTGTCTGGCAGTCGCTTGCCCGTGCCGAACCGATAGACGTGTATCCGCTTCTGCGCCCGTTTGCGATAGGCATCTGCATCATGCTTTTCCCGACTCTGGTACTCGGAACGATGAATACGGTGCTGAGTCCGATTGTGCAGGGAACCCACAAGATGCTTGAGGGGCAGACGATGGACATGCAGCAGTACCGTGAACAGAAGGACAGGCTGGAACGTGAAGCCATGCTCCGTAATCCGGAAACGGCCTATCTGGTCAGCGATGAGGAGTTTGACCGTCAGCTGGACGAGCTCGGATGGTCGCCCGATGCATGGAACCCGCATGGGCATGTATATGGAAGTGGGCATGTACAATCTGGAAAAGAATATCCGTGACGCCTTCCGCAGTCTGCTGGAACTGCTTTTTGCCGCGGCATCCCTGCTTATAGATACGGTAAGGACCTTTTTTCTGGTTGTATTGTCCATCCTCGGTCCCATTGCCTTTGCCTTCAGTGTGTGGGACGGTTTCCAGTCCACGCTCAGCCAGTGGTTCACACGTTACATTTCCGTCTATCTGTGGCTTCCCGTGAGTGACCTTTTCAGCTGTATGCTGGCCAAGATTCAGGTACTTATGCTGCAGAACGACATCCTGGAGCTCCAGAACAATCCGAACTATTCGTTGGACAACTCCAATTCGGTATATGTGATCTTCATGCTGATAGGTATCATCGGATATTTTACCGTGCCGACCGTGGCCGATGGATTGTGCAGGCAGGCGGTGCCGGAAACTACAACCGAAACATCAACCGTACCGCGACCAAGACCGGAGGATTTGCAGCCGGTGCCGCAGGTTCCGGACTGGGAAATATCGGAGGGCGTCTGCGTGGAAAATAAACTGAACAGGAACATTAAAATCATGAAAACAGATGGAATTCAAATCACTGACCAATATTGAAAGCAGTTTCAGACGGATACGCCTGATGCTTGCGGTCTTTGTCGGATGCTGCACGCTCGTGACCGTCTTTGCCCTGTGGAACTCATACCGCTTTGCGGAGAAACAGCGTGAGAAAATTTATGTACTCGATGGCGGCAAGTCACTGATGCTTGCCCTTTCACAGGATCTTTCACAGAACCGTCCGGCTGAAGCTAGGGAGCATGTAAGAAGGTTCCATGAGCTTTTTTTCGGGCTGTCACCACAGAAGGATGCCATCGAGCACAATATCAACCGTGCCTTGCAGCTGGCGGACAAAAGCGCCTATCATTACTATGTGGATTTTGCCGAGAAAGGATATTACAACCGTCTCATTTCCGGTAATATCAATCAGGTGGTACGGGTGGACAGCGTGGTCTGCGACTTTTCCGGATACCCCTACAGGGCCAGGACGTATGCCCGCCAGATGATTATCCGTGAGAGTAATGTGACGGAACGTTCGCTGGTGACTGACTGCCAGCTTCAGAATACGTCCCGTTCCGATGACAACCCCAACGGCTTTATCATCGAACATCTGACCATACTGGAAAACAAGGACATAAGGAGCGTAGAGCGATGAAAAGGAACCTGACGAGACAGGCGAACCTTCAACTCAGGAGGTTCTGCCACAGACTTACCGTTAAACAGCGCAAGGCCGTTCTCTGGATACTGTTTGTCCCGTTTACCGCCGCATGTGTCTATACGGCATGCAGACCGTTTATAGGCAGTAATAATCGGGAGTCCGGAATGGAATTTATGGAAAAGGATTCACTCCGTATGGAGTTCATTCAATCTATTGTAAGAAATGGAGAAAGAAAAAGTCAAGAAGTAATGGAACGGCTGATGAAACCGTTCAGGCTCCGGTCTTCAAAGGACAGGAAGCCGCTGAGTGAGGAACAGAAACGCAAACGCGCCGGATTTGTGGTGTATCCGCTGATGTTCCTGCTGTGTCTGGGAAGTTTCTATCTGATATTCTCACCTTCCGGGCAGGAACGGGAGCGGCAGGATAAAGGACAGGGATTCAATACGGAAATCCCTTCTCCCGAGGACAGCCGCCTGGAAGGAAACAAGAAGGATGCCTATGAAAAGGCTCTGATGGAACAGGAAAGCAGGAAAGGAAGACATTCTTTGAAGCTGCGGAGTCCATGTTTGCCAAAGAGGAACGGAAAGACAGTGTCCGTCTTCCCGATAACATTCCACCGGAGAGGCAAACAAACACGGAAACGGAAACAGAAAAAGGAAATGCCGGACCGGTCAGTTCCTCGGCCGGAGCTACCGTGAGATGAACCGTACGCTGGGAAGCATCTATGAACCGCGGACCGATCCGGAAAAGGAAAGGCTTCTGGAAAGGATTGAGGAACTGGAGCGTATGCAGCAACAGCAGCAGAAACAGGAGCCACTGTCAGGCATGGAGGAAAAGATGGCCCTGATGGAAAAATCATACGAACTGGCCGCCAAATACAATAACCGTCAGGCAGTGGAGACTCCTTCTCCCGTCAGAAAAGCGGAGGACAAAAAAGCCATACCGGTGAAACAGGTTCACAATGAGGTGGTATCCTCGCTTTCCAGACCTATGAGCGACGAAGAGTTCATATCCGCCTTTTCGGGAGAACGCAATGCCGGTTTCAATACGGCTGTCGGCCGGAAGACAGTAACGGAAGGCAATACCATTGCTGCCTGTGTACACGGAACACAGACCGTATCCGACGGACAGGCCTTGCGCCTGCGGCTTACCGAGCCCATGTCCGTTGCCGGACGTCATACCGAAAGGGACCGTACTGGTAGGTGGCACACGCATACAGGGTGAACGGCTGGAAATCATGGTCAATGCCGTGGAATACAAGAGAACTATCCTGCCGGTGGAGCTAGAAGTCTATGATCTAGACGGACAGCAGGGAATCCTGGTGCCGGGTTCACTGGAATATGACGCTGCCAGGGAGATTGCCGCCAACATGGGAACCTCGATGAACAGCAGCATCAACATTTCCACAGATGCCGGGGCGCAGATTGCCTCCGATCTGGGAAAAGGTGTGATACAGGGCGTTCCCAGTACATATCCAAACGGATGCGTACGGTAAAGATTACTTTGAAGGCCGGACACCGGGTACTGCTCCATTCACCGGAGAAATGAAATACAGGAAACTATGAAAGAAAAGACAACCATTAAACAAAAGCACATGAAGAAGATTCTGATGATGTTTGCCCTTTTACTGGGCGTATCGGCTGCCTGGGCGCAGCAGAGTAGCGGTGATTATTATGAGGGGCTGACCCGCAAGATCGGTTTCAGCCAGATGATTCCGCCGCATGGACTGGAAATAACGTATGACAAGACTGTCCATGTCATTTTCCCTGCTCCGGTCAAGTATGTGGATCTTGGTTCTACAAACCTGATAGCCGGCAAGGCCGACGGTGCCGAGAATGTAATCCGAGTAAAGGCCACGACACGAAATTTCAGGGAGGAGACCAATATGTCTGTAATAACCGAAGACGGGAACTTCTATACCTTCAACGTGAAGTATGCCGATGAGCCGCTGCTGCTGAATGTGGAGATGTGTGATTTCATCCATGACGGAGAATCGGTGAACCGTCCCAACAATGCCATGGAAATCTATCTGACCGAGCTGGATAACGAGTCACCCCGTCTGGTACGTCTTATCATGAAATCCGTGTATGAGAATGACACGCCGTATCCGTCATATCGGCTGCAAGCGTTTCGGTATCCAGTATCTGCTCAAAAGGACTGTACACCCATAATGACCTGCTTTATTTCCATACCCAGGTAAAGAACTCCTCGAATGTGCCCTTTGACGTGGATTTCATTACGTTCAAGGTGGTGGACAAAAAGGTGATGAAGCGTACGGCCATGCAGGAGCAGGTGATTTATCCGCTGCGTGCCTACAATTATGTGACACGTGTAAACGGCAGGGATTCGGAATGTACGGTATTTGCCCTTCCCAAGTTTACAATACCGAACGATAAGAAACTGGTTGTGGAGATGTATGAGAAACAGGGTGGCCGTCACCAGAGTTTGAGGTGGTCAACGAAGACCTGGTGCGTGCGGAAACCATCAACGAACTGAAGGTACGATGAGAACGAAAGTATTGTATATGCTGGCATTGCTGCTTGTCCTTTCCGTAGGACAGGCAGAAGCCCAGCGGATTCTGCCAAGGATGCAGGGTGTGGAAATGCGTGGAGGTATGGCTTCCGATAACGGATACTATATGGGAATGATACTTCAAGCTATGACCAAAGGCGGGAACAAATGGGTATATGGAGCGGATTACCTGCATATGAAACACGGTTACCGTCATGTGACCATCCCTTCGGCGCAGTTTACGGCAGAAGGCGGATATTACCTGAATATCCTTTCCGATGCGGGAAAAGTGTCCTTCCTCAATCTGGGAGGATCGGCACTGGCTGGATATGAGACGGTAAACTGGTCCGATAAAAAACTCTATGACGGGGCCACTCTGAAAAACGGCGATGCCTTTGTGTACGGCTGTGCCCTGACGCTGGAGATGGAACTATACCTTGCCGACCGTGTGGCATTGACGGCTTCCTTGCGTGAACGTTTCCTGTGGGGCGGAAGTCTCGGACATTGCCATACCCAGTATGGAATCGGCATCCGTTTTATGATAAATTAGTGGGTTATGGAACTGGAAGAGATTAGACAGATTTCCCTTGTCGGTTTTCTTGAAATCTGGGCATATGCCTGTATCCCGTAAAGGAAATGATGTCTGGTTCAGATCCCCTTTCAGAAATGAGAGAACCGCATCCTTCAAGGTGGATACGCAGCGGAATGTCTGGTTTGATTTTGGCCTCGGAAAGGGAGGTGACATCTTCCATCTTGCCGGAGAACTGACCGGAAGTACCGGTTTCATGGAACAGCTGGAGTTCCTTTCAGGGAAATCCGGCATCCTTCCCCTCCGGCCTTTACAGGAACGTAAGAAGATACCCCGCGTTTCCGGATTCGAGGACGTGAAAGTGACGGAACTGAGTCATGAGGCATTGAAAGGTTACCTGAAAGAGAGAGGCATTGATCCGGCCATAGCCGGGAGATTCTGCAAGGAAGTGGCATACGGAATACGGGGCAAACGGTATTTTGCCATAGGCTTCATGAACCGGAGCGGCGGCTATGAACTCCGTAACCCGATGTTCAAGGGATGCATCTCTCCCAAGGACATTTCCTGTGTGTCCCTGTCCGGAAAGAAACAGGATACGTGCTGTGTGTTTGAAGGATTTGTGGATTTCCTTTCGGCATTGGTATTGCGGATTGTGAAGGACGAGGACTGCCTGGTGCTGAACTCTGTATCCAATCTGGAACGGTCGTATGCCGTTCTGGAGGGTTACGGTAAAATCCTGTGCTTTCTTGACCGTGATCGGGCCGGGATTACTGCACTGGAGACTTGAACATACATTTCGGGAATAAGGTTATGGACTGTTCCGGTTTGTATGATGAATTAAAGGACTTGAATGAATATCTGACAAAACAAAGGAAAACAAATGAAGACAGAAAAGAATATAAGAAAAGGATTGGGCTGGCAGGCAAGATTGCCATGTTCTGCATAGTTCTGGTCAGTCTTGTACTGACCTCGTGCGAATCCGAGCTGGAAATCCAGCAGAGTTATCCGTTTACCGTGGAAACAATGCCGGTTCCCAAGGAACTGAACAGGAATGAGACGGCGGAAATACGGTGTGAACTCAAAAGTGAGGGCGATTTTGACGGTACGGTCTATACGATCCGTTATTTCCAATATGACGGGGAAGGTTCCCTGAAACTGGACAACGGTCTTGAATTCAAACCGAATGACCGTTATCTGTTGGAGAACCGGAAGTTCAGGATGTATTATACTTCACTATGTGACGAGGCGCAGAACTTCATTGTCGTTGTCGAGGACAATTGGGGAAACATGACGGAAATGGAATTTGACTTCAATGATGCAGGCGATGAAGAGACGGATGCCGTGGAAGATTCTTTGTCAGTTCAGGAAGGAGGTGCCCTATAATAACCGTTAGACTTCTAAGGTCAGTACTGCCATTGGTGGTACTGGCCATGACGGTAACTTCCCTGCGTGCACAGGAGAATGTGGAAGACTCACGTTGGGAAACGGCTGTCAGGTGTATCAAGAAATACGAAGGATGGCATGGTCCGGAACATTATCCGTATGTTGCATACGGTCACCGTATCAGAAAAGGGGAAAAGTTTCCCGTCAGTCTGACAGAAAGTGAGGGAGACAGTATTCTGAGAAAAGACCTGAAGGAAATGTGTGCGTTGTTCCGTCATCTGGGAAAGGATTCGCTTTTGGTTGCATGTCTGGCATACCAGGTGGGACCATATAGGTTGCTCGGTTATGGCAGGATACCCAAAAGCACGTTGATAAGGAAACTGGAAGCCGGTAACCGGGACATTTATGCGGACTTCATACGATAATTGTCAACTATAAGGGAAAGAAAATTCCGTCAATTGAAAGGAGAAGAAAAGAAGAATACAGATTACTGTTTATGCCATAGAAAACAAGACAGCGTGAATTTATCATGATTCACGCTGTCTTGTTATAATATCCTGTCTAAAAAAAGTGACAGGGGATAAATGAACCGATTATACTGTTTCAGAGCATCCATATCCAGCTTCATGTTTTTGTAAGGATTTGAATCGTCTGTATAGAATAGATGTCTGTTGTCTGGTTACCATTTTTTATAATTTTCCCGTTCAATGGTATCGCGTCCACATCCTCGAACTTTTCAAGGGGAAGGCCTTCAATAGAACCGGTTCCTGTTGCCGAGACTATTGTATAGTGATTGAACAGTACAAATCCTTTCGGGCATAATCAATGTGAATGCCGTATGGACGGTTGCGGTAAAAGTTTTTCTCTGGCTTTTTCCTGATAATTTTCCATTATAATACCGGTTTGACAATTTCAATCTTCAATCCGAGTGCATCAATGATACGGCAGAACGTACTGATACCCGGATCTACAATACCTTTTCTATTCTGGAGATATAGGACTTGTTGGTCCCGATTTTTTCAGCCAGTTCGGACTGGGTCATCTTTTCCTTCTTTCTGGCATCGCATATAATCTGTCCCATGCAGTAGGCGTATGCTCCTTACGGAACTCCTCACGTTCAGGTGTTCCCGGCTTGCCGAATTCCGCATCCATGATAGCATCGATGCTGGTCAGGTTTTCATTTCTTGCTTTCATAATACTCCTCCTTTATCTTTAATGCTTTTTCTATTTCAGAAGGCGGTGTCTTCTGTGTCTTTTTCTGAAATCCGTTGAACAGGATTACGATGTTCCCGTCATCAAATATGAAGAATACCCGGAAGATGTTGCCTCCATATTCAGCACGGATTTCATAGAGCTCTTCGCGCAGATACTTTACGAACTTGCTGCTTACCCTTTCCTGTACTTTCAGCATATCAAGAATGTAGTATATCTTACGGGCTTCCTCTTTTCTGAGAGATGAGATAAAGTCCATGAAATAATTCTTGTAGGCTGATTATGGTCCTTTCCTGTTTCATGCTGCAAATATATATAAAGTTTACATATCAGGCAACTTTGAAAGATGAAAATAAATTATTCCTCATTTTCCAAGTTGGTAAAGTTAAAACATTCCGTAACGATGAAGTCTTCTCCTCCGTATTCTGCCAACGCCATGAAATCGGACAGGCTGTCGCAATAGAAGAAGATGGCATCATCATGCTCTTCCGGAATGTTTTCGAGTGCTATGGAAACTTCCGTTTCTTTCATATCATCTTTCCAGATGATACGGCATAAGGCCAGTTGCGGTTCGGTATTGTAAGTCTCTGTAAACTCTTTATATTTCTGAGATATTCCCTTCTTTACTTCAGATGTGTCGCTTATGACTACTCCGGTTTTACAGTTGTCGCACCACCCATACTGAAAGAGTCATCTGTATAGTGGTCAAAGTCCTTTGTATTGGGATTTATCATCGCTTCACAGGTTACGTTTGTACTTCCGCATTTGCAGCATATAACATTATCTTCTTTTATATGGAAGATGTTTGTTATGGCTTCCAGAATATCGTTAAGCCATACCGGATTGGCTAGAGCCGCCTCATGGCGGCTTGTTACCTTGTAATTTTCTCCGGTTATCTTATCATGGACTTCAAGTGTGATTCCTTTTCCGACAGCAGTTACCTTGTGTACGGAACATTCGCACGGATCACCTATCTTGTCAAACCAGATTACGTAAACCGGATTGTCATTGTCTGTCAGTATTACTTCGGAAACCGAGTTTACCTTCATCAGTGCAAGTATCCTGCCGATGATTTCATCGCACAGGTTTTCAATTCTTTTTTGGAGAATATTCATATTCAGATAAGATTTAGATGTTGGACTTCTTTTTTGTATTTCTCCAGTGAAGGCTTGTATCCCTGTTCATGGATAACGTCCTTCAGCTCTTTCAGGGTATAGGTCCGGGCTATGTCCAGTCCGTAGTCTTCCGCAAAGGCTTCTATTCCAATCAGACAATACCCCATATTGCGGTGTACCGTTTCTGCATTGATTTCCATAGAGTCATCTGTTCCTTTGGGGAGTACAGCCTGCTCCTTCAATTGACGGATCTTGTATTGCAGGCCGGAGGCGAGCCTTTCCATGTTCCTGTCATGGTAGGTCAGCCCGTCCTTGCGGATACAGTATTCCACTGTCTGCCCCATGAAAGAGTTGCGGAATATTTCGCAACCCAGTATGGTACGGATATGTTCCACCTCATAATACCGCATGGCCTGTACATCCTTCAAATCCTTTTGAATCTTCGGAATCCGGAATTGCGGGTCGTTGTCACATATTGTCTTTTCCAGCCATGTCCGGTGGAATGTAGTAATCTGTTTTCTGAACACTGTCTTGGCAGGCATATATCGGTTGGGATGGCGTGTCATGATAAGATAGTATTCACTTTCATGCCATCCGCGTTTACATTTTTGTAAGGCGATGTAAGCGAGTCCTATACGGCAGTATCGGCGGCTGTCATCACGGTCCCTGATATGCTTGAAATCCGTTTCACATCCATAGAATTCGGCTGGAAGCCTGTATATTTTTGGAATTCCATGACCCGTTCCTTGAAATACCGGATATTATCCTGGTCTTTTTGACATAACAGCCTGGACATTTCAGGTGTGATGAATTCCATCCGCAGATAATGGAAGTATTGAGGTTTCTCCTTGAGAACCTTCTCGGCAAGTTTTCTGGTCTGTAGTTTCTTCGGCAGTTGAGGGAGCCAGCGCAGACTATGGCCGTATTCGGTGAAATATTCCACAAGTTCCCTGTTCCAGCGTTCCGATGGAATATCAGGGTAGAACGAATCCCTTCTGGCCAGTGCCATACAAACCTCTTTCGTCATCAGGTTCGGTTCAAGAATGAAGTTGTAACTGTTGATTTCTCTTTTTACTTCAAGTGTATGAATAAGTCTTTCCGGTGTCCGGAACCGTCTGGGAAGTTTGTTAAACAGGTTAGGTTCCAGCTCCATTGCTTTGTCAGCCATGGCATCATCCGCATGTTTGGAGAACCACTCGTAATGTCCGTATGAATCGAAAATGCCATGCAGGTTGCCTGTCTTGTGACAGATGGCCTTCCATACGGTGTCATAGTCAAGCCAGCGTGTATCCACTTCCTTGATACAGCGTATGGCCCATTCCTTGTAGTATGCTGCCTGTTTGAAACATTTAGGCATCATTTTGTCGATAGTCATGGTTGCGATACGTCTCCGTCATGGATCAGTTCTTTCCAAAGTCTGAAATCCTTGGCTTGTCGCGGAACGAAAGAAAGCATGACGCTTGTTTCATATAAGAACTGCTGTTCATACCTCTCTGAACAGTACCGGTAACCTCCGTTTTGCTGTACGTCACGGTAAAGGGAGTATATTGCATCACGGACTGTTCTGTTGTTCCATGAGGATGAAGGTATCAGATGCAGGTAGTGCATGAAATTCCTGTGTGCGAACAGCGATTCAAGTATGTCACTGTTCCTGTATTTTTCCGGTATGTCAGGAAATTACTCTTTTCGGCCTTTATTGCCTTAGACAAAATCTGGCGATTACGTTTTTCTTCAGGTATCTTCGAAAGCTGCCAGGAACGCCATCCGTAATCATCTGTTTTGAATAGTAAGTATTCGATAAACTCCCTCGTATATTGGGTAACGTATGTTCATAATGTCGTTTATTCATTTTATCGTTCTATGATTTATTGTTACATCAATTCAACCCAAAGATGTGCGGGTTCTATAGTAATTGATATTATCCCTACTAATGGAGCGGATAAAAGGAAGTTTTTCCCCTTTGCCCCTTATTTTCCTGTGACAAATGTGATAAAGCGATATTTTTATCCCTACTTTCCCGCCATAATTGGTATAAAAGGGTATTCTTTCCCTTATTTTCCCTATTTATCGGGGATAATGAAGATAAAAACGGCACTTTATTCCCTATTTTCCCGTCTTGATTGGCATAAAACGGTAGTTTTCCCGTGTTTAGGCGAGATTTACGAAGGTATCAGGAGTCTTTCTTGGGAGATTCCGGTGACGTAACGGATAATATCTTGCCCTTGGATAACAGATTGTCAGGTAACAATTCGGCCAGATCCATCGAGTAGTCATCGTCATAATCATGTATATGTTCAAGGAAGTAGATCAGCCACGTGCGGAAGTCAGCCCCGGCAGCCTTGCAGCAGCCGAAGAACGAGTAGAGCACCGCCGCATCTTCAGCGGCATCATTATTGCCACAGAACAGGTAATTACGTCTGCCGCACGCGACAGGCCGCACTTTATTTTCTATCTCGTTATTATCCGGTCTGTAACGACCGTCCAGATGGTACCTGGAGAGTTTGTCGAACCTTCCGTATGTATATTTTATGGCTTTTCCGATCGGACTGTCTTTCATTACTTTGGGATATTCATTGACCAGCCATTTCTCGAAGCGCACAAGTATGGGATATGCAAGACGTGCCCTAAGTTCAGCCCTCTGTTCGTAAGTCAGGCGTTCATCGTCAGCCTTACGCTCCACGTCATAAAGCAACTGTATCTGTGCGAGCGCATAGTCGGCACGCTGCATGTCATTCTTTCTTGCCTCCCAAAAATGTCTGCGTGCATGGGCCAACAGCCAAGAAGGATAATACCTTTCTTGCGTCCAGCATCTCGTACCTTTCGTATCCGTCCGTCTGTATGGCTCCCCGGAACTTGCCGAAGAGTTTCAGCACCACCTTTCCACTTCGGGAACCCTTGTCATAGTAAAAGAACTGACGTCCGGTCATGACACTGCGCACAAGCCAGATATAACCTTTGACCGTCTTGTGTCTCTCGTCATTCATCACGGGGATTGTCGTTTCATCCGACTGTATGTAGTCAGTCTGCATCACCAGCTCCCATAATCGGAAGTAAAGGGGCCTTAGCAAATCCGCCACATCCTTGAACCAGTCGTTGACCGTTGACGCGGGGAGATGTACCCCCACACGTTTGAACTGTTCCAGTTGCCTGTGGAACGGTATGTGATCCACATATTTCCCTATCATCATGTCTGCCAGCAATGAGGCAGAGGCATAGCTCTTTGCTATTGGCATGACGGGAAGCGGGCCGGTCTTGAACTCGTTTGTACCCTTCCGTTTGGCTGTATGGCGCACTATCCTGCGGATATAGAACTTCTCGGGCTCGTGCATAAGGATCTCGGTCACTTCCTCTCCGGGAAGGAGCGTCCACTCTTCCGGATTATACCCTTCGGGATATATATGGACCACCTCACGCTCAAGATTCTCCGGAAGGGATTTTCTCGCAGGATGCTGCTTCCCCGCTTTTTACGGGCGATGATCGCTTCTCTGGTAGCCTTCAACTCCTTTTCTGCTTCTTCTGCGGCTTCAGCTCCTGGGGAAGCATGTCAAAGCCTTCAAAATCCAGCCAGCGGTCCTGGGCGTCAGGCTTTATGAACTTTTCCGCCTTCTTACCGTACAACTGCCGTTCAAGATAGGATACACGTTGCTCCAGACTGTTGATTTTTGCTTCCTTTTGGGCGATTATGGCATCCTTGTCAGACAATAAAGCCTCATACACCTCTTTGTCCGCAGCTTTAAGGGGCTGCGTGGACACCATCTCCTTCAACCGGCTGTTTTCTCTATACAGACAGTCGCATTTGTGCATGAGATCCTTTATCAGTAATTCCTTATCGGTTGGCATAATCGTTTAAATATGATGCTAAGATACTAAAAAACAGCCGGAATACGGCATTGTATATGTTATAATTTGTTACAACTACAACCCATGGAAACCACTCCTTTTATAACGCCTGACCTTGCTGCCGTCCATTCTTGAACCATCATCACAAGGTCATTCCAGAAGGTTTCAATCGCTTTAATCCGACCTTCCTCCG
>ENA-OQHP01000370-OQHP01000370.1-human-gut-metagenome-genome-assembly--contig:-NODE-370-length-14500-cov-3.279134_pt1 | contig 14500 bp, 20 predicted proteins | sample MGYA00242563_ERZ504717 | MGnify/ENA primary metagenome ERZ504717 (study PRJEB26092, sample SAMD00036212) | human gut metagenome | host: Homo sapiens | study: EMG produced TPA metagenomics assembly of... | reverse complement strand
ATTTCCCGGTTCAGGTTTTTTTCCTTCGTTTTGTCTTCCTGTGCGCTGACGGTTGCGACGCTCCCTAACAGGGCCATCACACACAATGCTTTGATGTTGTATATTGTCTTCACACTTTTTCTTAGTTCTTAAGTTTACCCATCTATTTTCTATCTTCACGGCTCGGCATCTTAAGGACCGGCAACTCGTCCGCATCAACGCGATCGTCTGCACGATCGGCCTTGAGCACGTCAGCACGAGCGGCGCTGAGCGAAATATCGAACCCGGGTTCTGGCCGGCCAAAAAAGAAAAAATGGGGCGATAGGACCAAGGCACGTCCGCGTGCATGTCCGCCAAGCGCGCCATAAGGCCCGAAGCAGGTCGGTAAGCGCAACCAACAGCACGCGCCACACACCGCACAGGGCATCAACGTCTGCGTTCGCGCGATGCGACACCGAATCGCACCCAAACAAGTCGGCCATAAAAGACAGCTTGTGCGAGGCCAAGCGCGGAAGTGCGATGCGCGACAGTGCCAGCGAATCGATCCAGATGTCGCTGACGTTGACACCGCCCTTGACCGACTCGATAAACGAACGGTCGAAGGTGGCGTTATGCGCAATCACCGGGCAGCCGCCGACAAAATCGGCGAGAGCGGCCACGGCATCGACGGCCGATGGGGCATCCACCACATCGCGTTTGTAATGCTCGTGAGTTCGGTAATCTCTGCAGGAATCAGCTGCTTGGGATGCACGAAGGTATCAAAGCGGTCAATGACCTCGCGCCCGAAAGGCGGGCCGCGGAAATCTCAATTAACTCATTGTCCTGCACCGAAAGACCCGTGGTCTCGGTATCGAGGACGATTACGTCCTCCTCGATGAGGCCAAACGATTGCGTCTTAGCGCGCTCGGCGAGCGTGGCGTAAGAATCGATGACGAACTGCGGCGTTCCAGGAGATACGGCGTCCTCGATTAGCATGCAACGCCCGCCCGGCGGAGACCCATACGGATCAGGCTGTCGCACACCTGCGGGAACGTCATGTCGTCGGTATGGCGAATCTCATCGGGATACAGCGACGTATCGGTCATGCCGGGAATGGTGTTGGTCTCGAGAATGACAGGGCCGTCCTCGCTCACGATAAAATCGCTGCGCGAAACGCCCAGACAGCCGAGGGCCTTATGGGCCGCACAGGCAAGTTCCTGGGCACGCGCATAGTTTTCGGGCGAAATCTGCGCCGGAATGCGGTGGATGTCTGTGGGGTCGACGTACTTTACATCCAGGTCGTAGAACTCGCAGTCCTCAGGCTTGCGAATCTCCACAATCGGCAGCGCGCGCACGTCGTCCTCGCCGTACACGCCCACAGTGATCTCGGTTCCCTCGATGCACTTTTCGACCAGCACTTTATCGCCGTACTCAAAAGCCTTGGCGATTGCCGCCGGCAGCTCTGAGGGCTCGTGGACGAGCGAAATGCCGTAGCTGGAGCCGTTGACGGCGGGCTTTACAAAGCAACGCTCGCCACAAATCTCAGACGATACGATCAATATCGACCTCGTCGCCCGCCTCAAGCGCCAGGCCGGGGGCAATGGGGATGCCCGCCTTGGCATACAGAAGCTTTGAAACCTCTTTATCGGCGCCACATGCGCTGGCGAGCACGCCTGACGCCGTGTAGGGGATACCCAGCGTCTCCATGGCCCCTGCATGGCGCCATCCTCGCCGCCGGCGCCGTGCATGGCGATAAACGCCACGTCGAAGCCACCGGTCGCCATAGTCACCATAAAGTCATCGGCGGCGGTGTCGAGCAGCTCCACCGAGGTGTAGCCGGCCTCCTTCAGTGCCACCACGACATTCTTTCCAGAATTGAGCGAAATCTCGCGTTCGGCGGAATGGCCGCCCGCCAAGACCGCTACGTGCATGTTCTCTAGGCTTTTACCCGGCATGGGCAGACTCCTCCTCTATAATTCCTGCAGCTGATACCATATTGTAGCGATACCCTCTACGTTTCCCCAAAATCGAAAGGCTTCCATGAATCCCAGGACTAAATCTCAAGACATTCGCGACTTGAGCCAAAACGATATTCGCGAACTTGTCGCCGAACTCGGCCAACCCGCTTTTCGCGCAAAGCAGCTCATCGAATGGGTTTTTGAGAAGAACGTTTGTTCGTTTGATGACATGACCAACCTTCCCAAGGCCTTCCGCGAGCAGCTGAAGGAGGCATTTGCCTTCGACACGCCGACCGAGCTCGCCAAGCAGGTGTCTAAGGATGGCTCTCGTAAATACCTACTCGAGTACCACGACGGTATCTCCGTCGAGACCGTCGGCATGCCTCGTCGCAACAAGCTGTCTGTCTGCGTATCTACCAGCCGGCTGTGGTATGGGCTGCGCTTTTTGCGCTACCGGTCTGAACGGCCTCAAGCGCTCACTGACCGCTCAAGAGATCGTTGACCAGGTACTGCATGTTTCCAACGACTTTGGTGAGCGCGCGACGAGCGTCGTGTTCATGGGCCAGGGTGAGCCTTTCGCCAACTACGACGAGGTCCTCAAGGCACTGCGTATTCTTAATGACCCCGATGGAATCGGTATTGGAGCACGTCATCTCACTGTCTCCACCAGCGGCGTCATTCCTGGTATTCGCAAGTTTGCCGACATTCCCGAGCAGTTCACGCTCGCCGTCTCGCTGCACTCTGCCATTCAGTCCACGCGCAATAAGCTCATGCCGGGCGTTAAGAAGTACACGCTTTTGCGCCTTCACGAGGCCCTTCAGCTCTACACCGAAAAGACCGGCCGCCGTCCGACATACGAATACGCCATGATCGAGGGCGTCAATGACACCAACCCCGAGATGCAGGCGCTCTGCGACTTCTGCGAGGGCACGCTGTGCCACGTCAACCTAATCCAGCTCAACGATATCGAGGGCAGTCCTCTCAAACCGTCACCGATTCATAAGGTTGAAGACCTTCAGCGTCGTCTTGAGTCCCGTGGCATTGAGACCACGATCCGTAACTCTCGCGGCAACGATATCGACGCTGCTTGCGGCCAACTCAAGCAGCGCTTCAAGGTTCAGAAGAACGCGTAGGGGAGACCAACCTAAACGTTTCATGTGAAACATCGAACAGCCCCGGTTGCTTAATTGCAACCGGGGCTGTTTCATATCTATCGCTAATTCGCATCGAGCGATTGTTCAACACCTTTTTCGAAAGAAATAAGGGGTCCTTGTTCTGGCGTTCAGACAAGGACCCCTTAAAAAAGGCTAGTAATTGTTAGGTACCTAAAAGCCTACATTTTCCCATTGATGGTTAACCCAATCTTGATTAATCTTGGGATTCTTAGTTACCTGAGCTGTACGCATAGCGACATCCTCAGTCATAACATCCATTTTCTTTTTGGACGTATCGACGATATCTTGCGCTCCGCGAAGCAGACGACCACGCAATTCATCGTCTGTTGCGATCTTAAATCCCGCAAACGCACCAACCGCTACAGTTGCAGCCAAAGCAAGAGCAGTCAGAACTTTATTCTTCATCCTGATCTCCCTGGTCAAATTGAATCATCTCGCCAAGAATGCGAGACAGCTCTTCCTCATCCTTAAACTCGATCTCGATTTTATTCTTGCCGCGCGAGCTCTTGACGCGAACGTTCGTGTTAAACACCTGACGCAGAACGCGTGCAGCCTTCTTAAAAGACTGAGGCGTTGCAGGGCGAGGTGTTTTAGGCGTCTCTCCGGCAGAAAACAGTGGGGCAAGATTTTCTGTCGCACGGACAGACAATCCCTCTGCAACAACCTTCTCAGCAAGATTAATGCGCGCATCTTCATACGGAACCGCAAGAATTGCACGCGCATGACCAGCAGTCAGCTTGCCTTCGAAGATCATCTGCTGAACTACCTCTGGAAGATCAAGCAGGCGCAACGAATTGGTGATTGCGGAACGAGACTTGCTGACAGCCTTTGACAAGGCTTCTTGAGTCATACCGCTCGCATCAATGAGCTGTCGATATCCCTTTGCCTCTTCGACGGGGTTAAGGTTAGAGCGCTGAAGGTTTTCAATCAGCGCGAGTGCAAGCATCTGCTCATCATCAACATCTTTAATGATGACGGGGAGCTCCTCAAGACCTGCAAGTTTCGAAGCCTGATAACGGCGCTCACCCGCGATAATCTCATAGCCATTACCGTGCTTGCGCACAAGAAGCGGCTGAAGAACGCCATGCTCCTGAATTGACTCACTCAACTCTCGAAGCTCGGTCTCGTTGAAGTGAATTCGTGGCTGATTTGGGTTCGGAACGATGTCTTCGATTGGAAGCTTAGTTTCCGAAACGGCATTTGATGCTGACGCTGCAGATCCACCAGTCTCATATTCAGCTTCTGAGACCAGTGCATTGAGACCACGACCCAAGCCGCCGCGCTTCTTAGGACTAGGCACGCTTAATCACCTCTTTAGCAAGGTTCATATACGCCTTTGCGCCCTTGTTCTGTGGCGCATAGGTAATTACTGGCTCACCGAACGAGGGTGCTTCTGAAATTTTAACTGTGCGTGGAATCAAGGTCTTGAATGCCTTGTCACCAAAATACGATTGAACCTCTTCCACAACCTGGTTCGAAAGCGATGTGCGCGAATCGTACATAGTCATGAGCACGCCATAAGTATCAAGGCTCTTATTAAGGCGTGTTTTAACCATCTTCATCGATTCAAGCAGCTTTGTGACACCTTCAAGTGCGTAATATTCGCATTGAATAGGAATCAAAACACTGTCTGCTGCTGTTAACGCATTGATGGTCAGCAAACCAAGCGATGGCGGGCAATCGATGAATATAAAATCAAACTCATCCTGAACAGGCTCAAGCAGATCCTTTAAGCGAGTCTCACGGGCAATCGCACTGACAAGTTCGATTTCCGCACCCGCAAGCTGGATAGTTGCCGGGATTACAAATACCTTATTGCAATTTGTATCAAGAACGAGCGATTCCGCCGGAACATCGTTCAGCAATGCATCATAGATGCAGTGATCGAGTTCTTCTTTTTCGATTCCAAAACCACTCGTACTATTACCCTGCGGGTCAAAATCGACAATTAACGTCTTTCGGCCCAGTTCACCCAACGCTGCTGCAAGATTTACAGCCGTGGTGGACTTACCTACGCCGCCTTTTTGGTTGATGATAGCAATGACACGCGTGTCTTTTGCACTCTTAGAACGCTTAACGTCGCGAAATCCCACGGTCCCTCCTGGTGTATTTAAAGCTGTTGAATGGAGGATGTTTCACGTGAAACAATCCGATTCGACATCGATTGTTATGTTTCACGTGAAACATAACAATCGACACTATCCATTATGTTTCACGTGAACATCTAGGCAAGCGGATTCTTTTTTGCCATGCCATTAGCACGCGGAAGGGAAACAGATGCCTGACGAGTCTTTTTAAGGATAATAAATTCACGGTGACCCAGACCATTCGGCAAATCAAGGTCGTCCGTCATAAGCGTGGTAAAGCCGCATATCTTTGCAGCAGCAATACCAGATTGAAACTCTTCATCAGATGGATTCCCCTTCGTAATAACAAAGAGACCACCATCTTTTAGAAAAGGAGAAGCATATTCAACGAGAACCGGTAATGGTGCGAGCGCACGGGCGGTCACAACTGCAAATTGCTTCTTATGGGATCGAGCATATTCCTCAAGACGATCGTGAACGGCATAAGCATGCTTGAGTCTAAGCGCACTAACAAAGGAGTTAACAGCATCTACTTCTTGCCAACGGAATCGATATAGGTAGCCTTTCGCCCACTTGCAATAGTCAACGGAATACCTGGAAATCCAGCACCGGTACCCATATCAAGCAAAGCACCTTCAGGAGCTTTATCAATATAGGGCAGTAAAACAAGTGAGTCCAGAATATGAAGGACGGCTGCATCATCAACATTCAGGATGCGCGTTAGATTAGTAGTCTTATTGGCCTCCAGAACAAGATCAAGATGCTGGATACAGACACGAAGGCTCTCGTCGGAGACCTTCAAAGAATAGTCTTTGCGATACGAAATAAGACGGCCCAGCATTTGGCTTGCCTGCTCATCAGTTAAAACAAACAAGACGACTCCTTTCTGACAAAAATCAGTGTATCGAGAACTTTTGACAAAAAAAGGGGACGTGGAAACCACGTCCCCTTAGCATAGACTCGAGAAGATTATCGAGCAACAATCACAACATGGCGATCGGGGTCAGAGCCCTCAGAATGCGTGTCGACAGCATCGTTACCACGAAGGGCAATATGAACCAGTCGACGTTCGTAGGCATTCATAGGCGGCAAGGAAACACTTTTATGAGTGCGAATAGCGCGCTCGGCAGCGGACTGGGCCATAGAAGCAACCTTGTCCTGTCGACGGCTCTTATAACCTTCGACGTCGACGACGACCGGATACCTAAAGCCAAGCTTGCGACTCACCAACAGGGAGAACATAACTTGAAGAGCATCGAGGGTACGTCCATGGCGGCCAATGAGAACAGCAAGATCAGGAGCAGTTACGTCCAGGATCAACTCGCCCTCGTCACCCTCATACTCATCGATGGGTGAGTTCGCCGCATCGAAGTGCGAAAGGATGGAACGCAGAATGGAAATAGCCACATCGGCAATGGTGTCGAGCTCCTCATCGGTCAGCTCTTCACCAGCCTTGTAACGCTGTGCAATCTCGGGATAATCGCCCGCGACCCGCGGGGCAACCTCCTCAAGCATATCCTCGACGATCTCTTCAGACATAACGAACTCCAAAGTTAGGTACCTAAATAAGAATACTATCCCACTACTTCTTCTTGTGCGGGCGCGGCTTCTTCTCGCGACGAGTAACCTCGACCTGCAGCGGAGCGTTCTTAAGACGCTCTTCCTCATCGGCCTTGGCCTTATCGATAACCTTCTGCGTCACGAAGATCTGCTGGACAACCTGCCAGGCGGAAGACACGTCGTAGTACAGCAGACGCCGACGGGCAGGCTCCAGCCCATCCAAAGCATCATGACCGTCATGACAACGGCCATCATACGCATGCTCTGAGCCTGCTGGCCGGTCTGGTTGCGCGACATATAGAGCTGCGGAATCAGGGTCAGGACAGCGAACAGGATCAGGCAGACCAGCGCAGGCAGCGCGACCATAAAGCCATCGGCAAAGGAGGCACTCGGCGTGGTGGTCAGGTCGGGCAGAATATTAAAGAACGAGAACGCGCCGTCGTTAAAGTAGTCCGGCAGGTTACGCAGCAGCGTAAATAGGGCGAACAGGACAGGCATCTGAATCAACAGCGGCAGACAACCAGCCATCGGGTTGAACTTGTTCTCGCTGTAGAACTTCTGCATTTCCTCGGCCTGACGCTGGGGATCGTCGGCATAGCGCTCCTGGATCTCGAGCATCTTGGGCTGCAGCACCTGCATGCGTGCCGTCGACTTGGTCGACTTGAGCATAAGCGGCGTCAGTAGCAGACGGATGATGACCACCAGGATGATGATGGACAGGCCCCAGTCGACCGCAAAGGTCTGGATGAGCTTGAGCAGCTCGAAAAGGATGTTAACGATCCAATCCCACATGTAAGTTTTCCTCCGATAGCGAGTGCCCACTAGGGCACAGGGTCATAACCGCCGACGTGCAGGGGATTGCAGCGAGCGATGCGCCTCACGGCAAGCCAGCAGCCTCTCAAAACACCGTACTTCTCAATCGCCTGGACGGCGTATTGCGAGCACGTTGGGTAATAAATGCAGGCGTCAGGCAATAAGGGCGAAATAACCTGTTGATATATGCGAATAGGAGCGATGGCAACACGTCGCAAAACGTGATTGCTCATCGCTCCTCCCCGGCAACGCCGGCGCGTTTCATAAGCGAACGCAATGCATTGTCCATCTCCTGAGGCGAAGAAACCCTCGTCTTGGGAGTTGCGAACAAGATGATGTCATAACCCGCAACGGGAAATCCACAGCTGCGGGCGGCCTCGCGCATCACACGCTTAGAACGGTTGCGCACGACAGCACAACCGAGCCGTTTAGCACCAACGAAGGCGACCCTTCCGGAGTCGCCTTCGCCAACCGATTCACATATGGTCATTCGAATCAGAGGGTGATTGAAACGACGCCCCTGACTGAACACATGCTCGAAATCTTGCCGAGACTTAATAGTCTTCATGCGAGATGTGTGTATCGCTGCTAGACAGTGAGACGCTTGCGGCCCTTGGCGCGGCGACGGGCGAGCACGGCACGACCACCCTTAGTGGCCATACGGGCACGGAAGCCATGGGTCTTGGCACGCTTACGCTTATTAGGCTGATACGTACGCTTCATCTTAAGTTCCTCCTGCTGCATTTCGAGTGTCCGCGGGGGCGCGGACGCAGATATAGACACGTGAGCTTGAAGATTGTAGGGAAATCAATGTTCAAATGTCAAGAAATCAAAGGTAAAAGGTTGCGCAGTTCACACGGTTCCCCCATAAGCCGAGCTCGATTTAGCGGTGCATGGCAACTTTTCACGATATTTCATCGAGTTTTCAACAGGTCATGTTGGCAATGTTGAGAACTTTTCGTCCGTTTTCCAAAGTTTTCAACAGGTTTTGAAAAGTTGTCGAAAGATGAGAAACATTGCACGGTGAGCTACTATTTGTTCGAAACCTTTTGAAAGATTGCGAGCGGCATGTCTGACGACTTTTACACCATGGTCGATTCCGGAGACCCGGCACCCGACAACGAGCACATCACCGGCGTGCGCGAAGAGCGTGAGGAAGGCGAGCAGACGACCACGCAGCGCCAAGTCATGTACGCCGCGCGCATCGCGTCTATGACGACATGCTGTCGACACCGCGTGTGATCGTCATTGATCCGCAAGATGTCCGCACGTATTTGGAAGAGACGACCAACACCGTCTACCAGTGCATGAAAGAACAAGGTGGCCATATCTCGCTCATGGTCATCCGCGAGATTGTCGAAAACTTTATCCACGCGCACTTTGCCGAGCCCATCATCTCGATTCTGGACGGCGGAGACACCATCCGCTTTGCTGATCAAGGACCCGGCATCGACGACAAGGAGCGCGCTTTCGACTTTGGCGTTACCAGCGCAAACAGCAAGATGAAGCGCTATATCCGTGGAACCGGAGCAGGGTTTCCCATGGTGCAGGAGTATTTGGAAAACGCCGGCGGGGCCGTGTCCATCGAGGACAACATGGGCAACGGCACCGTGGTTACGGTAAGCCTGGATCCTAAACGCGTGCAGGAAATCGAACGCGCCGGCGGGCGCGGTGCTGCCGTGCGGCCCGAGACGGAGCAGCCGCATATCCCCTGCCGGGAGCTTTTGCGCAGCAGCCCATGGCAACGCAACAGATGCAGCCCCGCGTGGGACAGATGCAGCAGCCCGGAATGCTTCCTACACAAGAGTCCCAGGCGGCGTCGATGTCGATGCCGCCAAACGTGCCAGAGGCCATGCCGCTGGCGGATCAGGATGCAGCAGCAATGCAGCAGGCGACGGGGGCACCGGGTGGCCAGCAAATGGGATATCAGCCGTACCAACAGGGATATCCATATCAGCAGATGCCGCCACTGGGGTATGGCCAGCAGTTCCCACAGCAGTACCAGCAGGGATATCAGCAGCCGTACCAGCAGATGCCGCAGCAGCAGTACAACCCCTGGGCCCAGCAGATGACTCCGCAGCCTTACCAACAGTGGCCTCAAAGTTTTCAACAGCAAACGGCGCCGATGCAGAGTTCTCAACAATCAGCAGCTCAAATGATGTATCCTAATGCAGCAAATCAGTATGCGCAGCCACAGCCGGACGTGTTCGTAAGCGATCGCGGCAACGCCGCGCTGGGCTATCTGGCGCAAAATCAAGCGTGCGGTGCAACCGATCTGGCGAGGGCGTTGGAAACTCGGCCCCCACTTGGTCACGCACGCTCAATGACTTGGCGCAGGCCGGCTTGGTCATCAAGCATGGCCAGAAATACCATCTGACCGAACTCGGCGCCGCTCGTGTGCGAGCTCAGAGCTAAAGAACGGGAGAGACAGTGGACGAGGAAGCAAGCATCATCCTGGGGGATGCCATCGCCTTTTGCCAGCGCGACGGCCAAGATGCACGCCTCATCAACATGCTGGGGCAATCGCGCGCCATAAGCCTGACCGAAGATACGCTCACGATCGAGCCCCCTCGCGCTTTGCCATCGCGCAGCTCAAAAAGCATCAGCCGACTATTGAGGCCTATCTGGAAGAAATCGCCTTTGCTCCGATCGCGCTCGACATCGTGGCACCGCAAGGCGCAACGGCCGAATCTGCTGCCGCGACGGTGCCCGCCACGGCTCCCGCTGCTTCCCCTGCGGCGCCAGCTCCGCAGCGACGTGCCGACAATCGAGCACCAGCACAGCGATGTTTCCCGTGAAACCATGGCACCGTTGCCGACCGCCGCTGCGACGTCAACGAACGCACCCGTCACGCACATGCCCATCGCTCATGACGCAGCGGCGGGCGCGGATTCGGGCATTGCAATCAAGAACACGCTCTCGGCCGATGATTTTCGTCGCATGATGAACCAGATGAAGGGCGGGGCGCCGACTAAGTCCACGCAAGCCGCGACCCCCGCTTCACCCATGCCGGCACCGACCGTGCCGGCCGAGCAGAATACGGATGGAGCCCCACTCGCCGCGAACTCAAAATTTACCTTTGAGAACTTTGTCTACGGCCCCGAGAACAGCCATGCCTATCGCTCGGCACTCAAGTTTGCCGCCCTCGCGGACGAGCGCGGCACGTGCACATCACTGTTCATCTACGGCAAATCGGGCCTGGGCAAGACGCACCTGCTGCTTGCCATCAAAAACGAGCTCGCCGAGAAGTCGCCCGAGATCAAGGTCAAGTATGCCAACTCCCAGGCATATCTGGACGACCTGATGACCGAGTTCGACCGCCAAAAGAAGAGCAACGCCCCTATCATGCAGGCATACCACGGCGTGGACGTGCTCATCATCGATGACATCCAAAACATCATCGGCAAGCGCGCGAGCGTGGACTACTTTTTCCAGCTCATGGACGAGTTCATCCGCAACAACAAGAAGGTCGTCATCGCGGCAGACCGCGCCCCCAAAGACCTGAGCATGGACGAGCGTCTGACCAGCCGCTTCAACGCCGGCATGCTCTGCCTGGTCGCAGAGCCCAGCTACGAGATGAAATACAAGATCTTGCAGCGCTATTACGAGAACACCATCGTCGCCGCTCCCGAGGCAGGCGACGACTCGCTGCTGGCGGCCTATGGGGGCGACAGCGGGCACCTAACCGACGAGCACTTTAAACACATGGCCGAGGTCTCGGGCACCAACATCCGCGAACTCGAGAGCTTTTGCGAGCGCTGCGCCGGCGAGGCGGGCGACCGCGAGCGCGAGGGCGGGGAGCTCACCTTTGACGATATCGACGCCATCGCCAGCCAGTACTTCGACACATCGGCCAAAAAGATCAACGTCCAGACGGTTCAGTCCGTCATCGAAGAGCAGTACGGCGTGACGCACGAGGAGCTCATCGGCCCGCGTCGCAACGCCAATATCGCCAAAGCACGCCATATTGCCATCTATCTGCCATCGAGATGTGCGAGATGACGACCACGGCGGTGGGCGCCGAATTGGCAACCGCAACCACTCGACCGTCAGCACGAGTTACAAAAAGGTCCAGAAGATGATCCAGGAAGACCGGACTGTTACCGAAGACCTCAAGTCGCTGCGCGATAAAATTACACTGCGCTCGTAGGTAAATGGACACAGCTGTTGAAAACTTGTCGAAACCACGGGCATAAGGTGTCTAAAACCCAACCCGCGGTGATGAAAAGTTTTGCGCAGGTTTTGAACGTGGAAAACCACCCCTGTTGCACACAGGTTGCTGTCGATTCTCTTTCTGGGTCTGACCTGCGTCTTTGGGAGTAATCAACAGTTTCGTCAGTGCTATTACTATTATTAAGATATTTATATCTATAGAAAGGTATTAAAAGATGAAGTTCACCGTCAGCCAGAGCTCGCTTACACAAGCCATCGGCGTCGTTATGAAGGGTGTCGCTTCGGCATCCACCCTCCCCATCCTGTCGGGCGTGCTCGTTAAGGCCCAAGACGGCATCTTGGAATTCCAGACCTCTAACTACACCATCTCGATCCGTCATCGCATCGCGGCGCATGTCGAAGAAGAGGGCGAGATGGTTATCCCCTGTAAGATGCTCTCCAATATCACCAAGACCCTCCCCGATGCCCCGGTCACCTTTGAGCTGTCCGAGCGCCAGGTGCTGATTGGTTGCGAGAAGAGCTCTTTTAGGGTGAACACGCTCGATGCCAATGACTTCCCCGAGTTTCCGGCCTATGCCATCGAGAGTGCCGTGGAGCTGCCGACCGATGTCTTGTCCGAAATGGTCGGCCGCGTGTGGCGCGTCACCTCGACCGACAAGGCTCGCCCCATCCTGGGCGGCGTGCACATGAAGGTCGAGAACAACACCGTACGCCTGGTGGCGACCGATTCCTTCCGCTTGGCCGTGTGCGATACGCAGGTCGAGACCTCGACCCTCGAGGGCTCCTTTGAGCTCAACGTTCCGGCTGACGCCTTTAACGACGCGCTGAGCATCATGGCCAGCCAAGCGACCATCATGATCGGGGCTACCGACACCCAGGTCGTCTTCGAGGCCGGCAACACCACCTACGTGTCGCGTCGCATCGAGGGCGTGTACCCCAACTACAAGCAGCTCATCCCCGATTCGTGCGTGACGAGCGTCAAGATCGATGTCGCCGCCTTTAACGCCGCCCTCAAGCGCGTAGCCGTTATCGCGAGCGCCAACCCCGCCGTCAAGTTCGAGATCGATGTCGAGAACGGGCAGATGGGCCTGTCCTCCATTTCCAATGACCAAGACCTTGCGCAGGAGACGATCGATGTCGAGGCCGAGGGCGAGTCGGGTACCATCGCCTTCAACTACCACTACATCTTCGGCTGCCTCAATGCCCTGTCCAAGGAGAAGGAGATCACGCTGGAGCTCAAGAGCTACTCGCAGGCGGGCATCTTCAAGTCCTACGACAAGATCAACTACCTGTACCTGGTCATGCCGGTCCGCATCTAGCGCTGCGCCATGACCATGTTCGCCCGCGATCTTTCCGTCGCACACTACCGCAGCTTCGATAGCTATCACCTTGCCCTGGACGAGGGCGTGACGATACTTGCGGGACCAACGCGGTGGGAAAGACCAATCTCATAGAGGCGCTGCAGCTGCTGACGAGCGGCGCCTCGTTTAGGCATCCGACCGCAGCCGAGCTCGTCCATGACGGCGTGGCTCGTGCAAGATCGAGCTGAGGCTCGAGGGCGACGGCCGCGTGCTTGATATGGGATTGAGCGCGGAGGACGGTAAGCGCTCGTTTAGTCGCAACGGCAAGAGATGCTCTGCCGCCGGTGTGCGCGGGATTCTGCCGAGCGTGCTGTTTTGCCCCGACCATCTGGACATGGTTAAGCGAGGCGCCAGTGTGCGCCGCGCCGCCCTCGATGACTTTGGCATGCAGCTGAGCGCACGCTATGCCGATCTTGCGAGCACCTATGGGCGCTGCGTGACCCAGCGTAACGCCTTGCTCAAGGAGACCTGGTGCTGCCGTGAGATGCTCGGCGCGTGGAACGATTCGATTGCCGCGCGGGCTCGGCCCTGCTCGTGCACCGGTTGGCCCTGCTCGACCCGGCTGGCGGGCCATGTGCACACTGCCTACGGGCAAGTGGCGTCAGGTGAGGTCGCCAACGTGACCTATGCGTCCACGCTGGGGGATTTGCCCCAGGTCGAGGATCGCGAAGAGCTGAAGGGTTGGGCGTACGAGCGCATGCTGCTGCCCTTGACGAGCATGCCGACGAGGAAATTCGCCGCGGCGTGACGTTGGTGGGACCGCATCGCGACGAGATTGAGTTTACCGTGGCGGGTCGCTCCGCCCGTTCATTTGCCAGCCAAGGACAGCAGCGTACGCTGGTGCTGTCCTGGAAGGTGGCCGAGGTTGCCGTGGCTCGCGATGTCCTGGGCACCGCCCCACTGCTGCTTCTGGACGACGTGATGAGCGAGCTCGACGGCGAGCGTCGCGGCGCTTTCCTGCGGCTGATCGGCGATGATATCCAGACGGTCATAACTACGACCAACCTGGGGTACTTTACCGATGACCTGCTTGATCGAGCCAAGGTGGTGAGCATGGGTGAGACGTGCTAATTACGAGCGCGAGAGCGAGACGGTCGCCTTCAGCGGGTTTTTGAACGCAGAGCGCCAGCGCATCCTGGCGGCTGCAACGCCTAAGCGCCGTGCGCAGATGGAGGCCGCCGAGGAGTCGCGCACGGTCTATCGCGCATGGAACGCGGTGTGCTCGGGCACGCGCGAGGGGCGGCATGTGACGGGACTGCGTTACCTGCCCGAGTCCAATGAGCTGCTGGTGTATCTCGACTCGCCTCGTGGACGCAGGAAATGACGCTGTTGCGCGAGATCATCCGCGCGCGCATGGAGCGCGCCGGTGCGCATGTGGACGGCTGGTGTTCAAAACCACCGCGCCCGGTCACACG
>ENA-OQHP01000369-OQHP01000369.1-human-gut-metagenome-genome-assembly--contig:-NODE-369-length-14512-cov-1.549392_pt1 | contig 14512 bp, 21 predicted proteins | sample MGYA00242563_ERZ504717 | MGnify/ENA primary metagenome ERZ504717 (study PRJEB26092, sample SAMD00036212) | human gut metagenome | host: Homo sapiens | study: EMG produced TPA metagenomics assembly of... | reverse complement strand
GACACCTGTCCATCACTCAAATTCAAGTGCGGAATACAGGTGACAGTATAGAGCTCAGCTTCAGTTGTGCTTCCGCCCGGTTCAATACCCGAAAGCCGGAACGAATTACGGTTACTCCGGTAATTTCCGATGGCGTTCATCAAGCACGGTTCCCCTCTTTGCAATAATCGGCAAAAGGGAAAGGATGTCCCCTGCATTACAGTACAATGCAACCATGAAATACGAAGACTGGATGCGAGGAAGCATACTTGCCTTTGAAAGCAATATTAAATTATGCGCCAAACAAGCCATACTGACAACAGCCGTTGTCAACAACAGAATACTTCAGGACCCGGATGTGGAAATCGTACAATTACCGATACCGCCGAAACTGTCATACCCTGTTCTTACTACTGCCGAAAAGCTGGCTCAAGACTACGATTTTCTGGCTGACGAGTCCACGAGAAGCGAATTTGATGAAGAAAACCGGAGCAATGCTGTTTCCATTTTATTTAAAACTGGTTCGGCAACCCTGCTTCCCGAATACCGGAACAACAGTCGGAATCTGGATTTACTGGTCGATATTATCCTGAAGATTAACCAGTCTCCCGACAGTCGCATCAGTCATATCCTGATTGCAGGTTATGCGTCTCCCGATGGCGATATCCGCATAAACTCCGACTTTGCAACGCTTCGCGCCGCTGCATTGAAAAAGTATCTGATGCGGCACACCCGGCTCGACTCCGGTACATTCGAGGTAATTAACGGCAAGATAGACTGGTACGGTTTGTCCAGATGGTCGGTAAATCCGATATGCCGGATAAGGAAACGGTACTCAATATTCTCAGTGTCACTCCCGTCGAGGGAAGCTCGGGCAAACGTGCAGAAAGAACGAACTTATGTACCTGAAAGCCGGAGTCCCTTACCGTTATATGCTGAAGAACTTCTTTCCGGCACTCCGTTCAAGCACCTGTATCAAGGTATTTTACGAAAAAAATAAGAATATAAATAAAAGACTCCCGACAGGGAGTATACAATTCACTTTTCTAATAACTTAACAAAACTTTAATTATGAAATTAAGAAATCTTTTGGCAGTTTCCGCAACTGCATTCACATTGCTGTCATGCAATGATTCAGACAATCATCCGACTCCCGGCAAAGGTGAGTTAACCCCCATTACCGTCAATATAAAAGGAAATGCCGACACCCGTGCACTGACAGGAGAAGAAACGGGCGCAACCAACGAAAACGACATCAACTCATTGGAGTTCTTTGTTTTCAACAGCGACGGTTCTTTCCAGAAGTATTATAAACCGGCAAGCGTGGCATCCGACAATCAATACACATTCCTTGTCAACGCCGCAGTCTGACCATCCTACTGCCGCCAACCAAAACTTAGGTGAACCCTCACCCGCCCCTGCCTCTTTGGCAGATTTCAAAAAGAGCAGCTCATACAAAGAGCTTTCTTTGGATGGCACAAACTCCCGTTCGGACATCAGTACTTCCCTCGGGTTTGCCATGGCGGCAGAAGGGACGGCCAATGTAGTGGAAGGCGAGACAAACAAATTAAGCCTTTCCATACGCCGTTTGCTGAGTAAGGTTGAAAGCCCCAAGGTAGCCCCTACCAACGAAATAAAAATACCCGATGCCGAGTTGCTTAAAATATTGGGACTCGGCACTTCCGAAACCGTTCCAAACGATTTGAAATGGGCATTCAAGGGTTACATGGTAATCAACGGCATCAACCAATCACTGGCTTTTGAATACGAGAACCTGACAAACTGGGAACGTTTTGCCACTGCATCCAACTTCAAACTACATTCAGCCCCGACGGTGCAACTGTAGAGACCGTATATTCCGTAAAAAGCGATGATAACAGCGAAACATCAAACGGCTTCCTGCCGGCTGGCTACGACAAACCGGTCTATGTATACGAAAACATTCCTACCATGCTGCAAGGCGGCAACGGACAGGCGGCAACGGTATTCGACAAAGATGAAGTTGTGGCTTTCATCATCAAGGGAACCTTCTCTGGCACAGGAGTTTCAGATGCGACCCGCTACTGGAGAGTCAATCTTCTGAAAGACGACGCTTGGAAAATATTCCGTAACAGCATTTACCGCATCACGATGCAGGACATCACTACCGTAGGATGGGGTACTCCGAAAGAAGCCGAAGAAGAAGGACCTGTTATCGACCTTCCGAAAGCAGCATTACAATAGACATTGAAGTAGCCAAGTGGGATGTCAGAACCCAAGATGTAGACCTATAAACGTACAAATATCGTGAAGAAAGTAATTCTAATAATATCAATGGCATTATCCCTCACCGGATGTACCCATGAAGGTCCTCACACAGGTTGTGACGAGGGCTCATTGAATCTGCTCTTCACGTATGACGCAACACGGCCGGCTTTGACCAAACCATAGCCGAAGACATAGAATTATATCTGTATGACGGCCAGGGAAAAAAGATGGATGAAAGGCATATCCTATGAAAACATCAAAGGGGGTAAGCCTTACCCTCTTGAGTTGTCCTATTCGGGAAATGCCTATCTTGTGGCATGGACATTGACAGGCAACGAGGATATCAAAAAGACTTCCCCCGCATTGCATGACGATGAAAGCTATTCCACCGCCAGGTTCAGTATGGGCGAACATGCCACGAGGCTGTCATCTACCTATAACGGTTCCATGCAGGAACTCTTCCTGAGAAGTATGGCGTTACCCACAACCGACAGGAAAACCGTATTCTCAGTGTCGATGTCCAAAAACAGTTATGCAGCATTTCCGTCACCATAGAAGAAGGAAGCAGCTTCGCAACCCGATACCCCGGAACACTCAGCATAGCCATTTACGGTTCATCCCATTCATACAATATTGCTGAAGACAAACAAAACGGCAGCAGGATTGTGATAGAAGACAGCTTCGCCTATATAGAGAGCAGCAATGAATACGTTGCGGAGAACAAGGTCATGCCTGCTTCCGTCGATTCGGCAACCGGGCAGAGAGACAACATTGTTGTCACGATTCTTGAAGACGGAGCAGCCTGCCTGAGCGTAGATACGGAGACTCAAGCGCTACGAGGCGCACAAATCAATGTTGTAATCAGACCGACGAAAATGGAAGCGATTATTACAGTCGGCTCATGGCAGATTCGTAAAGCAGTGACTGTACTTTAATAAAAAAACGGTAAAAATATGAGAAAATCATTTATACTATTAACAATATGCGCATTGGCGGGACTTTGGTCGTGTCAGTCAAGGATTGAAGACGAAACTCCCATTACGTACGCTTCGGACGAATCCGAAGTGGAAATTACTGTTGCAGCGGACAGAACGCCCCGCAATGTCCCGTCAGCCACTCCGGACGAAAACATCATCGATAATCTGGATATATTGCTTTTCGATTCCAACGGAAAGTTTATATGTTGGCGGGCGACTTTCAAGATAAACGGAAAGTTGCGGACGACTCTTCCCGTAGGCAAAGACTACGATGCCTATTTCTTGGCCAATTGCCGTAGCTTCATCAGGGAAATGCTTCCCGATAAAGTCACGGAAAAACAATACAGGCAGCAGGCGGATTGGGAAGTCTTCCGAAAAACCTTGGTTGATGCAAACCCTCAAAGGCTGCTCCAGGAAAATACAGCTTTTACCAGCCTGCCATGTGGGGAATGCTGAAGAAGCAGGATGTAAACGACCGTGTAATCAATTATTGGCCGCTACTGAGCCTGACCCGTTCGGTCGCATCAGTAGATGTGTATGTAGCCAATGGCATCGACTATTTATATTAAAAGATATCACCCTGTTTCATGTGCCCGACAAGCTTCTTAGGCAACGTCCCTGCTAATGTTACAGATGGGCAGGCCCTGGAAGCCTCTTCACCCGCAGATATGCAGACCGGCCTGACTTTGGAATCGGACAGCTACAACAGCACCGACCGTTCCATTGCCAACAAGCTTTATCTGTACGACAACGATACGGAGAACGAAACTGCAGACAAGAAGCATACCCGCCTCGTCATCGGAGCCGAATACAAAGGAACGAAAGGCTATTACCCCGTTGATTTTGAAGATACCGATGCAGACAAGCTCATCAAATCATACGGAACAAGAAGTACGTATTCAATATCAATTCTGCCGACGGTCCGGGATATGTGGATAAGGAAACAGCCGCCAGCCAGCCTTCCGTCCATATTAATGTCAACATCATAGAATGGGACATGACGGAAGGGCAGATGGGAGCAAGCGGCAATTACTACTTGTGGACGGAAAAGCGTGAAGCGGTATTATACCGCAAGGCAAACTCTGCTGTTACTATCGGCATGAAAAGCAACATCCTGTCAGAAGCTATTACCATGGCTTTTAAAACGGACCTAAACGGGCCTGCCACAAACATCGCAAACGGCATCCGCAATAACCGCTTCGAAGCCCTGTTTGTGAACGATGCGACGGCTATCCTGCCGGACTGAAAATAACGGCTTTGGGAGACTACGATAAAAACTCCGCCGGTACCAACTCCGATACAATCGTGCTGCTTTCCGGACGAATCAGACTGGAAATACAAATACACCTGTATAATCAAGGGCAGAACGACTGGGAACTGGATGGCGACATCAGCACCGATTTAGGAGAATAATTATATAACATCATTACAATAAAAACAATCAACATAATGAGAAAAATATTATGGTATGCTTTTCTTCTGATACCGGCCGTTTTCACGTCTTGCAATTTGGAAGACGATAGCGGGCTCATTCCACAAGAAAACAGAAAACTGACTATCAGCTTCAGTGTACAAGACCCCGCCAGCGGATTGGCTACACGTGCAGCCATCGCACCGGAAGCCGGGGAAGAGAATATAAAAACGCTCGATTTGATTTTCTTCGAATCAAACGGTAACGGTACCGGCACATTCAAAGGCTGGAAAGAACTGACCTCTGCATCCGGCTCTCCCTTGGAGATGAATACCGACATTGTGTTCGACTTTTCGGATATAGGACTAAAAACGACAGATGCTTATGATATTTTAGCTGTAGCCAATATGGGAAGCAACTATCTGCCCACAGACGGTTCGCAAAGTATGGACGACTGGAAAAACGCCATTAAGAACAGCAACTTCAAACAGCCCGGGCGGAAGTACAGGCTTTATGGCAGGTACATCCACAGATATCCCCGAATATATTACAAAACCGATAGTGAGCGAAGCATTGCTTATGAGCGCTTCGCTTAGAAAAGAATCGGAAGATACTAAAATCAGCATAGTATTGCAACGTTCCGTTGCCCGTTTCGACGTGTATAACTCGGCGGCAGGATATACGCTTGAATCCGTTTCCGTATGGAACGGATACCCTTCCCTCTTTGTGTGGAACGGAGAGCCTACTGCTTTCGACAAAGCGGCGAAACGAATTGCAAGACTCTACGGAGTGGAGAGCGAAGCCGGTGCCGACATTGTAGGAAAACTATACGCATACGAAAACTATGTACCCGCTCCCAAACAGAACGACCAGGTGACTACCTGCCTCATCATCAAAGTAAGAAACAAGCAGAGCGGTACGGCATCGTATCACCGCGTCAATGTACACCCGCTGGAATCGGGACAGTCGCTCAAACGCAATAATGTGTACAAACTCACCGTCAATTCCGTAAAGAAAGAAGGATATGCCACCGAACTGGAAGCCTATAAAGGCGCACTGACTTCTTTAAGTTACTCCATCAACTACTGGGATATGGACAGCCACGGCACGGTGCAATTCGATGGTGACAACATTCTGGCCATACCTTCCAAAAAGTTCTGTTCACCCCAATGGCGGCAGTTATGATTTGGGCATATTCACTTTTGGCGAAGGGACGTTATCCGTCAGCAAAAAGGTGCTGGACAACAGTCTGTCCGCCACTCTGAACGGCAAAACACTGACCGTATCGGCCACTGCTCTGGACAATGTAAAAGACCGGTGCAGCGGAATCGTAGAACTCTCTTTCGGCAATCTGAAAGCGACCATAGACGTGGTACAGTTGGAAGGCGGAGACCTCTATCTGGAACTGAACCCGAAAACCATTTCCCATTTTGGCAATACCGCCGGTGTGGCTGTATCTCCCATTGCAGTAAAGAGTTCGGGAGAGTGGAGCGCAAGCATCTATCCCCCGGGAGCCGGTGCATTCTTCTCTTTTGCCCAAACGGTTCCGCCGCCGTAACCGATTACGACAGTAGTAAAGCTGTAAACAACATTATTCCCATCTATACCCATACCGGCAACACAGGTATCAGTCCGCGTTATGGTTTTATGGTGGTCAGCTTGAAAGAAGACCCTTCGGTACAAGGCACCATGTTACTGATTCAGGACGGTGTGCCCGGATTTACGCTGACACCGGATATTGCTTCCATCGACTTGAATACGACGGTGAACTGACAATCACCGGCAACAATACCAATTCGTTCCTTGTCAACCCCGGATTGACGGCAGACGGCTCAACCGTCAACGAATGGGAATACGTGCTTGAAGGCAACGATGCGGCAGCCTTTGAAGTAAGGACACGCACGATGCGTCCGATCCCAAGCTCAACCGTATCACCGTAAAGGCCAAAAGTCATAATGAAGGCAACAGTATCCTGAAGCCCGGCTCTATCTGGCTTTGAAAGCCTCTCCCGGAGTGAAGTCTCATGTAATCGACATCAGCCAGCAACCAATGTCATTCGGTACAGGAGTTCCGGGCAACACGCTTTACATATCCGAAAATGCGGACGAGACCCAACTTATAACTCTGCAAGGCGGTAGCGGGATGCGATGGATTGCCGAACTGGAACAACCCGAACCGGCAACGCTCATGCGTACAATATAAAAATGACCGGCGAAAACGGTACGGAGATGTCTTGGGGAAGCGAATACACCATGAGTACCAAATTCAAGGTCAATTTCCCAAAACACTGTACAAGGACGCCAACCGGAACATCACCTATAATGTAAAACTCACTTTGGCCGGAACGGCAGTAACAATCCGTCTGGCTATCGTAAGAACGGTGCTTCAGCCCATAGCGATTAACACCGCCAATCTTTCCGGTGGCTACGGTTCACTCGGCAACGGCATTTTCAGCACATTCCGCGAATACGGCAATTACGGCACATTCTTCGGTCCTCAAGGAATAGTCTATACTCCGGCAGTACCGACTTTGCCGAACAGCGACAATAACAATGCGGGAGTAGGCGCAGACATTCCGGACAATGTGAACATTCTCTTCTCGGGAACATACACAAGCAGAATTGCAAATTATTATGACAACCTGCTTACTTGGCTCAAGAGCAGTCCCGGCAAGAACAGAATTGCCGTAATCACTCTTGACAACAGTGTCGCGGATAATCAGGCCTTGTTCACCAAGATCGCCTCATTGGGATATACCTACAAGAGCAACAGTAGCGTATCTGCAACTTGGGTCGGAACTCATTCCAACGATCCTGTATGGGATTATATTGTCAAAAACGGACCGTTCAGCAATTACAAGCCGTCGCAATCCATTGACTTCACCGCCTTGTTTTATAGAGACGGGATAAGCGGAAGCTTTGACACGCCTACCGGAGTAACCCATGTACTGGAAGTGCCCGGTTACGGATGTTCCTTGTCTGTCGACCTGCAAAGGCGAATTATAGTTATCGGCGACAGCCAGCATACCAATACCTGGACACCGACTTATAGTGCGCTGGCAAGTACCACCGACAACAAATACTACGGCCGCGGAATACTATGGGCTTCATTGTGGGCAATCATTTACAATACCGCTCAGTACGGAGACCATTTTACGGATGCACTCAAATAGTTGAGGATATCCGGTTACCGCTTATATACAGAGAAGTCCTCAAGAACGGAGCATATCGAATTCCGTTTTGAAGACTTCTCTCATTATATCAATAATAAACAAAGATATATTCTCCACGAGCATATTGCTCCTTTGCCCGCATGGCCGATGTCAACTCCATGTTCCGGAATTTAGAATAAGTCGTAAGCCAATAGAATCATTCTTCCACCTGCATCGCCACAATCTCCTGTAACACCGACACAGCCTCTTCCACGGTAGTAACTTCCTTCACCACCATGCTCCGCTTGCCGTTCTGCTCACGCAGGTCGCAACGCGGGTATATTTCATCATGTAGGCGATGACTTTGCCGAAAGCCAGGCTCTGATAGTAAGGGCTGTCCGGATTGGAAACAAAGAACAGCGTCATGCGACCGCCTTTAAGGAACACCTTTCCGTTCCCAGACGCGCTGCAAGACGGCGTAGGGGAACGATGCGGAGCAGTTCCTCCGTTTCGGGCGGAACAGGTCCGAAACGGTCTTCGAGACGGGCACGGAAACATCTACGTCTCTGTCCAGCGTCAATCCGTCCAATTCGCGATAGAGCAGCATACGTTCACTGCTACCGGTGACGTAAGCGGCGGGCAGCAACAGTTCGAGATCGCTTTCCACCTGGCATTCGTCAACAAACTGCTCGCCGCTGATAGTACCGTCGCCTTTCAATTCATCAGCATAGAGGTCGGCAAATTCGTTTGTCTTAAGCTCACGTACGGCTTCGGACAATATCTTCTGATAAGTTTCGTAGCCCAGATCGGCAATAAAACCGCTTTGCTCCGCGCCGAGCATATTACCCGCACCGCGGATGTCGAGGTCCTGCATGGCAATGTGGATACCGCTACCTAAATCGGAGAAGTTCTCGATGGCCTGCAGGCGGCGTTTGGCTTCTGGAGTAAGCGAGGACAAGGGGGAGCAAGCAAGTAGCAGAAAGCCTTTTTGTTGCTGCGCCCCACACGGCCGCGCATCTGGTGCAGGTCGCTCAAACCGAAATTCTGTGCCTGGTTGATGATGATGGTATTGGCGTTCGGTATGTCGATACCGCTCTCGATAATGGTGGTGGCGAGCAAGACGTCATAATCATAGTTGACAAAATCGAGAATAATCTTCTCCAGTTCGGCAGGTTCCATCTGTCCGTGACCGATACAGACACGGCAATCGGGAATGTTGCGCTCTATCATCGCTTTCAGTTCCGAAAGATTGGAGATACGGTTGTTTACAAAGAACACCTGTCCGTTGCGGCTCATTTCGAAGTTAATGGCATCAGTGATAATCTCATCACCGAAAGTATGCACCTCCGTCTGAATGGGGTAACGGTTGGGAGGCGGCGTCTGAATAACGCTTAAATCGCGCGCACCCATCAGGGAGAACTGCAAAGTGCGGGGAATGGGAGTGGCGGTCAGGGTCAGGGTATCCACGTTTACTTCAACTGGCGGAGTTTCTCCTTGACGGAAACGCCGAACTTCTGTTCCTCATCGATAATCAGCAGGCCGAGGTCTTAAACTTAACATCCTTGCCCAAGATGCGGTGCGTACCGATAAGGATATTCACCTCCCCCCCGCAAGACCTTTGACAACGGATTTAGTCTGTGCCGCCGTCCGGGCACGACTCAAATATTCCACACGGCAAGGCAAACCTTTCAGACGCTCCTTGAAAGTCTGGAAATGCTGGTAGGCAAGGACAGTGGTGGGAACGAGAACGGCAACCTGCTTGTTGTCCGCCACCGCCTTGAAAGCGGCACGTATGGCAACCTCGGTCTTGCCGAATCCTACATCGCCGCATACCAGCCGGTCCATGGGACGGGCACTTTCATATCCGCCTTTACGTCGCAGTCGCCTTGCTCTGGTCGGGGGTATCCTCGTAAATAAAAGACACTTCCAGCTCCCGTTGCAGGAAACTGTCGGGACTGTATTGGAAGCCTTTCTCTTCGCGCCGTTGCGAATAGAGCTTTATCAGGTCGCGGGCTATATCCTTAATCTTGGTCTTGGTACGGTCCTTCAGTTTCTCCCACGCACCGGTTCCCAATTTGTTGAGACGGGGAGCTTCACCTTCTTTGCCTTTGTACTTGGAAACCTTGTGCAAAGAGTGGATGGAGACAAAGACCACATCGTCATTCTGATAGACCAGGCGCATTACTTCCTGCGTAGTGTCTCCGTTGGGAATACGTACCAATCCCGTAAAACGCCCCACGCCGTGGTCGGTATGTACACGTAATCTCCGGGGGTAAACTGGTTCGAGCTCCTTCAGACTCAGGCCACCTTGCACTGCGGGCTTTATCGCTTTTCAGGTTGTATTTATGGAAACGGTCGAAAAGCTGGTGGTCGGTAAAGATGCAGAGACGCAACGTATCGTCGGCAAAACCTCATGCAGGGTACGTTCAACGGGTGTGAAGGAGATATTATCTCCCCGGTCTTCAAAGATAGCGCGGATACGGTCGGTCTGCTTCAGACTGTCGCTGCATATATAGAGGGTATAGTTGCGGGAAAGATAGTCGCGGAAACTTTCTGCCACCAAGTCGAAATTCTTATGGAAGATAGGCTGTGCAACGGTGCTGAATGCAACTGTCGCATCCGGCGTTCCGGTGGGCTTCGTACCGAATTCCATGCGGCGGAAATCGAGGGCACGCAAAGTAAACTCTCCTCCATCAATCAACTTACCTTCCAGAGAGATTGCACCGTTTTCTTCGGCTTCGCAGGCTGCAATAGCCTGTGCTGTAAGCGATTCATCGTGGACGACCTGAATACGCTCCCGCAACCAAAGGAAATCACGCATCGCCAGCAAGGTATCCGGCCGCAGAAAATCCAAGAAAGAAACCATTCCGCCATTCCCCCTTGCTCCAAGCTACGGCTCAAATCGGGAACAATGACAATCTCCTCTTTCTTCTCTTTGGAAAGCTGGCTTTCCACTTCAAAGTACGGATACTCTCCACCTCATCTCCAAAAAAATCAATACGGAAAGGAAACTCGGACGAAAAGGAAAAGACGTCAATAATACTGCCGCGCACAGCATACTGCCCCGGCTCGTACACATAATCCACATACTCGAACCCATAGCTGCGCAGCACTTCCGTAACAAAGTCCATATCCACCTTTTCGCCGGCATGAAGCTTCAAGGTTTTATCTCCCAGTTCCTTACGGGATACAACTTTTTCCGCCAACGCATCCGGATAGGTAACTACACAAAGCCCTTCTTCTCCCTTTTGCAAACGGCTCAGCACTTCCGTACGGAGAATCTCGTTAGCCGCATCTTTCTGGCCGTACTTTATGGCACGGCGGAAAGAAGAAGGAAAAAACAACACCTGTCCGGTTCCCAAATCTGTGTCAGGTCGTGGTAGAAATATCCCGCCTCTTCCAAATCGCCGAGGATAAAGACAAACGGACATTCCGCCCGCTGCACCAGCACGGATGAAAACAGTGAGGCGGCAGAGGCGCACAAACCACTGCAATAGAGATGACGGACGGAATTGTCCTTTAGCAACTTGCACATGCCTTCTACATTGGGGTGGGTGGCGTATAATTGTTGTAGTTCGGTAATAATCATTGCTGTCTTTTTTAGTTCACCGTAGATTACACAAAGTCACACAGATTAAGAGAAACCGATAATCTGTGTAAACTCATAAATGTTCCATAACGAATTTCCGTTGCAAAAATACATAAATAATCCTTAGTTTTATCTGTAAGTAATAGAAAAGCACTACTTTTGTTCCCAAATAACAAGCTCCATCTATTTTCAATGAATATGCAGACATCAGACAGTATTGTCATCATCCCCACCTACAATGAACGGGAAAACATCGAGAATATCATCCGTGCCGTTTTTGCCCTGGAACACGGATTCCACATACTTGTCATCGAAGACGGTTCTCCCGACGGCACAGCCGCCATCGTAAAAGACTTGCAACGCGAATTTCCCCACCGCCTGTTTATGGTGGAGCGTAAGGGAAAACTGGGACTGGGTACGGCCTACATAGCCGGATTCAAATGGGCTTTGCAACGCGACTACCAATATATATTCGAAATGGATGCCGATTTCAGCCATAACCCCAAAGACTACCCCGCCTCTACCGGGCTTGTACCGAAGAGGGAGCGGATGTGGCCATCGGCTCGCGCTACGTCAGCGGCGTGAATGTGGTAAACTGGCCTATGGGACGTGTGCTGATGTCTTATTTCGCTTCCAAATATGTACGGTTTATCACGGGATTGCCCATACATGACACTACCGCCGGCTTTGTATGCTACCGCCGCAAGGTATTGCAAACCATCAATCTGGACGGCATCCGCTTCAAAGGGTATGCTTTCCAGATAGAAATGAAATTCACCGCTTACAAATGCGGAGCGAATGTAAAGGAGGTGCCGGTTATCTTCATCAACCGCGAACTGGGAACATCCAAGATGAACAGCAGTATTTTCGGAGAAGCCGTGTTCGGAGTTATCCGGCTGAAATGGAACAGCCTGTTCCATAAATATCCAGACTTAAAAAACTAAAGATATGAAAAGAACACTGATACACAACGCTACGATTGTCAACGAAGGACAAAGCGTACAAGGCTCGGTAGTGATAGAAAACGGGCGCATCGCCGAAGTACTTACCAACTGGAAGCCTCTTTCCGCCCCTTGTGAAGAAGTGATTGATGCAACAGGCTGCTACCTGCTGCCCGGCATTATCGACGACCATGTGCATTTTCGTGATCCGGGTCTTACCCATAAGGCAGATATTCTGACAGAAAGCCGTGCAGCGGCTGCCGGCGGGGTGACTTCCATTATGGACATGCCCAATACCAATCCGCTGACCGTAACGTTGGATGCCTTGAATGCCAAACTCGACTTGCTGAATGAGAAGTGTATCGTCAACCATTCCTGCTACTTCGGAGCAACCAACAACAACTATACGGAATTTGACAAGCTGGACAAACACCGCGTTTGCGGCATCAAGCTGTTCATGGGCTCCAGTACCGGTAATATGCTGGTGGATAAAATGAACAGCCTGCTGAATATATTCAACGGTACGGATATGCTGATTGCCGCCCATTGTGAAGATCAGGAAACAATAAAAAACAATATCGAGAAATACAAGCAAAAATATAAAGGAGCGGATGACATTCCCGTCAGTGCCCACCCCAATATCCGTTCCGTTCCGGCATGTTATGCCTCTTCCGAACTGGCTGTCCGTCTGGCAAAGATTGCCGGAGCGCGCCTGCACATCCTGCATGTTTCCACAGCCAAAGAACTGCAACTGTTCAGTGACGAACCTTTGGCAAACAAGAACATCACCGCTGAAGCATGTGTAGCGCATTTACTTTACGCTGACGCACTACAACAGTCTGGGCGCACGCATAAAGTGTAATCCTGCCGTTAAACGAAAAACAGACCGGGAAGCACTGCGGACCGCTGTCAACTCAGGACTGATTGACGTTATCGCCACCGACACGCCCCTCACTTGTTAAGCGAGAAAGAGGGCGGGGCTTTGAAAGCAATGTCCGGTATGCCTATGATACAATTCTCCCTTGTCAGTATGTTAGAACTGGTGGACGAAGGAGTGTTCTCACTGGAAACGGTTGTTCAGAAAATGTGTCATGCACCTGCCGGATATACGGTATTTGCCAGCGTGGATATATCCGTGAAGGCTATCAGGCGGATTTAGTGCTGGTACGCCCTAACTCTCCCTGGGAAGTCACTACCGACAAGATTCTGAGCAAATGCGGCTGGAGTCCTTTGGAAGGGCATACGTTCAACTGGAAAGTAGAAAAAACGTTTGCCAACGGACATCTTATTTACAACGGCAATACTGTGAACGATTCCTACCGCGGTGAAGAGCTGCGGTTTGATTATCCGTCAGCAGGAGCATAATATAGTATTATCTATTCAGAGCATAACCTTATATAGAGATTATCAATTGCCAACTATCAATTATAAAATCCATGAAGTAAGCCCCTATATCAACTGGATTTATTTTTTCCATGCATGGGGCTTTCAACCCAAGTTTGCAGCAATCGCCAACATTCACGGTTGCGATTCCTGCCGCGCCATGTGGCTTGCGGCTTTTCCGCAAGAAGAACGCTCCAAAGCCGCCGAGGCTATGCAATTGTTTAAGGAAGCCGGCAGAGTACTCAACCGGTTGGATGAGAAAATTTCGGTGCAATGTATTTACAGGCTATGCAGTGCCAATGCAGAGGGAGACAATCTCATCATCGAAGATACGGTGTTCCCTCTGCTCCGCCAGCAGACACCTCATCCGGACGGAAGTCCGTTTCTCTGCCTGAGCGATTTCATACGGCCTCTTTCATCCGGAGTGCCGGATACGATAGGGCTTTTTGCATCTTCTGTCAGTGCGGAGAGCGAAGGATGTTATAAAGACGATCCTTATAAGCATCTTCTCGTACAGACCCTGACAGACCGGCTTGCCGAAGCCGCAACAGAAAAGATGCACGAATATGTGCGCAAGACAGTCTGGGGATATGCTCCCGATGAATCGCTTTCCATTCCGGATTTGCTGGTTGAGAAATATCAGGCATCCGTCCGGCAGTAGGCTATCCTTCCCTACCCGATCAATCCGTAAACTTTATATTGGACGAATTGCTGGATATGAAACAGATAGGCATTACGCTCACCGAAAACGGAGCCATGTATCCGCATGCTTCTGTCTGTGGTCTTATGTTTTCACATCCCCAGTCACGCTATTTCGCCGTAGGCAAGATTGGT
>ENA-OQHP01000368-OQHP01000368.1-human-gut-metagenome-genome-assembly--contig:-NODE-368-length-14538-cov-2.430504_pt1 | contig 14538 bp, 18 predicted proteins | sample MGYA00242563_ERZ504717 | MGnify/ENA primary metagenome ERZ504717 (study PRJEB26092, sample SAMD00036212) | human gut metagenome | host: Homo sapiens | study: EMG produced TPA metagenomics assembly of... | reverse complement strand
TGATTGTCTTTCTACCATAGTCTTCATTTTACCTTTGCATTTGGATTATACAAAGGTCATTATACTTATCCTATGGTGGCGCAATTTTCAACTGGAATATTGGCGCACTTTTCAATTAGTATCTACAATAATTATAAACTTCCTGCACGGAACGCTGCATCTCGCAGTCATCATCTCCATAAAAGGATTGGTCTTTGCCTCACCATGGGCAGGTTCCAAACTGAAAAGCAACTCTTTGGTACTTGCCAAATTGCCCAACAGACGTTTTTTGACACATTATTGACCTGCGCCAAAGCCAAATCTAATGAATCTTCTTCAGAGTGTCCTTGTTTCAATGAGGTTACATAAGTGGGCAGAACGCTGGAATAAAGAGCAGACAAGACACTGGGAGCCATATCTACATAATCTGCTATCTCCTTCATTTTCAAACCATTGTTACGGAGATATTCTATTCTTCGGTATATTTCTATCAAATCATTCATTGTTCTCTTCTTCTTTATTGAACTTGCAAAATACAAGTTTTTATATGAACATACAATGACATATACATTACATTAATGTTACATCATACAACAGGTGGAATATGAAAAATATTAATCATAAAGATTCATTTTTTCTCTCTCGAAAGGCCCCTACTTTGCTTCCGGAAACAGCAATCCAAGGACACGAGGAGTGAGGTTCCTACAAAGAAAAGAAACAAAACAATTAGTCAATATCAATTAGTATAATGGAAGCAAAAAGCGAAACAAACAAACAGATATCCAGTTTCCTGTTTATCCTGTGGGCAGGAGGGGCGGCACTACTGTCATACTCACTGGTATATGCCCTGCGCAAACCTTTTACAGCTGCCACCTTTGACGGAATGGATTTCTTCGGGATGGACTATAAAGTAGCCACTACCATCATGCAGATTTTCGGCTACCTTATTTCAAAGTTCTTTGCCATCAAGATTGTTTCAGAATTGAAGCGCGAGGACCGGTTGAAGTTCATGGTATGCTCCGTAGCCCTTGCAGAACTCGCTTTAGTCTTCTTCGGATTACTCCCCCAACCCTTTAATGTGTTTGCCCTATTCTTCAACGGACTGGCATTGGGATGCATGTGGGGAGTCATCTTCAGTTTCATAGAAGGACGCAAAGTTACCGATATATTGGCCAGCTTGCTGGGGGTAAGTATGGCGGTGAGCTCAGGAATGGCTAAATCTATGGGATTGTTTGTAGTCAATACATTTGGTGTCACAGAATTCTGGATGCCCGCCCTGATAGGTGGTTTAGCTTCCCGCTCCTTATCCTCATGGGGTGGTCGCTCAACAAGTTGCCACAACCCACAGATGAAGACCGCGCCCTCCGTTCGGAACGTGTCACCTTGAACGGAGAGCAACGCAGACAACTGTTCAAAAGTTATATGCCCTTGCTGATCATGCTGTTCTTCGCCAATCTGTTTATCACTATTTTACGTGATATAAAAGAAGATTTTCTGGTCAATATCATTGATGTCAGCACTATTTCTTCCTGGTTGTTCGCACAAGTGGACGGCATGGTGACGCTGATTATTTTGGGAATCTTTGCCATGATGTCGTTAATAAACAGCAACTACAGAGTATTGCAGGTGCTTCTGGCTATGGTTATTGGTGGAGCGGGCACAATCAGCTATCTGGCTTTTAATTATGATGCATTGCAACTGCCTACCCTTTACTGGCTGTTCCTCCAAAGTCTGAGCCTGTACATCGTTTATCTTAGTTTCCAGACTCTGTTCTTCGAGCGCTTCATTGCCTGCTTCAAGATTAAAGGAAATGTGGGATTCTTCATTGCCACCATCGACTTTATCGGATATACAGGAACTGTCTGTGTACTGCTGTTCAAGGAATTTTGCAGCCCGGATATCAATTGGATGGAGTTCTATAACCAGTTCTCGGGATGGGTAGGCATTGTGTGCAGCATTGCATTCATCGGTTCGGTCATCTATCTGATGCAACGGTATAAATTGGAAAGACAGCTGAGAAAAGAAGAAAAAAATAAAAAGATCATCGTTTCACCGATGGCGTTAACCAACTTAAAGGAAACAGCAGAAAACATCTGTAACCCATAACATAAAAATAAAGTATAACCAAATAAACAACAAACAAGAAGATGAAGAAAATTGAGTGTGTTATTATGGACTGGGCCGGAACGGCTGTAGACTATGGAGCTTCGCTCCGGTAGCCGCTTTCCTGAAAGCTTTTGCCGAGAAAGGACTGACAGTGACAATGGAAGAAGCACGAGGCCCCATGGGTATGACCAAAATAGACCATATCCGTGAATTATTCAAGTTACCAAGTGTGACGGAGCAATTCAAACAAAACTATAACCGCAACTGGACTGAGGAAGATGTGGTATCCATATACAAAGAATTCGAAAAACACTTGTTCGCCTCCCTGGAAGAATATACGACTCCTATTCCCGGTGTAATCGAAGTAATCGAGAAACTGAAAAGGGACGGCATCAAGATAGGTTCCACCACCGGATATACTACTGCCATGATGGACATTGTGCTGCCCGGTGCCGCCGCCCATGGCTATACCACAGACAACTGTGTGACTTCCAACAATCTTCCGGCAGGACGTCCGCAACCCTACATGATTTACCAGAACATGATTGATCTGGCCATACCTTCCGTTCAAAGCGTAATAAAATACGGGGATACGATAGCCGATATCAAAGAAGGTGTGAATGCCGGTGTATGGACTGTCGGTGTGATTCTGGGCAGCAACGAAATGGGACTCACCCAAGAGGAAACCGGAAAACTGCCTGCAGAAGAGTTGAACAGACGCATGGCAGCAGTCAGAAAACGTATGTATATGCAGGTGCGCATTATGTAGTAAACACCATTGCCGAACTTCCCGAAATTATTGAAATTATTAACCATAAAATGAATTAAACGATTATGAGACCATACTTACTTTTAACCCCCGGCCCTTTAACCACTTCTGAAAGCGTAAAAACAGCATGATGACCGACTGGTGCACATGGATGAAGACTACAATGTTCACATCGTAGAGGAAATACGTAAAGGATTGGTACAACTGGCTACACGAAAAACAGATGAGTACACCAGCATCCTGATGCAGGGAAGCGGTACTTATTGCGTAGAGGCGACCTTGGGAAGTGTGATTACGCCCAAACACAAATTATTGATTCTGAGCAACGGTGCATACGGAGAACGCATGGGAAACATTGCAGAATATCATGGAATGAACTATGATATGCTGGCCTTTGATGAAACAGAACAAGTATCTGTGGAGTATGTGGATGATTATCTGCACACAATGCAGAAATCACGCATGTGGCAGTGGTACATTGCGAAACTACAACCAGTATCCTGAACCCGTTAAAGGAAATAGCCCACATGGTAAAGATGCATGGTAAAAAGCTGATAGTGGATGCAATGAGCAGCTTTGGCGGCGTGCCGTTGGATGTAGAGGAATTAGGCATCGACTTTATGATCAGCAGTGCCAACAAATGTATTCAGGGAGTTCCCGGCTTTGGTTTCATCATTGCACGTAAATCCGAATTACAATATTGTAAAGGAGTATCAAAGAGTCTTTCTCTGGACATCTACGACCAATGGGATGCGATGGAGAAAGGACATGGAAAATGGCGCTTCACCTCGCCTACACATGTAGTGCGTGCCTTTAAACAAGCCATGGACGAACTGGCAGCCGAAGGCGGTGTGGAAGCCCGGCATGCACGCTACTGCCGTAATCACGATGTACTGGTAGAAGGTATGCGGTCACTGGGATTCAAGACCTTACTGAAAGATGAAGTCCAATCCCCTGTCATCACTTCCTTCCTTTATCCTGACAAGGAGTTCGATTTCAAGGAATTCTATCATCAGTTGAAGGAAAAGGATTCGTCATCTATCCGGGAAAGATTTCCCAGGCAGATACTTTCCGCATCGGAAACATCGGTGATGTGTTCCCCGAAGATTTCAGCAGATTGATTGAAGCTATCAAGACCGTCGCAAAATAAAAATAAATCTAGCTTTATGGCTCGGGCGCAGTGATTGCGCCCGAATTTGTTTCTACCCTTCTTCCGTTACAAGATCATTTGGAACCGGAGCTGCACGACACTGAAATTCTTATCACTAATCTCCTTTATATGCTTTCCCGGCATCACCCAGCTATAAGCCAGCTTCATCCCTATATGCTTATTCATGTAATAATTCACGCCCAATGAAAAATCCTTTTGAGCCCTCCCCACACACCGGCTTCCTCATTATTCATATCAAGGATATTAAATCTTCCACACAGCTCCAATGCCCGCCCCACAGGTCTGCCCGGACAAGCCAATGCTTCATCATACCCATATTGCCTGCCTGTCAACAACCAGGAGCATTGCACATATCCGCCATGTCCTGCATAATTTGTGAAATTCTGTTCACGCTTCACCATAGTCCGTATATACTCCCCTTGCAAAAAGAACCTCTGATGAGCGATCATTAATTCCACCCCTTGTTTCAACTGGTACTTGCATGATCTACCTTGGCGTAAATAAGATTCCGGTTATCAATAGTGCTTACCCCCGGAGATTTATAAATAAACGTATTCTCGTCTTCATCTCCCGGCAATGCGCTATCCGGAGTACGATACACCACCGCCGCACCTATGTGTAACAATTTTCCCTCTTCGTTTACAGGACGATACACCAAACGACCGTCTATGGCATATCCTTGTGAAATGTTTTTCACATTACCCAGGTCACTGTCTGTAAAGAAGCCTCCGGAAGCATAATAATGTTTTCCATTGTAGGTATAGGAGGTTCCCATCCGTCTGCCATTGGTCAAAGCCAGCACGATTCCCGGTGACTGGTGAAAACGAAGATCGTACGTACTGCATAGCATGTCCAAGGTGAAAGGTTCATAAAATTGTCCCACCTGAATAATATGCTTGCCCGAAGTATAAGCAGCAAAGGCATCCTTTATGGAAACCTTATTCCCTACATACCCCACCTCCATTTTCATGCTCCAATTCTGATAGGTCGCTTTCACCCCCAACCGCAAGTCATTAAACTCCGTACCGTTACCAAACAGGTTATCATTCTTTAAATAAACGCCACCATCCATAAGCATCCGTCCGGTCAGTTTACACTTCAAATCCCCGGCAACCGGGTGTTGCGCGCGGGCAACTAAAGCAGCAGAGGGGAATAACAGGCACATCAATGCTTTAACATAAGTCATTCTTCCCATTGTATTCTTTTGTTTTTTACTTTATAACAAATGTAAGAGGAATGACCTATACTAAAAATGAATAACCATTAATTTGATGATGAAGTTATTACGCGCAGAAAGCAAGTAATATTCATTTCATATTTATGTAACAGAATTGTAACTTACATTTCCCAATAACGTTCACAAAGATTCAAGTATTCCATCTCAGGCTTGTTGCCGAACACCAATCCGAAGAAAGAGGTCTTCCTCCGCTTAATCACTTTTACCTGTTCCATTAAATCGCGGGATAAAGGCGGCATCTCGAAATCTGAGATCAATACGATATCCGATTCACGGAAATCATTTCCGTTGATGATATGCGCAGCTTCCCGAAGAGCCGGCTCTATATCCGTTCCACCGTCAAAACGTTTATTCAGAAACTCCGCCAACCTGGGCATATCCCGCCCCAAATCTTCAATCAATAACGATACAGCCTCATCCGAGAAATTGATGACATAACATTTCCGATGGGTTTTCTCCGTCAGTTGCGCTATAGCCAAAATAGCCGATTTGGACAAGATCTCTCTGTTTCCCTGCATGGAGCCGGAAGTATCCACACAGATAATATAGGGTCCTTGCCCCGAAACCTTATGCTTGTCATCCTTTACCGGTTCCGTTTCCTTGGACTGGTAATCGAACAGTTGCAATCTCTTTTCGGCATATCGTTCCATAAATACGGCACGCAGCGCATCATCCGCCAGATAGCAATACTCGACGGGCAGCAAACTGTTCAAATCATTTCCCAAAGTCACCCCTGTTATATCACTATGCGGAGAGTGCCTGATCAGCCTCTTTTTATCTACGCCCGACAAAGAATCGTATTTTTGTTGGTCCCGGTGCTTCTTGCCCAGCAGACGCGCCAATTGCCGGATAGCCGGATTGCGCTTCATCACTGTTTCATACGGAAGCATCCTCCGGTACAAATCAGGATAATTATGAAGCAGCCACTCCATGCGCGACCCCAACAGTTTGTTATCCGACTCCTTTCCTTGCTTCCGGATCAACAAATCAAAACCTTCACATAAACTGTTTATATGCATGTACTGATAGTCATACTCTTTGCGGGTAAGCAACTGATGCCATTTATCCAAAAAGAACTCCTTGGTCCGGGCCCCCTCTCCTCTCAGCAGAGAAGCATTCTCCAGCAAACTGATATAATAGTCAATATTCAGTTCCGCCAGTTCATACCTCTTTTTGAAAGCACCGCGCATCTGCTTCAAGTATTGCAAGAATGCCATATCTGGCAGATGTTCCGAAGAATAGAAAGCCTCCCACTCCGGAGTGTAGCGGGAATAATATTCCTGCAAAGAAGGTGTGGTACGCCGATAGTACATCAACACTTTCTCTTCCAGTTCGCGTTGACGCACCACCCCGTTGCTCACATCCTCCTCGTATGCTTTGAATGTCCTATCTTTCAGTTCCTGAGAATAGATCATCTTCAGATCTCTCAACCTTATATTCCTGGTTCTCTTTTCGGTACGCATCTGCCATTTCGTTCAAATCATTCTTATATCGGTCTATGGTATTCTTCTGGTGGCGAAGCATCCTCCGCATGGAAGCCCGCTGCCTTTCGCTGAGAAACAAATGCTTCTCATAATATTCCGTTTCCGCATCCAGCAGCCCGGACCAATCCTTCTCCACTCTGTCCAACGCTTCGGCCACCGATTTATATTTGGCTCCGAAATCCTCCGGCTCGGGTTCGGGCGGCGGTGGAGGACAATTCTCATAGCACATCAAGTGATATTCATAATTATTGATATAAATGGAACGAAGCCCTTTTTTCAGCGTATATATCTTATTACGCGGAACTTTGGCATGGAGTATGGAATCATATTTCTTCAGAATACAGCAGTTGGCTTTGTACTTGTCCTTATGCAGGTAGAATAATTTACCGGTCTGATCCAGATGTTGATAGTCGGCTGCAAAAATAAGGAGGCGCTCTTTCATCCGGACGCCCTCTACCTGGTAATAGTAAGTATCGATGACCTGTATGCCCGGATCGTTCACTTCACGCAAACTGTGTTCGGACGATTGTCGGTCTTTCAGTTCTTCAATGTCCTGTTCCAGCCCTTTTATATTCAGCAGATAGCCTTCGGCACTTTTCTGAATGGCAGCGTTCACCATCTCCTCTGCCGCCTCCATCTGATCCATCTCACTCCAAAGGCAATAGGACAGCAATGTACAGTCCGAAAGGCGGATAGTGTCCGATCCGTTCAGGAAAGCGGAAGCTTTCAGCAGCTTCACCATTTTCTTCCACCGGCGGTCCGACACATACAGAGGAGACGACACACCCCCCTCATTTTGTATCTGGAGGTTATATTGCTCTATCCGGTCTTTCAAGGCATGAATCACTTCGAAAATAGAGTAATGGATTTTAATGGCAGCCATCTCCTTTTCCCACCGGATGTATTCCTCATCGGTGATCTGCAGTTGCTCGTCCACCACCGGTTCCGTTTCATCCGTAGAGGAAATCATCCGGTCAAATTCTCCCATATCCTCAATGCCTCCCACCAGACAGCGAAGCAGGAAACGGTCCCACAAGGCCTCCAGTCCCTGTCCCTGGGCAGGCAGTTCATTGGAAGCGGCAATCAGCTTTCAGAGGAACACGGATGGAAACTGTCCGTTACGGTATATTTTTCATTGATAATGGTGAGCAATGCATTCTGAATGGCCGGTCCGGCTTTCCATATCTCGTCCAAGAAAGCAATGGTGGCAGAAGGCAGATAACCATCGACAATACGCTCATACGTATCTTCGTCTTTCAGTTTGGAAATGGAGACAGGGCCGAATATTTCGTCCGGCGTACTGAATCGTGACATCAGATATTCAAATGCGGAAGCGTTGCGGAATGCCAGTTTCAGCCGGCGCCCTACCATACTTTTAGCTACTCCCGGAGCCTAAAAGGAAAATGCTTTCCCCTGCCACAGCCGAAAGCAGAGCCAGAGCCACAATATGCTCCTTTTCAAAAACCCTTTCATTCAGTTGTTGTAACAGAGATGCTATACGAGGTTTCAATGTATTCATAAAAATTATCGACTAATGATGATCAACTAGTGGTGCATTAACCACCAACCACTCCTTGTTTCTTATGCAAATATCTGAAAAAAGGATGTATTTCTCATTAGAATGTATTTTTTCTTTTTGCAGAATTGCTGTTTTTTCATGATAGATTGGATAAGTTACAGTGACAAGGTTTATATCTTACACAAGCATGTAGTATTTTCTCCACTAAATTGCCTACCTTTGCAACTTCAACAACAAACAATGATTCCAAATGAAAACAAACTTGCTTTCCTCCGATAAAGACCCGATGGGAACTGCCATCGCCGATTATTTCCACCACAACAAAGCAGATAAGTTACGTGTATTTTCCTCACAGTTCGAGGAAGACGAAATACCCGTGAATCAATTATTCCGCCCTTATGACGAAATGCCGGAACTGGAACAGATTGCCTTACAAATGGCCGAAGGAAATACTCTGGACGTAGGAGCCGGAAGCGGCTGCCATGCACTGGCCTTGCAAGAGATGGGAAAAGAGGTATGCGCCATCGACATTTCCCCCCGTTCTGTAGAAGTAATGGAAAAAAGAGGGGTAAGGAATGTCCGTCAGATGAATCTTTTCGATCCGCATTTTCTAGAAACATTCGATACAATCCTCATGCTGATGAACGGATCGGGCATTATCGGGAAGTTGGAAAATATGGCAGCTTTCTTTCAAAAGATGAAACAACTGCTTCGCCCCGGGGGATGTATCTTGATGGATTCCAGTGATCTCCGTTATCTTTTTGAAGATGAGGACGGGAGTTTCCTGATTGATCTGGCAGGAGATTATTATGGCGAAATAGACTTCCGGATGCAATACAAAAATATAAAAGGAGATTCTTTCGACTGGCTTTATGTCGATTTTCAGACACTCAGCTGTATGCTGCCGGGAATGGATTCGAGGCGGAGCTTATCAAAGAGGGGGAGCACTATGATTATTTAACCCGCCTTCGATGGAAGGGATGACACTTATAGAAAGATTCCGATAAACTTGTCGCATGATATTCAAATTCTTGGGGCAAGATGCTGCGTATCTTGCCCCAAGAAAAAAATCAGGCCATTGAACCGCCTACTATATCCAACAGCTCATTGGTAATTGCCTGTTGGCGGCTCTTATTGTACATCACCGTCAGATCCTGCAACAAATCATTCGCATTGTCTGTAGCAATCTGCATAGCCATAGTGCGGGCGGCATGTTCGGAAGCATTCGAATCCAGTAATACCGTGAACATCTTCATACGGAGTACCTTCGGGAGCAATTCCCCCATCACCACATCTACAGACGGTTCCACAATATAATCGGGTATCCTGCCTTTGTCCTCCTCTTTCTTCTCTTGTGTCAAGTCTATCGGAAGATAGGTTTCACGCGTCAGGACCTGTACTGCTGTAGAACGGAAATGGTTGTACAGCAACTCCACCTTGTCTATGTCACGATGCAGAAAGCGCCTCATCAAGTCCTCTGCCAAGGCGGCAGCTTCCTGATAGGAAGGTTTATCCGCCATATGCTGGAAATCGCCTTCGGCCTTGAATCCCAATTTCTTCACACCTTCCGCTACCTTCCGGCCTACCGGGTACAAAAGCACGTTCTCCATACCCAGGGACTTGTATTCATCCAGAATAACCGTCAGATGCCTGATGATATTTGCATTGAACCCGCCACACAGACTGGTATTGGAGGCAAACACGACGATAGCCACACGCTTCACTTCACGTTTCACAATGAAGGAGACTCCACCTCACTATCCGCACTCAGAAAATTGGTCAGGATGTGATTCAGCCTTCGTTCGTAAGGAAGCATGTTTTCTATGGCAGCCTGCGCCTTATGCAACTTGGCAGAGGCTACCATCTTCATAGCCGAAGTAATTTTCCGCGTATTATTTACTGAGGCTATTCTTCCTTTTACTTCTTTCAGTGATGCCATGACTATTCGTTCACTTTAAATGGTTGAGCCGTATCAGCTGCTACTTTCTCTATAATTGCAGTTACATCATCATTTATCACACCGCTTGACAATACATCAAGCACATCTTTCTGATGGTCGGCACGCATCATTTCCAGGAATGATTTCTGGAAATCCTGCACCTTATGCAAGGGTACATCACGCAGCAAACTATGTGTACCACAATAAAGGATGGCTATTTGTTCTCCGACAGGCATCGGACTGTACTGCGGCTGTATCAGCAACTGGTTGTTCTTACGTCCCCGGTCGATAGCCATTGCCGTTACAGGATCCATATCACTGCTGAACTTGGAGAAAGCCTCCAGTTCGCGATATTGTGCCTGATCGATCTTCAATGTACCTGCCACCTTCTTCATGCTCTTGATCTGGGCACTACCTCCCACACGGGATACGGAAATACCCACATTGATAGCCGGACGGAAACCCTGGTTGAACAAATCGGTTTCAAGGAATATCTGACCGTCTGTAATGGAAATGACATTGGTTGGAATATACGCGGAAACATCACCTGCCTGTGTTTCGATAATAGGCAATGCAGTCAGTGAACCACCTGCCTTTACCTTGCCTTTCAAACTGGGTGGAAGGTCATTCATCTGTTCGGCCACTTCCTGCTGGTTGATAATCTTCGCCGCACGCTCCAACAATCGTGAATGCAGATAGAAGATATCACCGGGATATGCCTCACGACCGGAGGGACGACGCAGAATCAAGGATACTTCACGATAGGCTACGGCTTGCTTTGACAAGTCATCATACACTACCAAGCATCCCGGCCGGTGTCACGGAAATACTCTCCGATAGCCGCTCCGGCAAACGGAGCAAAATACTGCAATGCAGCCGGATCGGCAGCAGTGGCAGCTACCACTATGGTATAATCCATCGCACCGCGTTCACGCAGCGTATTCACCAGACTGGCTACAGTGGAACCCTTCTGACCAATAGCTACATAAATGCAATATACAGGTTTTCCTGCTTCATAGTTGGATTTCTGATTCAAAATCGTATCTATAGCGATAGAGGTTTTTCCGGTCTGACGGTCCCCGATAATCAACTCACGTTGTCCACGCCCGATAGGATCATGGCATCCACAGACTTCAGCCCTGTCTGCAAAGGCTGGTTCACAGGCTGACGGAAGATCACTCCGGGAGCTTTACGCTCCAAAGGCATTTCGCACAGTTCCCCGCCAATCTGTCCGCGGCCATCCAATGGTACGCCTAACGGATCGATGACACGCCCTAACATACCTTCGCCCACATTAATAGAAGCAATGCGTTTGGTACGTTTCACCACCATTCCTTCCTTAATCTGATCAGTAGGACCTAGCAATACCGCACCTACATTGTCCTCCTCCAGGTTCATCACGATAGCCATGATACCGTTTTCAAACTCCAGCAACTCATTGGCTTCCGCGTTGCGCAGACCGTAAATACGTGCTACGCCATCGCTCACTTGCAGCACATTCCCCACCTCGTCAAATTGCAGGTGGGTGTCGATGCCTTTCAGCTGCTGAAGTAAAACTTCGGATACTTCGCTGGGTTTTATATTTTCAGACATAATCTTTTTACATTAAAAATTGAAAATTAAAAAATTAAAGCCCGACCAGGTATTAACCTTAAATTAAAAACCAAAAGATACAAACTGATATACTTTTACTTTCTAACTTATAATTTTTAATTTTATACTATTCTTCTATTTTTAGCTATAAACTGTTGCTTTACCCGTTTTATCTGGTTAGCTACGCTCGCATCCAATCTGTAAGTTCCGATTTCAAAGATAAAACCACCTTCCAGTTTCGGATCTATTTTGGTTTTGAACTCTACAGTTCCATGAGTTTTCTCTACGACCAATGCCCGTATGCGGCTGACTACCTCTTCCGCTACCGGACAAACAGTCGTGATTTTACCGACGCTGATATTCTTCTGTTTCCGATAAAGGTCAATGTATGACATAATCATAAACTGCAAGAATTTCTCTCTTCGTTCCTCCAGTACCAATTCCACAAAGCGTTTCAATTCTTCGCTCACCTGACCTCCTCCGGCGGCTTCGCAAATCAGTTTCAACTTTGTTTCAGCAGGCAATACAGGATTATCCAATGCCTGTCGAAGTTCGGGGATTCTCGAGAAACTATCTGCCAATATTCCGGCTTCCTCATAAACAGTATCCTCTGTCCCCTTTTCGTCGGCATAGGCCAGCAAAGCCTTAGCATAACGCATTGAAATGACTCCTATATACATAACAATCAGTCTTTAGAAACAGTTAATTCATCCAGCAAACGGTCAATCATTTCCATTTGTTCTTTCTCATCATCGAGGTTCTTGCGCAAACCTTCTCAGCAATGTCGACAGACAGTACAGCTACTTGGCGGCGGATGTCGCTGATAGCGCTGTCTTTTTCTGCCTGAATCTGCTTTTTCGCTTCATCCAGCAGTTTCTGTCCTTCAACCTGAGCCTGTGTTTTGGCTTCCTTCAGAATACGTTCGCGGGTTGCGACCGCTTCATTCAGGATGCGCGCCTGCTCCTCGTGAGCCTTAGCCAATATCATTTCACTGTCTGCTTTAATATTAGCCAATTGCTCATTGGCTTCACGTGCAGCAAGCAGTGACTTGTCTATATATTGTTTTCGCTCATCCACCATTCTGGTGATCACCGGAAAACCGTATTTTGCCAGAATGACAAAAACGATACCGAAAACGATGACCATCCAGAATAACAGACCGCTATCAGGTGTTAATAATGACATGCTAAATTAATTATAAGAACAAAGTTAATAAACAAACAATAATGGCGATCAGAGCCACACCTTCTACCAGCGCGGCGATAATAATCATATTCATACGGATATCTCCTGCCGCCTCCGGCTGACGGGCAATTGCTCCATGGCAGAACCACCGATTTTACCGATACCGATACCTGCACCGATTACTGCAATAGCTGCTCCAAGTGCAGCACCTAATTTCCCTAAACCTGCCGCAGCAGCGGACTGTAATAAAACTGCTAGTAACATAATAGTTTGTTTTTTGAATTAATTTATTTAATTTATTTCATTTCTTTTTCTTCACGCATCTCTTCTGTACGGGACAACCCGATAAAGACCGCGGACAACATGGTAAATACGTATGCTTGAATAAATGCGACCAATAATTCCAGCGCAGTCATAAAGATTCCGAATGCCACAGCAACAAATCCCATGGAACCATTGATCAGAGGTCCCATATTCGCCGTAATAAAAATGATGGATATCAAACTGAGAATAGCAGCATGACCGGCCATCATATTGGCAAACAAACGGATCATCAATGCAAATGGCTTCGTAAAGATTCCGAAAATCTCAATAATCGGCATCATCGGGAACGGAGCCTTCAACCACCAAGGAACATCAGCCATAGAATCTCTTTCCAATATTCCTTGTTCCCCCATAGATTCACAGCCAGGAACGTACAGATAGCCAGCACAAAGGTAACGGCAATATTACCTGTAATATTCGCACCGCCGGGGAAGAAAGGAATCAATCCCATCAGATTATTGATCAGGATAAAGAAGAAAGCCGTCAGCAGATAAGGTGCATAACGCTTATAATCCTTACCGATACAACCCTTTATCACATCATCATTGATTGCCAGGATACAAGCTTCCATCATGCCCACCATCCTTTAGGAGCTTCCTTTTCTACTGGATGTTTTTGTACCAACGGGCACAACTCAACACTAGAATCACCAGAATGGCACTATTGACAAACAACCCGGTAACATTCTTTGTAATAGAGATATCCAAAGGTTTTACTTCGTTACCGCTAGCATCCTTTTCCACTATCTTACCTTTATATTCACCGTCTTTAGCAATGTACAGTCCTTCATACTCTCCGTTTCCTTCCTCAAACCTAGAAGAAAGAAAAACGTGCCATCCTGTACTGCTTTTTACGATTACCGGCAGTGGTATAGCTATAGGTGTATCTCCTATGTCAGTGATATGCCATTCATACGAATCACCTATATGTCCGAAAACGATTTCATTTACGTCTACCTGCTGCTCTTTATAGTCAGTTTCCGACTCTTCCCGGGCATTGGCTCCTTGCAGAAAAGCGATCAGCAACATTAAAACCGTTCCTATATATCGTAAACTTCTCATATTACTTATACTTGTACCTATTACTTTTATGTTTTATCTCAAAATGAAAAAGAAGCGGGTTTCAAAAATCAGAAAGATAATATAGAATACCATGTAAGTTCCTAATAAATGACAGTACTTGAATGTGCCACCGCCACTGCATAGACGGACATAATCAAGATGCTCAACATC
>ENA-OQHP01000367-OQHP01000367.1-human-gut-metagenome-genome-assembly--contig:-NODE-367-length-14577-cov-1.438408_pt1 | contig 14577 bp, 21 predicted proteins | sample MGYA00242563_ERZ504717 | MGnify/ENA primary metagenome ERZ504717 (study PRJEB26092, sample SAMD00036212) | human gut metagenome | host: Homo sapiens | study: EMG produced TPA metagenomics assembly of... | reverse complement strand
ATTGACTTTCCACCCTTTTCACCGATAAAACCCTCTATAAGTTGAATAAACCAAAAATAAGGCTTAATTTTGCGGCTGATTATTGGCCGCTGTGTTTACCGCCCCCCAATCTATAGCTGGGAGTGGTAACGGCGAAGCACGCCCAGTGGGCAGGGGAATTCCTTTAGAATGACCATAACAAAACCATAAGAAAAGATGAAGATACGCAAAGTAGTCTGTATGCTGACGTTGTCCACCCTGCTGGTGAGCGGGTGTACGTCTTACCAGAAATCGCTCTACCTTCAGAACGAACAAGTGCTCAATGAATCCCTTGAAGGGCAGCTCTATGACTTCCGCATTATGCCCAAAGACGAGCTTACTATCGTAGTAAGCACTACCGACCCCGAGGCTTCGGCTCCTTTTTATCGTAAGATTGGACAAAGCAAGGACGGCGGAAGTGCCAGCACAACCGGTATGCAAGATGCCAACTTGCTTTCTTATCTAGTAGACAACCAGGGCAATATCGACTTCCCCGTATTGGGCATGGTCAAGGTGATGGGTCTGACCAACCGAGAATGTGAAGCCCTGATTCGCGAAAAGCTCCAACCCTACCTGAAGGAAACACCTAATGTGACGGTGCGTACCTCCAACTACAAATTCAGCGTATTGGGTGAGGTCAATGCCCCGGGCACTATACCACCGATGCCGAAAAAGTGACCGTATTCGAAGCACTGGTACAGGCAGGCGATATGACCCTCTTCTCGGTACGCGACGACGTACAGCTGCTCCGCGAAGACTCCACGGGCGTCCGCCGCATTTACCACCTCGACTTGACCAGCCAACGTAGCCCAGTCACCCTACTTCTACCTGCAGCAGAACGACGTGCTGTACGTAAAGCCCACCAAAGCCAAGGTGAACTCCAACACCTTCAGCGGCAACGCTTCCATGTGGCTTACCCTGCTGAGTGTAGTCACCTCCATCACTACTTTTGTATTGGCATTAACCAAATAAAAACCACACAAACCTATGGCAGAAGAAACCAAGAACTACCTGCTGGAAGAAGACAACGAGACTTCCGGCTTCGACTATAAAGCCTTTTTAGTCAAACTCCTGATGTACTGGCCCTGGATTGTGGGGTGCGTGGCAGTAGCTTGATTGGTGCCTTTTTCTACCTCAAGACCCTGACCCCTCTCTACACCGTCAGTTCCTCCGTCCTGATCAAGAACGAAAGTAAGGGAGGAGCCAACGGAGCCAATCTGGAAGATTTGGGCTTTGTATCCACCTCTACCCAGAGTTTTGACAACGAGCTGGAAATCCTGCGTTCACGCACCTTAATAAAAAAGTAGTGACCGCCCTCGACCTCTATATCAACTATTCCGTGCCCGGTCAGTTCCGCGACACCGAGCTTTATAAACAGTCGCCCGTCAAGGTATGGGTTACCCCCGAGGAAGCCGAACGTATGGGCTATGCGCAGGTCAAGATGTCTTTCCGCAACCAGCAACTCCACGAAGTCCTGGTAGAGCACAACGGACAGGAATGGAAAAGACCGTAGAAGGCCTGCCGGCTGTATTCTCTACTCCTGCCGGTGTATTCACTTTCTCGGCAGCCGACTCCACCCAGCAAACTATCCAGCCTGTGCCCGAAGTGATTCAGGCTACCGTCATATCGCCTACAAGCGCCGCCGCTTCCTTCCGCAGCCGGCTCACCGTAGCGCCAAACGGCAGAGGTACGACGATGGCATACCTTACCATCACCGGCAGCCAGGTACCCCGGGGGTAGACTTCCTGAACAAACTGGTAGAAGTCTACAATGAAGAAGGTAACAACGACAAGAATGAGGTAGCCACCAAGACCGCCGAGTTCATCGACGAACGTATCCGCATCATCAACAAGGAATTAGGCACTACTGAAAGCCAGCTGGCCAGCTTCAAGCAGCGGGCCGGCGTGGTAGACATCACGACCGATGCCAGCCAGGCAGCTGGCGAACAGGCAAGTTACGAACGTGCCTACGCCGAAAACGAAGTTCAAATCAGCCTGGTTAATCACCTGAAGAGCCACATCCTGAATGAAGCTAACCAGTACGAAGTAATCCCTGCCAACATCGGCTGAACAACAGCGACTTGAATACGGTGGTACAGAACTATAACCAGATGCTGATTGAGCGCAAGCGCTGCTGCGCACTCGCACGAGGATAACCCTGCCGTACAGAGTCTGAACGCCAGCATCGACGTTATGCGAAATAGTGTAATGGCTGCCATCCAGACTGCCGAAAAAGGTTTGCTTATCAACCGTCAGGCCCTGCAGGCACAGACCCGCAAATATGCCGGAAAGGTAAGCGATGCCCCCGTACAGGAAAAAGAATACCTCAGTATCTCACGTCAGCAGGAAATTCAGGCCAACCTCTACCTGATGCTGCTACAGAAACGTGAGGAAAACAACATTACCCTGGCTTCCACTGCCAACAACGCCCGCGTGATTGACGAACCTTTGGCTGGCGGCCAGTTCTTCCCCACCCCTTCGCAGACATATATGATTGCCCTTATATTAGGCTTAGGACTTCCTATAGGAATAATATTCCTTTTAGGTTTACTTCAATTCAAAATACAAACCCGTAGCGACGTGGAACGCCTTACCAACTTCCTATCGTAGGCGATATTCCGCTTACTCCGGAAACCGCCGAAGGGGCCATCGTAGTACGCGAGAACCGCAACGAACTGATGGAAGAAGTATTCCGTTCCGTGCGAACCAATATCCAATACATGCTCCAGGAAGGACAAAAGGTGATACTCTTCACCTCTACCACTTCCGGCGAAGGAAAGAGCTTTACGGCCGGTAACTTGGCCTGCAGTTTGGCCTTTATGGGCAAAAAGTCATTATTGTGGGGTTGGACATCCGTAAGCCCGGACTGAACAAAGTGTTCCATATCTCCCGCCATGGAGACGGTATCTCGCAGTTCCTGGCAGATCCCGAACATACCGACTTGCGCAGCCTTTGCCAGGTATCAGAAATATCGCCCAACCTCTACATCCTGCCGGGCGGACACATTCCACCTAACCCTACCGAACTGGTAGCCCGTCAGGCTCTGGAAGAAGCCATTGAGCGAATGAAGCAACACTTTGACTACATCATTTTAGATACTGCCCCTATCGGTATGGTGACCGACACCCTACTTATTGCTCGCGTGGCAGACCTGAGCGTGTACGTCTGCCGCTCCGGCTATACCTCCAAAAGCGAGTTCAAGCTCATCAACGAGCTAAAGCAAAACGGCAAGCTGCCCCACCCTTGTGTGCTGATCAATGGCATTGACATGAACAAACGCGAAATCGGTTCTTACTATGGCTACGGCAAGTATGGCAAGTACGGACATTACGGCTACGGTAAGAAATACGGTTATGGCTACGGATATGGCTATGGAAAGGAAAAATAAATGCGTGAACAACTGAACATACAATACAGTGACTTCCGTTCACAAATCATGACCATAGAGGAATTGTTATACCACATACAAAAAAAAGGTATACACAATGCCCTTTCCCAGTATAGTCGTACCTCAAGGGCACAGCAGTCCCGACTGATAGAAGCCATCTTGCTGAACATACCACAAATGCCCTTCTTCATCGACGATACCCGGCAAGGCTGGATTGTGATAGAAGGCACCGAACGCATCAAAGCTATATACTCCTTCTGCAATAACAAGCTGCCACTTACTTCTACCTATTCAGGACAGGCATGTACGAAGGAAAAACATTCAAGTTCATTGTCTCTGTTCGAGAAAAGCAAGATATTAAACACCAAGGTAGAAATATATGCCATCAATCCCGGCCTTTCAGGCAGGAACGCTTCGGCATCTACATGTGTTTCAAGTCACGGAATGATGCCACAGCCGCCAGCTGGTGCCGCAGCAGAATCTACCTGAAAAATACGCTGGGATAGTACGTCTGGCCAGAAAGATAAACAGCCAGCTGCGAGGTTACCCAGGAAGTTCGGATGCCATGGAAAACAGGATATGCCATCTTCTTCTAGGCATCCACTACAAATCCTACCTGGACAACGGCGATATCCACCATATTGACCATGCGATAAACTCCTTTTTTGAGGCATCCGACTTTATGGAAATGCTCGAAAACCATTCAGAGGAGATAGCAAGGACTCTATGGACTTATGACAACCGTTTTTCTTCAGGAACCAGACTTCAGCTTATAACTGATTCTGTGACCTTCCATTTACGCCGTATGTGCCATGATATTCCAAGCCAGACGCAACTGACTGACAGATGCAGACAAATACTCTCTGCCGACAAAGAGAACATTACCAATGCGGAATCTTTCTGCCGCACAATTGATACGATATTAAAATCATACTTCTATGCTTACTCAGATAACCCTTGAACGGTTCAAATGCTTTAACCGCCTGTACATGCCACTCAAGCCGCTGACCTTGATTGCAGGTACGAACGGAGCCGGAAAATCCAGTATCATAACAGGCATTGCTGCTGTTACGCCAGAGCTGCAAGGACAAGGATTATGACTGGAAGCAGTCGGTCGTAATCAACGGGGGCCTGACCGATCTGGACGATGCCGGTACGCTGTTGTACATCAATGCCGAGGGCGACCACAACGACATCGTGCTAAGCCTTGAAAACGATGATACGGACGAAATTACCTTCCGCATCACCCCCAGACAGGAAAAGACTACAGCCCGTTGCACTACGGAAGGCGACCTGGACAAGGCAAAAAACGAATGGCCTTTATTTTCAGACGATTTCGTTTATCTCTATGCCGACAGGGAACAGCCCCGCAGCAAATATATCATGACCAGCGAGACTAGGCTCGACAGCCGTTTGGGAAACCGTTCGGCCAGCAATGCCGCTTTCCTCATGGCTTCAGAAGTGAACAACAACAAACACATCCGTATCCCACAGCTCAAACACCATAACGCCCAAGACGATACAGTACTCCGTAACGTGTCCGCATGGCTCAGCCACATCATGGGCGGACAAGTCAGCCTTACTGCCTGTGAAACAGAAAAAGACAAAGAAGCCCGTTTTGAGTATTCTATTTCAACAATAGCGGATTAGCCAGCAACTGTCACCACTGAACATGCCTTTCGGCCATAGTTATGTACTACCAGTCATACTAGCCGTACTTACCGCTCCAGCCGGTTCCCTTATATTAGTAGAGAATCCAGAGTCACACCTCCATCCCGGTGCCCAGCTCCGGATGGGAGAATTCCTCTCGCTTGCCGCCGCATCCGGTATACAGATTATCATAGAAACCCACAGCGATCATCTGATGAACGGTATCCGCATAGCCTGCCGGAAAGAAATTATTGGCTGCAACCAGGTGGAAATGGACTTGATAGGACTTGATGCCGACGGATATACCCACACACGCCGTCCCGTACAATTGAATCCAGACGGGACTGTCAAGAATCTGGTTCCCGGATTTTTCGATGAATGGGAAAAGGCACTCACCAGTTTGATTTCCTGAAACACAGTTGCATGAATATCTACTTGAACGATTTGTCCCTCCAGAGCAAGAAAAGTATTATGGAGAATATTCCCTTCATAAAGAACTTCATCAAGCTGATAGAAAATCTTTCTTCAGTGGGAAATATAAGTCTGAATGCAAGCCATAATCTGTGGGGAACTCCTGTTTCAGGCTTCAATGTAACGACCGGAACGTGCATCAATGGCAGCAGCGTACCCCACGAATACGTTACCCTGCTCAGGACCTTATACAGCAAGTTTTCGCTTCAAGTGGCTGATTCTCTTCCCTACTTTTCCGAAGCGGAAGATATGAAAGTAAAATCATCCTCCGTGGGTACAGCCTGTATGCAATCTTCACCAGTAATCAGCTTTACTTTCGACGGACACTACACCACAGACACCTTGTCCGGATGGCTGCAACAAGATGAAAAAGCCATATCTCCGGCAGAAGTACGCAATATATACGAAGAAAAGCCCTCCAATTATATGTATTTGGCCGATATAAGCGCATGCAGGAAATACAATCCATTGGAAAGCCCTATGTGGAACAAGGAAGTGTCAAAAAAACTTCTCGAGGGAGTAGATTTTATCAATCAAGACCCCAAAGCCCGACAAGGCTTGCTCTACCATCACGGCAAGATAATAGCCGAAGTCAATGGCTGGACATACAATGACGAATTATCAAAGCTGAACAGCAATTCAGGCCAGCTGCGATACATATTCGACTCCTCCTTATCCTTTGTAGAGCATCCTACCGCCTATCTTAGTCTGGATATGGAAGGCCCCGACCTAGCATTCGAACTATGCGACAAAAGAGGAAGACACAAAGGAGAATGCAGTTGGGACGGAAAAATGAAAGAACCGAAGGAAATCATGATATAAAGGTAAAAAGATAAGACCTACTTAAAATCTTAAAAGGCACTTTTTAATGCAAAATTTAAACTATTCAACTTAAACTAAAGATGATTAACGCAAACAGAAAACAATAAACGCTTAGCTAAAAACACGCTACTACTCTATGGGCGTATGCTCCTCACCGTAGGAATAAGTTTCTATTCCACACGGCTTATTCTTGCTAATTTAGGAATCGACAATTACGGTATTTATAATGTAATTGGAGGCTTTGTTTCCATGTTTTATATGGTAACTTCCACGATGACACAAGCTGTATCACGTTTTCTTACCTTTGAATTAGGAACCGGAAACAAAAAGAAACTACAACAGACATTTTCGACATCTATAAATATTTTATTACTTCTGTCCCTTGTTGTCGTATTATTGGCAGAGACAGTCGGACTATGGTTCGTAAACTATAAATTGAACATATCCCCCAACCGCATGAATGCAGCGAACTGGATATATCAGTTTTCCGTTTTATCGTTTGTCTGTGAGATGATTAGTGTCCCATATAGTGCCTCAGTTATCTCTCATGAAAAATGGGTGCTTTTGCTCTCGTCACAATCCTAAAAGTATTACTAACACTTGGTATAGCCCTTATGTTATCTATAAGCCTATCGATAAACTTGTATTTTATGGGATATTGGTACTGTTGGTATCTATTTCAATACAATTAATGTATTGGAATATACTGTAAGAAAGCATTTTCCATGAATGTAAATATTCATCACATATTGACAAAAACATATTTAAAAAATATGTTCGGGTTTGCAGGATGGAACTTTTTAACCACTTGTGCATCCATGTTAAGCAGTCAAGGAGTAAGTATCCTACTTAACATGCATTTTGGCACTGCTATTAATGCGGCAAGAGGTGTTGCTTCACAAGTCAATGGGACCGTAGGAGCTTTTTCAAAGAATTTCACTACAGCCTTAAATCCACAGATTACAAAATCATACGCAGCCCAGGAAATAGAATATACAAAAGTATTAGTATGTAAAGGTGCAAAATTTTCTTATCTACTACTCTTCTTTGTTGCACTACCATGCATACTAGAAATTCATTTTTTATTGTCACAATGGCTGAAGGAAGTACCACCATACGCAGGAGTATTTGTACAATTATCGTTAATCTATTCTTTGGTAGAAGTCTTATTAGGTTCCAGCGAAACCTTAAATCGTGCAAGCGGCAAAATTAAGAATTTCCAAATATTGGTAAGCATTACACAATTACTAATACTCGTATTCTCTTATCTTATTATTTCCGTTACAAAAAATCCTATTTGGACGGTAGCTATAACTAACATATTCTATCTACTCATATTTATTCCAAGAGTAATCATTAACAAACCACTCATAAATATCACTTTCACATATTATTTTAAGAAAGTACTAGGTGGAATTCTTATTATGAGTATATTGTCAATAATCATTAGCCTGATACCTGTTTACTACCTTCAAGAAGGATGGAGTCGTCTAATCATTGTTGGCATTGTTTCCACAATATCAATAATAGTCTTCTCATATTTATTTGTATTGACAAAGGGGGAAAAACTAAAGATATTAAACTTTGTTCAATATAAATTAAGCAGAAAGTAAATAATCTAAATCAGAAACGTTTATACTCTATATGAAATGAAACTTAAGTACATAAAATATATTATCAACACGTTTCTTTGTAGATATTCCCAATATTTTAACATTAAAAACTCTTTTATAAGGTATATTTTATACAAGGTACAAGGGGCTAATAATATAATCAAAATACAAGATTCCAGTGTCACGAAATCCTCATTTTCGCTTCATGGGAACAATAATAGCATAGGATTTTATAACTCTGCCAATATGTATTATACCAATATCAACATAGTGGGTAACAATAATCAAGTTTGCTTAAATGGCTGTTCTGGTATATTAAGTTTGACACTCCGTGGAAATCATTGTAAAGTGATAATAGGGAAAGGCTCTACAATGGAAGATTGCTACATGGTATGTATGGGACAAGAAAATTCCATAACAATTGGTAATGACTGCATGTTCAGTGGAAAGGTTGAGATTTGGAATTCTGATACACATCTTATCACTGATATGGAAGGAAATAGCATCAATCCATCTAAACCGATTAGTATAGGAAATCACGTTTGGTTAGGGAAAGGAGTTAAAATTCTGAAAGGAGTTACCATCGGCAATAATTCTGTAATAGGAATGGGAAGCATCGTTACAAAGAATATTATGGATAACTCCATAGCTGCCGGCAATCCAGCTAAAACAATTAAGGATAATGTTAAATGGGAAAAAGGATTTATTAATATATAATTGAAATATATGTTATACGTTGTAAATTTTGCAGACGAAAAATATAGAGACAAACAAATACTCAACACAAAATCAGCTTACGAAAAAGGAAAAGCAGATAAAGTATTTGAATATTCTCCAAAGGACTTAACAGAACTGAAATTAAAATTTCCAGCCCATTTTAATGTAAAAAGAGGATATGGCTTATGGTTCTGGAAACCCTATGTTATTCTAAAAGCACTGGAAAGAATAACAGAAGGGATTATCTCTTTTATTGCGATTCTGGTTCACTCTTTATTGATGATATTCATAAATTGATACCAGACATGCAAAAAAGTGGGAAGGATATTATGGTATATGAGCTACCTTTATTGAATAAATGTTTCACAAAAGAAGAAACATTTCATTTATTAAATTGTAATGACCATTCCGGAAATCAGATTTTGGGGACTTTCATTTTATTAAGGAAAAGTAATCAAAGTATATCCTATATGAATGAATGGTTTAACACCATGACAGATATAAGAGTGCTAGATCCTAAAATCTATATATCAGAAATCAAGAACCCTAAATATTTTATCGCTCATCGAGAAGATCAAAGTATACTAACTCTATTATGCAAGAAGTGGAAACTAAAAGCACATAGAGACCCATCTGATTTAGGAACTTTTCCATGGGGATATTTGCGAGCTGGTGGATACCATCGCAAAAAATATTCTAACTCCCACTATCCTACCATCTTATTATGTGTAAGAAAAAATAATCCTACTGAATATGAAAGACGTTTTTATAAATCGTTAAAAGAATATAAGATAGGTTTAAATAATGAACTTATAGCTCGCATAAAACTTTTACCAATGTATATGAGACATTGGGGAAGATTAGTATGCAATAAAATAGGATTAGGAAAAGCTTTAGATAAAATGATTGAAAAATCATAAGGTATTAAATAAGTAATCACGCTCGTATAATAAGACCATCAAAAAATATTATATGATACCTAAAATAATTCACTATTGTTTGGTTTGGAAAAGGTGAAAAGCCAGAACAAGTCATTAAATATATCACACTATGGAAACAAAAAATCCTGATTACGACATTAAAGAATGGAATGAAAGCAATTTTGACTATCAACAGTGGAAATTCTGTAGAGAAGCATATCAAGTGAAAAAGTTTGCATTTGTTTCTGATGTTTGTCGATTATATGCTCTGTTAACTGAAGGAGGGATCTATTTAGATACAGATATTGAAATGATAAAAAACTTTGACCCTTTTTATTAGATAAATCATTTGTTGGAGAAGAACGGAATCATACAATAGGTTCTGGTTGTATAGGAGCCGAAAAAGGAACTTCATGGGTAAAAGATTTTCTTGAAACTTACAACACAAGAGAATTTATTAATTATAAAGGTCGATTATTAGACTATCCTAACACTATGTATTTAACTGATTTCATAAGAAAATATCAACAGAAACCTAAAATATATCCTATCGATTTCTTTTGTGCTAAAGACTATGAAACAAAAGAAGTATTTATAACTGAAAATACAGTATGTATTCACCAATATGCAGCTTCATGGTTTGAAAAATTAACTTTCAAAAAAAGAGTTACTAATTTAATTGCAAAATATAAAGCCAATAAATAAAGTCCATTGTCCATTAGTTAAACTGCCAATCAAGGTTGAGACATAAGAAATTATACACATATAATTTTGACGGAAGCTGGAAAATTTCATCGTAAATACTATATTTTTATTTCATTTTATATGATTTTTACATATCTCATATCATAATACCCATACTCAAAAAAAAGCTTTATAACATGACTTAATTATCATCTAAAACAAAATTATGAAAATAATACAAAAAATAATTCGAAAAATACTAATGAAAGGGTCCGTTAATTGGTACAATCCTTTAATCAGTTTCATGATTAATTACTACTATCTACCTTTTAAACAGCATATAAAATGCCAATAGCTTGTTACGGATGGCCACGATTCATTTCCTTATATGGAAAGATTATAATTGAATCTGAAAGAATTTACTATAAAATGATTCGTCTCAATACAATAGGACACAATCCCTATCATTCTTGTGGAAATTTTGAGTATGTTAATGATGGTGGAACGTTAATATTTAAAGCTCTGCCAACATTACCAGTGGATCAAGAATTATGATATATAATGAAGGAGTTATTATTTTTGGAAATAATTTTCATGCAAAAAGTATTAATATTGGATGCCAAGAACGGATTACATTTGGGAATGATATTAATATTGCAGCTGGTACTGTTATTTATGATTCAAATTTCCACTACATCCATAATAAAAAAAGAATATAGTAAAGAATATCCATCAAAATATTGCCATAGGAGATAAAGTATGGATTGGTACTAGAGCATACATAACTAAAGGAGTTCAAATACCCCAAGGATGTATCATTTCTGCTAATGCCGTTATAGCTAAGCCTATTTCTGAAATAAACGATTATAGTATTATAGCAGGAAATCCTGCAAAAGTTGTAGCAGAAGGATATGTAAGAATATGTGGTCCTTTAGAAAATTATTTATTTGAAGAATTTACGAAAAATCAATATGCTCAGATACAGATAAATGATAAAATCTAAGATACAGTTAAGCAATACAATAATGAAGAAATACATCAAAAACTTCAAACAAACTTTTCTACACCCATTAAAAATGCAATGGTACGAGATACAAATTAAACGGATGGGAGCATGGAACCTTTTTCTTAAGCAACAAACTAACAACGAAAATGAAATAGTATTACAACACTATAATAGTACCAATATTTTACATCCGGATAATAGTATTATCTTTATGTGCAATGGTTTCATTTGGTCAGGAGGTTTGGCAGACAGACTTAGAGCAATAATTGCAATTTATGGTTGGTGTAAAAATAATAATAGACAATTCAAAATTAATTTTACAACCCCCTTTATACTACAAAATTATTTAGTCCCGAGAAATTATGACTGGATTCCAAGTAATATATCTTATAATAAAACAGAAACTGTTGTAAAGTCTGTTTACTTGAGCCAAGAACATGTAATAGGCCTGAAATCTTTCCGAGATTGTCAGAACTAGGACAAGACTGGTGTAATAATAATTTAAATATACAGGATAAACAAATACACGTTTTTTCTAATCTGTTTAATTTGAATGAGAATTTTAGTCAATTATTCAATGAATTATTTAAACCGTGCGAGCGGATAGAAAAAGAAATTAACTATCACCTATCTCAAATAAATGGTCAATACATTTCGATTTCATTTAGATTTACCACCTTATTAGGGGACTTCAAGGATTGCACGGGTAAGCCATTATGCGATAACGAAAAGGAAAACCTGATTAAACAAAGTTTATTAGCAATACAGAAAATATCAGAACAAGCTCCTGCTCATGACAAAATCCTCGTTACAGCTGATAGCATCACTTTTCTCAATAGAATAACAGGCCTCCCTAACATATATGTCATTCCAGGAAAAATTGGTCATATTGACTATGAAAGCGGAGATGATGTGAATATGAAAACTTTTCTTGATTTCTTCATGATAAGCAAAGCTGAAGCCGTATATTTGGCAAAAGGTCCTGGCATGTACAAAAGTGCCTTTGCCAAAGACTGCAAGTCTAGTTAATAATAAACCTTTCAAAATCTATGAATATTAAGATTTCAATACTTGTCCCTGTATACAAGGTAGAAGCCTATCTTCCTCGCTGCATTGAATCGGTATTATCTCAAGATTTTACAGATTATGAACTCATACTTGTGGATGATGGCAGCCTGATAAAAGTGGAAAAATCTGTGAAGAATATGCTTCCAGATATCCAGAAGTCATCAAAGTAATTCATAAAAAGAATGGGGGACTTCCATCCGCCAGGTTAGCCGGTTTCCAACAAGCTTCAGGAAAATATATCATGTTCCTTGATTCAGATGATTACCTCCTAACTGATGCTTTATCTCTACTTTATCACAAGATCGAGGAAGGTTATGATATGGTACGAGGAGGCTTCAAAATGGTATCAAAGCAAAAAGAAATAGTGTTTCCTCCCAAAAAGGCAACTTCGTTTGAAGGCAATACAAAATATCGTAAAGATCTTATATTCGGCAACATTGACGGTTTCTTATGGGGAGCACTATATAAAAAAGAAGTTTTTACTGAAAATGTTTTCAAACCAATTATTGGATTAAGCATAGGAGAAGATTGGTGTACAAATTTTATTGTTGCTGACAAAATACAGAAAATATTTTTTATAAAAGACATCATTTATGCCTATTGGATGAACGATAGTTCCATTATGCATCAAACACTCGCCTCACATAAATATGTTGAAAAATGCATGAACCGGTAAAAGAAGCTGTAAAAAACGATGCATATCTCACCTCTCTATTAAACGCTCATAGAATGGCTGCTCATATCAACCTAGGATTTCACCATGAAATAAATGTATGAAGATCGATACAGAGTTGAGTTGAATAAATACATAGAATATAATGGCCAAGAAACTATATCTAAAATGTTATGTAAACGTTATTATCTGGCATTTCGACATAGTTCAATATTATATCGTATTTTAATTTTATAATTGGTCAAATCATGAAATACAAAAAATACAAAGGCGTATCTAGAAAAGTGATTTCTTAATAAGTATTTAATTTCTTCTTTAACCCTATTTAGATATGAAAACTTTCTAATAAATTAAGGTCATATTATAGCATTATCAACACAAAAGCGTATTAATAGAAAGTTTCTTCTTAAAGGTTTCCAGCATATAAACAACATTTCATGAATTTCAGCCTACTTACTAAAAGGGGAATAACTTTGCCACATTCTATTCCAGGATTAAACGAATTATTGTAAAATCATGATAGAAAAGCCATTTTTTTCATTTCTTCTTATTACTTATAAACAAGAACGATTTGTAGAAGAAGCATTTAACTCTTGTATTAATCAAACCTATCGCAATTTTGAAATCGTGATTTGTGATGACAATTCTCCAGATAACACTTTCAATATTCTCAAGAATCTAGTTGAAAAATATAAAGAAACAGGAGGAGACATTCATATAACCCTCCATCGGAATGAGCAAAATAGAGGAATTGGAGGAAACTTCCAACAAGCAGCCATTCTTAGTCAGGGACAATGGCTAGTAATGGCTGCAGGAGATGACATTTCACTCCCCTCTCGTCTAAAAACGTTAAAGAAAGTCATAGACAATCATAATAATATATACGGAATCAACACTGCCAGATATTTCGTGGATGAACAAGCAAAACATCCTCAATACAATTTCAAAAAGAATTATCTTTTAGGAGCCGATAGTGTTGGCATCGCAGCTTATTCTTTGACTTTCAGCCACTCGACAAACGAGTGATGAGTGAAGATCATATACTTAACCTTCGCGCCATGTTAAAAGGAGAAATGTTACAAGTAAATACCCCCACTATTTATTACCGCATTCATCTCAAAATTACAGTATGCAAAAAGCTATAGATATTGTAGGGATGAAGAAAGCTGAAAAAGAAGATGGATTATCATAAGAACTTGCTTCTTTTTCGCTTGGAAGATATAGAACAGTGGCAATCTAAAGGAAATAAAGTTCCTGAAGCTGTAAAAAATAAGTTTATTCTGAACTAAATGATGTAAATAAACAAATTGCATCTTATCAACTTTATATAAATGTAGCAGAAGGTAGTCTTTACAACAAAATAAAATATCTCATTACTCCATGTAAGATTTGGTTGCATAATAAATTGCTATACCGTATATATAACCTCCTCAAATGTATCATTTATTAAATGAAAAGCCAAAACGTAAGTTATTTGGAACAACATAGAAACACAAAAGGACAATCGTGTCATTACACTTACCCTAAAAGATTTTATCGAGAAAAAAG
>ENA-OQHP01000366-OQHP01000366.1-human-gut-metagenome-genome-assembly--contig:-NODE-366-length-14622-cov-3.338669_pt1 | contig 14622 bp, 19 predicted proteins | sample MGYA00242563_ERZ504717 | MGnify/ENA primary metagenome ERZ504717 (study PRJEB26092, sample SAMD00036212) | human gut metagenome | host: Homo sapiens | study: EMG produced TPA metagenomics assembly of... | reverse complement strand
CAAGTTTTTCTTCGCTGCGTTTTCCATCACGATGCCTTTCAGCCGTTGGTAGTCTTCCGTTATGGTTGCCTTATGCCCGTTCAAGCGGGTTTTCAATTTCACGATAGCGCAATTTCCTTTCCTTTTGCATTAATCATGGTAAAAGGTTTGGAATTCCCCCACATTCATGCCTTCCACCATCTTTGCAGCCTCTTGTGACACCTGTGCCAATTGTTGCATTTCAAAACGCGCCGTACCAGTCTGCGGATTCGCCATCAAACCATGGTTATTACGCGTGTCCTTATCGTGAGAGATATAAGTAGCGGCATCATCAAAAGTAAATTTCTCATTACGGATATCATTGGCAATAGAATCCAGACGTAACAAGGCTGCTTCCAGATCTTTTTCATCCACTTTCGGTTTTAACAAGATATGGCGGGTATTGATACGGTCACCACGTTTTTCGATCAACTGGATAATATGGAAGCCGAATTCAGACTCCACAATCTTGGATACCTTGTTAGGATCTTGCAGATTGAATGCCACATTCGCATATTCAGGTACCAGCTCAGCCCTGCCCATAAAGCCGAGTTCACCACCACGGCGGCGCGAACCTTCATCTTCCGAATACAGACGTGCCAAAGTGGAGAAAGCTATTTCACCGGAAGTAACACGTTCCGTATAGTCACGCAAAGTCTTCTTCACACGCTCAATTTCTTCCTGCGGAATCTTAGGTTCCATAGTAATGATCTGCACTTCTACCTGAGTAGGAATAAAAGGAATACTGTCTTGAGGAAGATCCTTGAAATAACGACGGACTTCGGCCGGAGTAATCTTGATATCCCCCACAATCTGCTGCTGCATTTTCTGCACCGTTTTTCCATCACGTATATTCTCGCGGAGCATTTCGCGTATTTGTGTAGAAGTCTTATTATAATATTCTTCTACTTTTTCCTTAGAACCAATCTGATCAATCAGCCAATTTGTACGTCTTTCCACATCACTGATAATTTCCTGTTCGGAAACCTCAATACTATCAATAGCAGCCTGATGAAGAAACAATTTCTGGATGGCAAGCTGCTCCGGAATAATACAATACGGATCACCGTCAAACTTGCGGCCTTCATACTGGGCATTCAGACGTTCATTCTCCACGTCCGATTTTAGAATGGCCTCATCACCTACTACCCATACAACCTCGTCTATCACATTGTCTTGCCCGTATACTGAAACAACGGCAAACAGCATCAGCATCAGTGCATAAACTTTGGTACACATCAATTTATTCATTTGAATTCAAATAATAGTAATTAATCTTGTTCCTGTCCGAAGCGTGTCGGTATAACTCTTCTTTGACTTTATTTATAAATTCAACCCGCTTCAGGTTTATTAAAATCTCCTTAATTTCCGTCTTTGCAAAATCCAGCGGCCTCTGTTGGTCCTTACCCAAGAATTCCTCTACATGCAGGAAATAACAAAACGCCGTGTCTTTTACCTCTATATTCCGGTTCTTGTCCAAATAGTTCTCATCCGTATCAAGCGCTTTCAAAGGTATTTTGACAGCAATATCGGACAATGGCATCCAACGGTCATAAAAATAATCATAGCTCACCGCATTGCGCAAACTGTATTTTTCCAGGCTCTCAATAGCATCCCGGTTATTTTTTTTATACCATTTGCGTACACTTGCCAAATCCTGAGAATGAAGAGGAACTTTATAAACAGCCCTTTCACAAAAGGATGTTCTGTATGAAACAACTCCTTGTTTTCTCATAATAAGCGCTGATTTCCTCATCACTTATCTCATTGGCCAGTTTCTGATTAACCAGTTCCTCCTGATACGTATGCATGATCAATGCCCTGCGATAGTTCTCCACTAACTTGGCAATCTTTGCATTATCAGGAATATTTCCTTCCGCTTTATCAAAAAGCAGCACATCCTCCACCCAGTTTTTTATATAGTGCTCGGCAAACAAGACACTATCGTCTTTTGAAATATGGAAAGGCAACGCCGCCTGCAAATCTTCTTTATAGAGATATTCACCAGCAACTTCCACTAAAGGAGTCCTCCCCTTATGGTCGTGCTCCTGGCCGCATCCCGACAAAGCACCTGCTATAACAAGTAACACCCCCCAGTTTTTCACGATATTCATATAACATTAAAATAGTGAACGAAGATACTGCAATAATTAATTACTTCCGTTATTATTAACTGTTTTTAAAACCTCTTGGTTAATTTCAACCTTATATTTCCGCTTCAAATCTTTCAACCAGGCATCCTCATAGACAGTCAGATAATCCTTGACAACCGCTTCTCTTACATCCTCATAACTTTCAGGACCTTTCTTTAACTTCTTTCCCATCACAAAAGTATAAGGTAAATCCGGCTCAGGCTGAAAGCTACCGCATTTAAAGACCAATTTATCAATATACCTGTTGGTCCCTATCTGAAAGACACCTGCTTCCATACGAACTTTGGAGGAAGCATCATCTCCAGTCAGTGTATGTAATATATCTTTCCACTGGGATACCGGTTTTTTTTTCAATTGTTTCTTAATAGCTGAAGCCGTTTTTCTATCTTTACAATGAATCACTGCTCCCCGATAATGCGGCAATTCCCAGGCATAGTCTGATTTATGTTGCTTGAAGAAGCGTTCCAGGTCATCCTCATTCCAGCTTCATCACCCGATTGATATTTTTGCGACAAATAAGCCGCAAGCAAACCATCCTGCAATTCCTGCACCCGGAACTCCAGTTCTTCCTTCTGTTCTGCAGAAAGCTCCTTCCATGTACAATTGCCATTCTTCTCCAGATAATTCAATAACTGTTCCCGTTTTTCTTCAAAACTGACACCCTGCCTGCGGTCTATCCATTTCACTATATGAATGCCCATAGGTGAATAAAAAGGAGCTGAAATCTTATTTCTTTCCAAAGATTCCAGTTTGTCTATCCATTCCTGCATATTCTTGTTCACAGGCATCCACGGCAACACTCCTCCACATTTTTACAAGCTTCATCATCCGAGTACCGGCGGGCCAGCGTTGCAAAATCCGCGCCTTCCCGCAATGCTTCATAAACCGAATCCATTTGCTGCCGCACCCTCATTTCCTCCTGACGGCTTGCATTCTGGGATAAATATTTGCTAATATGGGCAATTTTGATCCAATCATTTGCCTGCAAACGTTGTTCACCTTGCAGGTATAACCGGCGGGCAGCCTGTTCCTCCTTTTCTGCATCTGCCAAATAAGTTCTTAAAAGTTTGCCCCGATACCAGTCCACCTGCCTGCGGAAAACAGACAACGTATCTATTCCCATATCATGTGCATAGCGTACTTTTAATTTATAGTTGATAAAAGAAGGTAGAAAAGAAAGCGGGGTCCGATGAGAAGATTTACGAAAATAATATTCAAACTCGGAACGTTTTACAGGTTCACCGTCAATAGATAACACAACTTCTCCTTGCGCCCGCATTTCCAACGCGAACACAAGGAGAAGTGACAGAATACCGACCATTCTATGCGGCATCATTCATACATTTTATTGAGGACGGCTGTAGTTAGGAGCCTCGCTGGTTATGGCCACATCATGCGGATGACTTTCCAATACACCTGCGTTAGTAATACGGGTGAATTTGGCATCATGCAATTGTTCTATATTAGCAGCGCCACAATATCCCATTCCCGCACGAAGACCACCTACCAGCTGGTAAATCACTTCATACAAAGTACCTTTATAAGGTACACGGGCTGCAATACCTTCCGGAACCAGTTTCTTCACATCGGCAGTTCCGCTCTGGAAATAACGATCCTTCGAGCCGTTCTCCATCGCTTCCAAAGATCCCATTCCACGATAAGATTTGAATTTACGTCCGTTAAAGATAATCGTATCACCCGGTGACTCTTCCGTTCCGGCAACCAATGAACCGATCATTACACTATAACCGCCGGCAGCCAAAGCTTTTACCACATCCCCCGAATAACGCAAGCCACCATCAGCAATCAAGGGTATACCTGTACCTTTCAGCGCCTTGGCAACATCATAAACGGCAGAAAGCTGGGGAACACCCACACCGGCAACCACACGGTAGTACAGATAGAACCCGGACCGATACCGACCTTCACACCATCCGCACCGGCTTCCACCAACATTTGGCAGCTTCGCCCGTAGCGATATTACCTACACAATATCAATATTCGGGAAACGTTTCTTAGCTTCTTTCAATTTTTCGATCACATACATGGAGTGGCCATGAGCCGTATCAATAACGATTGCATCCGCACCGGCATCAACCAAGGCCTGCATACGGTCCAGCGTATCGGCAGTAACCCCTACACCGGCAGCCACACGCAAACGTCCTTTGGCATCCTTGCAAGCCATCGGTTTATCTTTCGCTTTTGTAATATCTTTATAAGTAATAAGACCTACCAGTTACCTTCCTTATCCACCACCGGCAACTTTCAATCTTATGCTCTTGCAGAATCCGTGAGGCAGCCTCCATGTCAGTGGACTGGTTGGTAGTGACAATATTCTCCTTCGTCATTACCTCATCAATACGTTTGTCCATATCCTTCTCAAAACGAAGGTCACGGTTCGTCACAATACCTACCAAATATCTTTCATCGTCTACTACAGGGATACCGCCGATTCTATATTCAGACATCAACGCAAGTGCATCTCTCACAGTAGATCCTCTCTTGATAGTCACAGGATCATAAATCATACCGTTTTCCGCACGTTTCACTATGGCTACCTGACGTGCCTGCTCTTCGATAGACATGTTTTTGTGAATCACACCGATTCCCCCTTCACGGGCAATGGCAATGGCCATTTTCGCTTCTGTAACCGTATCCATAGCGGCAGTCACAAAAGGGACTTTCAACTCGATGTTGCGTGAGAACTTAGTCGTGAGTTCGACTGTTTTTGGTAAAACTTCAGAATAGGCGGGGATCAACAATACATCGTCGTAGGTTAATCCGTCCATTACGATTTTATCTGCAATAAATGACATAGGGCTTTATGCGTTTAGATTTTATTGCGTGCAAATATACGCATTTTATTCAATATGGGAAAACGATAGAATATTTTTTGCTAAGAGAATACGAAATTTTGCAGAAATAAAAAGAATCAGTCCCCCAAATGGCTCACATAAAACAATTACAAAAAAACAGGGAGTTCATGAAACAAATGAAGCGCTTTTATTCTTCAGGTCCAGTGTTTTTCATTAAATTTGTACTTTGAACAAAAGAAACAAAAGAAACATGGAAAAACAACCGCAATTTCCCTTTGCACCCAAAGACTTCGCACGCTGCCTTAACGCCACATGCCCCCGTTCCCAAAACTGCCTGAGACGAACTGCCGCCCTGCAGGATACGGATGAACATCTATTTCTCAAAGTGGTAAACCCGCTCCGTTATCCCAAGGAGGGTGAAGAATGTGAACTGTTCCGTTCCACCGACAAAGTGCGGATGGCATGGGGAGTCACCCACCTGCTGGACAATGTGCCCTACAAAGAAGGCAGCCTGCTGCGCAATATGATCATCAACCACCTGGCAGAAGCCAGTATTACCGGTGCTTCCGCAAGGAACGCCCTTTTGCGCCACAAGACCAACAGACCATTCGCATGCTGTTCCGCCAGAGAGGCATCAGCGAAGAGCCGTCATTCGACTACTACACAAATGAATTTAACTGGTAATATCCGTCACACTGTCACAGCCGCATGCAACACATTGTACGACAATAGTTTACCACTATGACAGATGGTGTAACGGATGGTGTGACGGACTTTTATCTGTCACACCGCCGCCTCCGGATCTCACCATGCCCTTACCAGCTGATACACAGTGCCTTTACGTGTATGCCGTGAAGGAATACCCTGTTTCCTCAAAATTCGTCCGAATGCCGCCACCCTCTTGGCGTTCAATGGAATATCCACTTCCTGATGCAATATCTTCAATATTTCGGCAGGCGCCATCCACTCGCCCTCTTCCCCCGCTTCCGCCATGCGGAAATAACGGAAAAGGAACTGCTCTTCAGGAGAATATTGCTGAAATTCGCGGTTCGCCTCCGTCATGACATACTCGTCCGCATCATTAAACCAGTAACGCTCACCGTGCGCCAGCTCGTGCATGGCCTGTGCATACAACTGATCGTAGTCTATGGGACGCGAGGTATCAATCACCCCCTTCACCTCAATGCAGATGAAGCGGCGGCTGCCCGAAGGATCGGTCAGCAAATCCTTGTGGTTACTGGTGGCAATGAACGAAGCATAGCGGCGCATCTCCACCACCGATGTGCCGTAAGGCCGGCGCGCATTCACCACCGGCTTTTGCAGAATGTGCTTCAAGAATCCCTGTTGTGTGGCGCTCACCTGGTCGAACTCGTCAATATTGATCAGCGCGAATCGATTCAGGCTTAGTTCGACATCTTTCTTGCGTGAGAAATCGAGCTGTCCGTATAGTAGGAGCATTCGGAAGGCGGCATGATGCTGCGGCAAAAGGTGGACTTGCGCGTTCCCTGCGCTCCCACCAGCAGGGGCGAAACACTGTTGGCATAGCGCTTGTCCATCCCCCGCCAATGAGCCACCATGTTCAGAAACCAGCGATGGAACAATTCGGGCCAATGCGGATTGTCACAAGGTACGGTCTGCGCCAACGGACGGATGCGGTCGCGTCCGTCCCACTCCGGAAGGTTGAACAAAAAATCCTCCAGCGGATTATACACCGGCACACGATTGGAATACACATAGCGGCTGATATCCCTGTCCCACAGGGGGATACCTTCGGCCTGTGCATCCAGGGCGATGCTGTTCAGCGCACGCTTGTCCACCGGCTGAAAGCGGAAGCAGAAGGAATGCCGCTCGCGGAACTCCGCCTCTCCGGTCTGCACGTTAAAGCGAAATTCATAACGTCTTTTCATAAACTCGGCAATGAGGACCGACAATTGCTGCTCACGGCTCAAAGCGCATTTGCTTCCGAAATCCTGACGCCGGCTGTACACATTCCGCACCACCTGACGCACCAGTCCAACGGTTTGCGTACAAAATGACGGAAACGCGCCCTGCTGACCACCGCTTCCTCCGGAATGCCCGACCGGAAACAGTTCAACGCCAGTTGCGAAAGAAGGGTATCCCAGCTATAGGAGGACTTTTCATCGGCCGGATCGGGCTTATCCAAATCAATGTAAGCCTGCCTCAAGGCCGCCTCGAACAGCATGGAGAGCGCATCTGCCGTTTCATAACTCCCCAAGGCACGTTCCAAAGGACGCTGGCCGGAGACAGCAGGTTCGGTATGCAAGGCCATTTCATCGGGCATCCCCATAGGCTGTGACAGGTAGAACTGCACGGAGTCCGGCCGGTAAAGCACATCGGTCATAGGAAAGGCGTGAATATTGTTCCAGGAAAGGTTCCTTGGGACGGATATCGAATGACAACTGGGGCTGGTAGCACTTCACCGCCATGATGTAGGCATGAGCATGAAACGCTTCCGCCTCCGCACGGGTAAGGGGCAGCGTATTGTCGGGTCGGGTGAAAGCCACCAGGATTTTCACCGAATGTCGCTGGCGCCCATAAAGGCGCACCGCGTCTGCGGCAACTTCCATGCCTCCCGTTTCACCTGCTCCACTTCCGCCCTGCCCGCCAAGGGGCCTACGGTCAGTTCCACCAATCCGTTATAAGCTTCATGCACTGTCCGCCCTCCGTCTTGCGGAACTCGGCGGCAGGCATCATCTTGGGCAGTTTGTCCGCCGCCTCGCAATGGTCGCCGGGGAGGACATGGCGCAACTGGCTTCTGAACATGGTGACGGGACAGGTTTTCACTTCCTCTTTCATTCTCTCTACCCATGCATCCAGTGTAAGAGTGCTCTGGGTTACATGGTTTCCGCCGTCGCGTACCTGGGTAATCTTTATCATTTATCGTGTATTTATTCGTTTTTTCCAATCTATAAAGATACGGATAAAATCGGGAAACAAAGCAATATACAGGAAGGTTTCTTTCAAAAAAAGGACGCGAAGGGTACAGGAATTTCCGATAGGGAGGTGAAGCGGAAAGATATTGAAGGAATGCATTCGCGACAGGTATAATCCAGACCATTATATGCTATGATACAATGTATTGCACCATTTGGAACAATGAGTTTTTCTAATAGAAACCATTAATTCTAGCGCATGGTACAACCTGTCTTTACATATAGGAATAAATTGTTCCACTGATAGGAATAATTTGTTCCATTAGCATGAAACTATTTGTTCCACTGGACGGAACAAACTATTCCACTGGGTGAAACTACCCACATCATGCATGTAAAAAGAGGCTGTAGCATATGTGCAAGATTGACAAAAGTCTGTCACCGTATCCGTCACGCTATCCGTCACCATCGCAACACGTTGTAATTCAAGCGCATAAACTGCTGTGTGACAGATGTGACGGATGTGACAGTTTAGATTTCTCATAATACCAAATTTAAGGTTTATGCAAATACAACGGATATTTTCTCCCGAAACAAGAATATGCTATAAAAACATATGAAAAGCCGGACAAACATCTCTGTCGCCCGGCTTTTTTATTATCAAAACAATCAAAGAAGCATCAATTTGCCATTTCAGAAATAAACTTGATGCGGACCAACCGGATTTCATCCTCCGTATAGTCATCACCCAATTCATCCATCGCGTCATCTATTTTGTCTGTTGTAGACTCCTTGAAGTAATCATAAATATCGTTCAAATGGTCTTCATCCATAATTCCTCCAGGAAGTAATCAATATTCAGCTTGGTTCCTGAATAAACAATAGCCTCCACTTCATCCAATAATTCACCGAACTCCAACCCCTTTGACACTGCAATGTCGTCCAAGGCTACCTTCCGGTCAATAGCCTGAATGATGGATACCTTCAGTTTGGATTTATTGGCCACCGTACGGACACGCAAATCCTCCGGACGCTCTATTTCATTTTCCTCACAATGCTTCTTTATCAATACACAGAACTCCTGGCCATAACGTTTTGCCTTTCCGGCACCTACGCCCGGAATATTCTGCAATTCTTCCAAAGTCACCGGATAAATGGTAGCCATCGCCTCCAAAGAAGGATCCTGGAAAATAACATACGGCGGCACATCCAGTTTCTTGGACAGCTTCTTACGCAAATCCTTCAACATAGAGTAAAGCACGGGGTCTACTGCACAAGAGGCACCTCCCCGAACCGGAGTTTCTTCTTCCTCCTCCTCAAAATCATTGTCTTCAACAATCTTGAAGGATTTCGGTTTTTTCAAGAATTTATGTCCTTCAGGGGTAACCTTCAACAGACCGTAATTCTCTACGTCTTTACTTAAATAACCCGCTATCAAAGCCTGACGAATGACAGCATTCCACATTTTTTCTTCTTCTCCCATGCCTGAACCGAATACTTCCAGTTCTTCATGTTTATGAGCAAGTACTTCTGACGTTTCCTTACCCAAAAGAATATCAATTATATAATCTGCTTTAAAGTTTTCTTTCACTGCTATGATTGCTTCAATCACAGCGCATAATGAATCCTGAGCCTCCACTTGCTTTTTAGGATTTAAACAGTTATCACAATTTCCACAATTCTCCTCTGTATATTCTTCCCCAAAATAATGTAACAATGATTTACGACGGCATATAGAAGACTCTGCGTATGCAGCTGTTTCCAACAGCAACTGTTTACCGATTTCCTGCTCTGCCACGGGCTTTCCCTGCATAAACTTCTCCAGCTTCTGCAAGTCCTTGTTGGAATAGAACGTAATACACTGACCTTCCCCTCCGTCACGACCGGCTCTCCCCGTTTCCTGATAATAACCTTCCAGACTTTTCGGAATATCATAATGTATCACAAAGCGCACATCGCTTATCAATTCCCATTCCAAAAGCGATGGTAGCTACAATCACATCTATATCCTCTTTCAGGAACCCGTCTTGATTGGCTGTGCGTGTAGCAGAATCCATTCCGGCATGATAAGCACGCGCATTGATTCCGTTAGCTTGAAGCACTTCGGCCAATTCTTCCACCTTCTTACGGCTCAAACAGTAGATAATACCTGATTTACCAGGATTAGCCTTGATAAACTTGATAATATCCCTGTCAATATTATTTGTCTTCGAGCGCACTTCATAATACAGGTTCGGGCGATTGAAAGAGGACTTGAACTCCTGCGCATCCTGCATACCCAGATTTTTTGAATATCCATACGCACTTCGGAGTTGCAGTAGCAGTAAGGGCAATCACCGGCGCCTTTCCTATTTCATTAATAATAGGACGGATGCGACGGTACTCCGGACGGAAGTCATGCCCCCATTCCGAAATACAGTGTGCTTCATCCACCGCATAAAATGAGATCTTCACTCCTTTCAGGAAATCTACATTCTCCTCCTTTGTCAAGGATTCGGGAGCTACGTAGAGCAATTTGGTTTTGCCGCTCAGGATATCCGATTTAACCTGGTCTATAGCCGATTTGTTCAATGACGAATTTATAAAGTGTGCTACTCCGTCTTCCTCACTGAAATTACGCATGGCATCCACCTGATTCTTCATCAATGCAATTAAAGGAGATATAACGATTGCTGTTCCATCCATGATAAGGGATGGCAACTGATAGCATAACGATTTACCACCGCCCGTAGGCATCAAAACAAATGTATCATTTCCGGCAAGCAGATTACGGATAATCGCTTCCTGATTACCTTTGAAAGTATCAAATCCAAAATACTTTTTTAATGCGTCCGTTAAATTTATATTCTCCGTCATTGTATCAATAGTTTTTCACGGTTTTCCCGATTTCTTGTTTTACATCTTTTGTTGCCTAACAAAGTTATAAACAAGTTCTCAAATTACACGAATATTTCGGGTAATATTTTTCAGAAGAATTGCATTTTTTCTTTCTCTCTCCCTTTATATCTTGATACTAAGCTGTTTGCATTCGCGAAATATTTGCCTTTCCCATCTGCTGTTTTGCAAAATCAAGTGTCACTTCGTACTTTTTCGCTTTCTGAGAGGGAATTTCAAACATAACGTCCATCATGATCGTTTCCACAATGGAACGTAATCCGCGTGCTCCTAACTTATACTCAATAGCTTTGTCTACAATATACTCGAATACTTCGGGTTGAAACTCCAGCTTGACCCCATCCATTTCAAATAATTTAACATACTGTTTGATAATGGAATTCTTCGGTTCCGTCAAGATATTGCGCAAAGCGGTTCTATCCAACGGATTCAGATAAGTCAAGATGGGCAGACGGCCTATGATTTCAGGAATCAGCCCGAATGATTTCAAATCCTGAGGGGCAATATATTGCATCAAGTTGCCGCGATCTATCTTCACCACGTCCTTTGCCGCGCTATAACCTACCACATGCGTATTCAAACGTTGCGCAATTTTGCGTTCAATACCATCAAATGCCCCACCACAAATAAACAGAATGTTTTTCGTATTGACCGGAATCATTTTCTGGTCGGGGTGTTTACGTCCTCCCTGAGGTGGTACATTCACGATAGATCCTTCCAGCAGTTTCAACAGACCTTGTTGTACACCTTCACCACTTACATCACGAGTAATGGAGGGGTTATCTCCTTTACGGGCAATCTTGTCAATCTCATCAATAAATACGATGCCTCTTTCAGCTTCCGCCACATTATAATCCGCTACTTGAAGCAGACGGGTTAAAAGACTCTCAATATCTTCACCCACATATCCGGCCTCTGTCAGCACGGTGGCGTCAACAATGGTAAACGGCACATGCAATAATTTGGCAATAGTGCGTGCCAGCAAGGTTTTTCCCGTTCCCGTACTACCTACCATAATGATATTGGACTTTTCAATCTCTATATCATCCTTATCCACTTTTTGGAGCAGACGCTTGTAATGATTGTAAACGGCAACGGAAAGATAGCGTTTGGCGTCATCCTGACCAATAATGTATTGGTCAAGAAATTCCTTGATTTCCTTTGGCTTCGGAAGTTCCTTCAAGTTCAACTCACCCGGTGCACCTTTTTTTGATGCATGGCTTCCTGCATAATTTCATATGCCTGCTCCGAGCAACTGTCACAAATGCAGCCGTTCATTCCGGTTATCAGAAATCCGACTTCATTTTCCGAACGTCCGCAGAAACTACATTTCCTTCTACTGTTTCTAGGTGTTTTATTATCTTCCAATGTTTATTCCTTTAAATATCCAAGTTTCCTAATGCGTCTTTAAGAAAGAAGCCTGCATGAAATGATAGCGGAAACCTGGGTTGTTTTTAGTACTGTTATTCTTATCGAATGGAAATAAATACATTATAGAGCAGCCGGTTTGCGTGACAGCACCTCATCAATCATACCATATTCCTTAGCTTCCTGAGCTGTCATCCAGTAGTCACGGTCAGAGTCTGCCCATACTTTGTCAAAATCCGTATGAGAGTGGTCTGCAATAATGGTATACAGTTCTTTCTTCAACTTTTGGATTTCACGGGCCGTGATCTCAATATCCGAAGCTTGTCCTTGCGCGCCTCCCATCGGCTGATGAATCATCACACGTGAATGAGTCAACGCAGAACGTTTACCTTCTGTTCCCGCAACCAACAGCACGGCTGCCATCGAAGCGGCCATACCTGTACAGATCGTGGCAACATCACTATTAATGAACTGCATGGTATCATAAATACCTAATCCGGCGTAAACAGATCCTCCGGGAGAATTGATATAAATAGATATATCTTTACCAGACTCTACTGAGTCCAAATATAAAAGCTGCGCCTGGAGTGTATTGGCTGTATAATCATCAATCTGTGTACCCAGAAAAATAATTCTGTCCATCATCAGTCGGGAAAACACATCCAACTGAGTCACATTCAACTGACGCTCCTCCAAAATGTAAGGATTCAGATATCCTTGCGACTTGATGACATCATCCAGCACCATACTGTTCATCCCCAAATGCTTGGTAGCAAATTTTCTAAAATCATCCATAATCTAATGGTTTAGTTATTAGTAACAAAAAAGGTTTTCAACCTCTATTTTTCAAACAAACAAAAGTACAAAAAAAATACGGTTAACGTATCCAATACTCTTATCTATAACGAAAATTTATGGTCAAAAACCCCTTTTTTAGAAAGTTTTAGCAATCACTTACTTCGACTTACTAAGTTATTATTCAAACATTTTGTTGAATTCTTCCATAGAAACCGTTTTGTGGTTTAAAGTAGCCTTAGCTTCAATGCGGCAGAAGTTTGCTTTCAGCTGCACGGTTTACCAAACCTTCTACAGATTCCTGCTTCTTCAACATTTCTTTTGCATAGTTCTCTAGAACTTCTTCAGGGATATTCAACATTCCGTATTGAGCAAACTGAATGCGAGTTGCTTCCTTGGCCATATTCATCACATCGGCTTGTTCCACTTTAATCTCATTATTCTTGAGCAATTGCTCTTTAATCAGATGCCAAGTCAGTTCTTCAATACTCTTGTCATAGTTTTCAGCGACAAAAGCTTCACCCTTCTCTTCATTATTCAGCAACATGATACGCTTCAGTAATGCATCGGGGAATTCCAACTTACCAATCTTATTAACCAAATATTCACGAACATCGATCAAGAATTTATAATCGCTATCTGATTCGAACTGCTTTGCAATTCCTTCTTTGATCTTAGCGCGGAATTCTTCCTCACTGCTTACAGTGCCTTCGCCAAATACATTGTCGAACAATTCCTGGTTCAACTCAGCGGGAACCATACGGGTGATCTCTTCCACCTGGAAGCTGAAGTTACCTTTCACACCGGCAACTTCCTCTTTCTTTATCTTCAATAAAGAAGAAGTTCAGCTTCATTATTATCAAATGCTACAGCAGGATTAAATACCAGCACATCATTTACTTTAGCACCGTTAAATATAGCCTTTTGCTCATCATTCTTCATATAAGCCGGCATCATTACCGCACCTTCTACCTGAATACCGCCTTCTTTAGTATTTCCATTTTCATCCAATTCAGCCAACAGACCTTTAATCATGTCTTTGTCTTCATACTGCTCTACCTTATCATATTTTGCAGCACGCTGAGTATACATTTTAACCTGCTGTTCTATCAGTCGTCTGAAACTTCGATAGTATAGTAATCCACTGTATCCGCAGCTGAGATTTCAGCTGTAAATTCAGGAGCCAAAGCGATGTCGAACACAAATTCAAAATCTTCTTGCGTATCGAAATCGATAGGTTTCATCTTTTCTTCATTAGGCAACGGCATACCCAACATATTCACTTTGTTGTCGCGGATATATTCGTTTACCTTTTCCTGCATCATTTTATCAACCTCTTCTACAAGGACAGACTTGCCAAATTGTTTTTTAATCAAACTCATAGGCACCATACCCGGACGGAATCCCGGAATATTAGCTTTCTGACGGTAAGTCTTCAGTGTCTTTTCTACTCTTGCCTGATAATCAGCTTTTTCCAGTTTTAAAGTAAGCAATGCACTCACTTTGTCAACGTTTTGCAATGAAATATTCATTCTGAACTTTATTTATTTAATTATTACTTCTTTCTGTTTTTCACCAAAGAGGTTGCAAAATTAGTGTTTAATCTTTCAATAACCAAATACACAGACTAAAAAATACTAATTGACAGCAGAAAGTATCCATTTAAAATGAACTGACTAAGAA
>ENA-OQHP01000365-OQHP01000365.1-human-gut-metagenome-genome-assembly--contig:-NODE-365-length-14628-cov-1.502103_pt1 | contig 14628 bp, 24 predicted proteins | sample MGYA00242563_ERZ504717 | MGnify/ENA primary metagenome ERZ504717 (study PRJEB26092, sample SAMD00036212) | human gut metagenome | host: Homo sapiens | study: EMG produced TPA metagenomics assembly of... | reverse complement strand
TAAATGGCCTAGCACTTGTGTTAGATTTATATTCATTGTTGAATAGCTCAATACCATTCATTTTTGTTTGTTGGTTTATGCTTAAAGCATTATTGGCATTGTTGGCACTATTTTGAGCATTAGCAGCAGCTGATTTAGCAGCATCAGCAGTAGATTGAGCTGTATTGACTTTACTTGTTAATGTAGATGTAGCAGATTCAGTTGAACTTACTCTTTGAGTTATTCCTTGTAAATTAACATCTAAAGAAGCAACATTAGATTTAACAGTGCTTACTTCACCTTGTAAGTTGTTATATTACCTTTATTTGCATTAGCAGTAGATTGAGCATTAGATGCTGCTGTGCTTGCAGAATTTGCCTTATTAAGAGCATTTGTAGCAGTAGAACTTATAGAAGTTGTTGTAGTTTCTAAAGAACTTACTTTCCCAGATATTCCATTTACAGAAGTTTCTAAAGAGCCAACTTTATTTGATAGAGTAGATACAGTTGAGCCATCAGCTTTGTTGTTTACTGTAGTTGTTAAGTTAGATACATTTTGACTTATTTTATCTGTTGTAACTTTAATCTCAGATTTGGCAGCATTAACTTTTGTATCTATTTTGCCTTCAACTTCTGATTTAGCTTTATCTATATCTGTTTGTTCTACTTTTAAAGCTATTTGCTCTTTATTTAAAGCAATATCAGCTGTATTCTTATTTAATTGTGTTTCTATTCCTTCTTTATCTGATTGATAAGTTTGAGAATCAACTTTTAGATTAATAGCAGATTCATTTGCTGCTATTTTGAAGAATGCTCAGATATTTTATTTGTCCTTGAGCAGTTTTGAGTTGTAGTTATATTTGATAATTTAGTAGATAAGCTTGTACCTTCTATATCTATTTTAGTTCCTTGAATAGATTCAGAGCCATCTTCATTGATTTTAGTTATAACAGAGTTAATATTTAACTTAGCTCCATCTATATTTGCATCTGGATTAATTTTATCATTAGTTATAGCTCCATCAGTAATCCCTGCATTAGTTACACCATTTTCATCCATTATAACTGTCTTTCCATCTGCTCCCCTAACTAATAAACCATATTGAGAGCCATCTCCTCTAACATCTCCAAGAGATACTCTTTCAACTTGATTAGAGCCTACTCCATTAAAGACTTGTAATCTATTTCCAGATAATTTTAAATTACTATTAGGACCAGCAACAGTTACTCTTGATGTATCTATAGTTCCTGCATTTATTTTAGCAGCATCAAGTGAAGATATTTGAGCAGAGCCTATAGCTCCATCTGCAATAACACCAGAGCCAGCAGTTATTGTTCCAGATGCTAATTCATTTGATGTTATTGAGCCACTTTGAATATTATCAGCAGTTATGTTTCCAGCTAAAGTGTATCTATTTCAGCTACATCTGCTTTTAAATTATTTATAGTAGCATTAGTAGCTTCTAAATCTACTATGTCTGCTTTTATAGCTTCTAAATTTGATATTGATGCATTAATAGCATTTAAGTCTTTTATATTTGCTTTCTCAGCCACTAAGTTCTCTATAGTAGCATCTTTAGCTTTTAAACTTTCTATCTCAGCTGTAGTAGCTTTTAGATTATTTATAACAGCATTTTCTATTTCAGCATCTTTAACTTTTAAGTTTTCTATTTTAGCATTAACAGCAGTTAAATCTTCTATATTTGCTTTATCAGCTATTAAATCTTCAACTTCTGCTTTTGCAGCTATAATAACATCTGTTTTTATAGTGTGAAGATACTGTGTATCTATTTTCCTTCTGTTATAGCTCCATCTTGTATTTGTTCAGAGCCTATAGGAAATTTACCATCTATAATTGTTTGAATTGTGTCAAGTGATAATATTCCAGATTTAACTTCTTTGAAGTTTGTTAAGATACATTTATTTGTCTATAGTCTGTAAATGAAAGCTCTAATCTGCCTATTCTAGCTGTTAAATGTAAGGCTGGAATATAATCATTGTCTATTACTTTTACAGTATCACCTATATTTATTTCATCATCATAACCTTGTAACATTTCAACTTGGATGTCATAAGTCATTTTAGGCTGCTTTCTTCTTTGAAGCTCATTCCATGTTAAGTTAAAAGCTCATGTGGTGATTCAGTTTGAGATGTATATATTCCCATAAGATAAGAGCCATTATTATTCCATATCTTGTGAGCCTCAGCATCTACTATAAAATCTTGATTCAATGGCTTTAATGCTGGCATATCAGCTCCCCATTCAACAGATTTAAAGTCTATATTATCTTTTCCAACACCTATCATAGCTGTGCAAAGCTCTGACATGTCAACTTGCTTAGAAACACCAGATACATTTTCTCCATATTCAAATCTAAAGCCAGTGTCTCTACCTCTGCTTTTGTAAACATCTATATACATTCCAGAGATTCTGTTTCCAGTCATCTCAAATCTATATTCTATTTCCATGTCAAAAGTGCTTAGATGCTCTTGTATTAAACTATATACATTTGTAGCTCTTTCAATTTTTATATTAGATGATAAAACTAGAGCAGAATCAACTATTCCTAATCTCCAGTCTGTATCAGCTAAAGCTATTTCAAAGAATTGTCTAACATTAGCAGATGGAATTTCTCTTTCCCTAATAGGATTATATTTTAATTCAAGCCCAGCCATCACACAATAATAATTTTTATATAGAGCTTCTTGATGCTCTTCTTCTGTTTCCATGATTTGAAACATCTTTATTTTATTTTAAATTTAAAAGCAACATAATTACCCTCTACAGCATATTTGCTTGTTCTTTCATTTGATACAGTTGTAAATTCAAAAGTCTCAGCTCCAGTTGCTAAGTCTTGAACATATTTATCATCAAAAAAGGAGACTGAGGAGAGTCTCCATTATTACTTAAAACATCTACAATTGTTTTTGATTTATCTAATATAAAAATTGAATTTATCATATGTTTTATAGCCACCTTTCAGTTAATGTTACAGATGAAGTTATTTCATTATCATCTGATATGATTCTGTAATTTGTATCACCTACTGGAATATTAAAGAATGAAGAGCCAATGTCTACATGTTGCATATATGGCTCATTATTTAAAAGCACTTTATTTTCTTTACAGTCAATGATTAACTCATCTCCTGCTTTAAAAATATTTACATTTTGTTCTGTAGTGATTTTATTTAAAGATTTAATTTGTAGGTGAGTTAGTGTCATATCAACTGTTGGCTTATCTTGATAAGCTCCTATATATAAAACAACATGATTTAAGCTGCCTTTTGGGTAATTATCAGCAACTAGATTTGATGATTTTAAAGTAGTAGTAACAACTCCATTAACTATTTGTTAATCTCACAATACCATTGCTGCTTCCCATTAACTGTTTCTCTTTTATTCTTATATTTCCATAAATTCATTCCATTTCCCAAACTTACCAGATAAATCAGTTACAGTGATATTTTCACCTTTGTCATTTTTCTCTGTATGAGTTTTTGGAGCTGGAACATTATCAGTATCTTTTAATACTATGTTATTTCCTATTTGAACTTCTGGATGTGTATATTCATAATAGAAATTTGCATCTCTTAAAGATAATTTAAAAAGCTTTTGATTATTAGAATCAAAGCCATAAAGCTCAATCATTCCAAGCTTATCATCAGCAGTTTCATCTGAATACATTTGTATGTCATTACTTTTTATTGCCTTAACAGCTGTTAAATACTTAGTTGAGCAATATCCAGATTTACCATTGTATGTTACAGCTGCCCATCCATTTTTTATGTCTGTAGCTTTTACAGCTGTTCCATTTGGAATTGTTAAGATGATTTTACTAGAAGTGCTTCTTGAGCTTCTTAAATTTAGATTTGCTGTAGTTTTATGAGTATTAGATGAACTTGATGTGTTGACTTGCTTTAGATATTGCATAGAAGAGTAACCAGTCTTGCTATTATAAGTTACTTTCCCCCAGCCTCCAGATATATCTGTAACAGATACTTAGTTCCTTTTGGCATTGTTGTTAAAACTTTATGATTTGTACCTCTTCCAGCTCTTACATTTAAACCAGAGCTTGGAGTTACTTCATATTGAACACCATTGAATCAGTTGATGAAGGAGTATTGGCTGAATTAGAAACATTTTTACCTTTGAGTCATGCTCAAAAGTTGCTATTACTTCAAAGTCTAGAAAATATTAGCTCCAATATTTCTTCTAAAAGCTGGACCATGCCATTTTTGGTCATTAGTAGTTCCAAAGTTACTTGCTTTAATAGCATATCCACCAGAGTTTATTGTAATTGCTCCTTCAACTATTCTGTCAGTAATCTACTACATTTCCAGCAGCAAGCCAGTTTGTAGTTGTTTCACATGTTATCATTTAGATTAATTGTTTTTTCTTGAGCTGTATCATTCCCAGCCATAGGATATTTTCCAACTAAAACAGATTTGCTTGAGCTTTCATCTGAAACTTGAACAAATGCAGCTGGCTTTGTGAAATTTGCTTTTATAATTGGATATGTTTCTGTTGTACCTTCATTTGTTACAGTTACTCTATTTGTACCAGTAAACATTTTATACTCATCAGAATAGGCCATAGGGTCATAACAAATTAATGTTACTTCCCCTTCACCAACTATCTTATCAGCACTAGCTCCTATAACAGAGATTTTAACTTCTCCATCTGGAACAGCATAATAATATTTTGATTCATCTCCAAGATATAATCTAGAAGGAGCATCAACATCAAATGCAGCTGCAATGTCATTTACATATTGAGAATATTCATATGGATTCTCTGATTTAACTAAGAAAGTTATTTTAATCTTTCTAGTGCCATATTTAAATCCATTGTATATTTGCCCTTGTCTAGAAAATATATCAATAGACACATTCTCTCTTGAAGGTAATAAAGAAGTTTCATGATTTACTACATCAAATAAATCAGAGAGAATTATTCCAGCATATTTAACATACATTAAGCAAATGCACCTCCTAATCTATTTTTTCTCTTAGTTAATTTATCAAGCTCATTACTCATATATGGAGCAGTTGCTTTTGCTAGTGTTTTTCCATCTAACTGAACAAAACTATTAAGATTTGCACTTAATGAGATTGGTGAACTACTAGAATTATTTATTCCAGCTGAATTACTTCTTGAATAAGAAGCCATTTTTTCAGATGCAGAATAATTTTTAGAAACAGCTGCATAAGATTGAGCTTGTGGAATTGATTTTGGATTAAGCATTGAATAAGAAGCTTTAGCAGCTTTCCCTGCTTTACCACCTTTAACAAAGTTACAACAGCACTAATTGGCTTTGTAAATATTCCAGTTACTTTGTTCCATATTCCTTTAGCAGTGTTGTAAACACTATCTAAAGCATTTTTAACAGTATTTTTTAAGCCATTAAATACATTGCTTACTGTAGATTTAACAGTATTACAAGCACTATTTATAACAGTCTTAATTCCATTCCATACAGAAGTTGTTAATGATTTTATAGTGTTAAAAACAGTTGTAATAGTATTTTTAACTGCATTAAAAACAGTTGTGATAATAGTTTTAATTCCATTTACTACTGTAGTAATAACAGTCTTAATAGCATTCCAAACAGTAGTTGCAACAAGTTAATAGCATTAAAAACAGTTGTAATATAAAGCTTAATAGCATTAAAAACAGTAGTTATTATTGTTTTTATTATATTTATTGCTGTACTAATAACAGTCTTGATTCCATTCCAAACTGTATTTGCAGCTGACTTAATTAGTTCCCAGCATGTACTCAGAAAAGCCTTGATGCCATCCCATGTTGCACTTATAAAGTCTCCTAAAGCTGAAACAGCATTAGAAACACCTTCTTTGATAGCATCCCATATTTCAATAGCTTTAGCTTTTACTTCTTCCCAATGAGTATAAAGATATATACCAGCAGCAACTAATCCAACTATTACAGCTGTTATAGCAGCAACAGCTCCTACAACTGGCCATGATACAGCTGATAATCCAGCAATACCCATTGTTATAAGTCCAACAGCAGCAACCAATGGACCAACTACAGCTAAAAATAATCCAAGTCCACCAACCACCATTAATATTGCTTGTGCTAGTTTTGGATTTTCTTTTACCCATTCAGATACTTTTTCAGTTACTTCTTGGAACTTCTTAACTATTGGCTCTAATATAGGCAATAAAGCACTTCCCAGCTGCCCTACTGTTTCTCCTATGGATTCTTTTAATAATTTCATCTGCATACCAAAAGAGCTTGCTTCTTGCTTTGCAAGTCCTTGAGCAGATGATGATTGTCTTGTTATTTCATTATAAGCAGCCATCATCTTTTCATTTTCTGAAAGCTGATTCCACTTTTTCCCTAATGATTTAACATACTCAGAGTTTCAAGAGCATTAGCAGATAAGCTACTCCATATTTATCAACTGCCTCATAGTTCCCCATAAGAGCTGATTTAACATCTCTTAATGCTTCATCTACTGGAACATCAGCAACAGCTGCTAAATCAGCTGAAAGAGTCATGGTTTTTTGGCTTAGCTTTGCAGACTCTTCTCCAGCTAGTCCCATATTTTTATAATATGTTGCAATAGTTGTAGCATTCTTTTTATACTGCTGCTCAGTCATACCTAATGACTTGGCACTTTTAGCATTTGTTGAAATACTTTTTTGAACAGTTTTATCTAAATTATTATATAAGAATTGAGTTGATTCAACAGAAGCACTCCATTCAGCACCTTTTGCAACTATACCACCAACAGAAGCAACCATAGCAACACCAGTAGCAGTCATCTTTGTACCAACATCTTTTAGGCCCTGCCCAATCTCACTCATTTTTCCTTTTAGTGAGCCAACTTTGCTGCTTGCTTGCTCAATACCAGAATTAAATTGAGAGGAGTCAAGGCTCATTTGCACCCTTAAATCTTCCAAATTCCTCACTCTCCATTTCTATTTAAATTTATTTTTTAAGAAGTTTAGAGTTTCATTATGTTCTTCAACAGTTGTTTTTCTTGCCTTCTTTTCAGTTGATTTCTTATCAAAAGGTTTAAGCATTTTAAACTTTTTACCACCATGAAACACACCATTTGCATTATACATTGCAGTCATAAGCAAGTTATAATCTTGTTCCATCTTTTTATTGTGGCCTTCAAGAATTAAAGTTGCTTCATGCACTGTTAATGCATAAAAAGAAAGAGGAGACATTCCTATGCCTCCTACAATCTCTTTAAATAGAGTTTCAATGTATGTATCAAAAGAAGGCAAGTCCTCTACTTTCCCTCTTCATCATTATTTGTATTTAAACCTAAAGAATTTGTAAGAGCATCAGTTATAACTGTTGCTAATTCATCAAATGAGCTACCATTTTGGATGTATTCACTCATTAAATCTCCTGCATCTTCTTTAGTTAAGTTCTTTTGTAATCTACATAAACCAAAATAGAATAAATCTCTTATAGTTAAGATGTCCATTTCTATCTGGTCAAGCTTCATAACATCAAGCCCTTGTCCTTTCATCATGCATAAAGTATTTATGTCATAATTTAAGTAATAGTCTTTATTGTTTATTTTTATAGTTCCATTTATAATCATAATGCTCTTGCATCTCCTTTGTAGTTTATTTAGTCAGCTTTTATTGGAGTTAATTCTCCAACACCCTCAAATGACATTTCATAAGTCACTGTATCTTCATATGGAGCTTCAAATGAGAAAGATGTTATTATAGCTTTTCCACTAAATCCAACAGTTGATGTAGCATCTGCTATTTTCACATTAACCTCAGTCCCATTTATAAAAGCATCTAAAGCTGCTTGATAACCTTCATCTCCATCCATGTATATTCCATCACAATCAGAAGTCCAAGATTTAGCTCCAGACATTTTAGCAGTCCAGTCTCCAGTTGTTTTTGTTGATATATCTATAACCTCTGTTGACATTTCTATTGATGCATTTCTTTGTCCACCTATAGAAGTTTCACCAACAGAAAGTAATATATCTAATCCTCTTTTAGTAGCCATATTTATCTATTCCTTTCATTAATAAATTTTTAGAATTGTTAAATTGATTTGATTTTATAGATTAAAACACCATGAAAATAAGGCTAGTGAGCCTTCATTCTTCTCTCTAAACTTCTGTGTTATTAGAGATGTTTTAATATCATGGTTATTTATATTGAATTGCTGCATCTTATCCATGATTTGATGCATTATTTCTCTTGTTTCCTTTTGTCCTTTGTAATCTGAGAATATATCTATATATTTGATTGACTTGAATGCCTTCATTTGTTTTAGTTGAATAATCTCTCATATTCATATAACCAAGCTTTATATAAGGCATCTTTGCATCTGTAGGTATATAATCATAGACTGGAATATTAAGAGTTGAGAGCTGTTTATATAGCTCTGATTGAATTGTTAAAGTATTTGTAGTCATTGCTTATGCTCTCCTTATCTGAAAGCATCTCTAACTGCTTGTCTTATTCTATTATCTAAGCCATCAGTTTCAACATCAAAGCAGGATTCAAGAAAGGTTTTGCTCCCATCTTGCTTGTTCCATATTCAATATAATTTGCATATTCAACATTAGTTCCAACTTCTGCTGTTGCATTTGTGCTTACTTTTGCTAACTTTGTATTAATAGAGCCTAAAAGCCTTCCAGTATCTACAGTTTTATTATTTTTGATATTCTGTTTTGCTGTACTTTCCACACTGAGAGCTGTGTTATTAAGTTCTTGAACAGCAGCAATTAGAGCTTGCTCTCTTGAATTTTCTAAATTTCTTGTAAATGAATCAAAGTTAGTATTTATTTTGAATCTCATTTAAATCAGCTCCAGTTCATACATGAATATTTCTGTATAATCAGTTTCATAGAACTTTTATATTTTTTTGTTTGTTATATTCAACTATAAAATCTTCTGGCTCTTATTCTTTTTTCTGTAAACAGTTTTAATTATTGTATGTGATATAATTTCTTCCATTAGCATCAATTAATTTAGTAGTTATTGGAGCAATCTCACAATTAATTGAGCCATAATAAACTTCTTTATACTCTCCACCACCCATGCCATCTGGCACAAATGTTTTTGAATATATATTTACTTTTGCATCTTCATTCATTAAAACAGCCTCAGTTTATTTGAGTTTTCTTTGATGTATTTATCAAGAGTTACAATATATTCAGATAAGATATTTTCATCAAATCTTTTCTAATAACATCTATCTGTTTAGATTTAATTCCCTCTGCTCCAATTTTTCTAAATCTTTTAATTGCTATCTCTTCTGCCATCCAAGAAAGCTTGTTAGGTAATACATCTGAGTTAATGTAAGTGCAAACTAGATTAGATGCATCATCAAATAAAACTGTTAAAAGTTCATCTTTGTTCCCATCATTTAATCCAAGTTTAATTTTTATTCTATTAAGAGCATTAATCTCAGATTCTTTAGGGAAGTTAAAAGTGTTAATCATTTTATCAACTCCTTGTAAAATAAAAGCTCTAGCATTGAGCCAGAGCTTAATAATTATTTATTTAATTATTTAGAAGCTTTAGCAGCTCTAGCAGCAAATGATGGAACACATTTAACAACTGCATCTGGTAATAATATTTTAGTTCCAGCAACTGTTAATCCTCTTACTCCATCAGCAAAGTCAGACTCTAATCTCATTGCTTCTACTTTATCTATTTGTTTTCCAAATCCTATAGCAGACTTATGAAGAACAACTATTGCAGCATCTCCATTATTTAATTCTTCTGAATATACTAATTGGCATCCATTTATTTTTGAGCCTTCTAATATACCATTTTCTAATATAGTATAATTAGCTGTAAATCTTGGGTCTAATTGTAATTGTTCTAATATCTCAGAGTTTATTACTGCAAATCTATCAGACTTACTTACTTCTTTTTATTTAAAGCTGTATTACACTTAACTATTAAGTCATAAGCATTTTCATTAGTTCTTGTTACTTCATTTTTAGTTGTTAAAGCTTCTGTTAAAACAGCCTTATCTAATTCCTCTTGCATTTGTACTCCAGCTCTTTGCATATGTGGAGTCATTAAATTTCCTGCTGCTTGTATAGCATCAACATCTGATACTTTAAAGTTAAATTTCTTTTTTTATATCCATATTTAATTCAACTTATCTAAGCTTAATTCATCCCAAGAAACAGTTCCTTCATAATCTGTTACAGCAACATCTGCAACATGATTAAATATTATCTTGTTACCTTCTATTTTTTCTGGAGCTGTTGTTATAACTTCTGCTATTGATTTCTCATTAAACTTAGTTAATAAAGCTGCTTCCCATATTTGTGGTATAAAAGTTTGTACTGACATTGAATTGATTCCTTTCTATGCTGCATGTGTTGCAGCTCCAGCATGACTTGCTGGTTACCTTTTTGAATTGATTTTTTAGATTTGATTAATTGATTTGATTAATTGATTTGATATATAAAAAAGCTGCCAGACTTTATGTCAGACAAGCTGATTTAACTGAGTTATATGCCTCTTTTTATAGCTTCTTGAACTTCTGCCCATCTTGCTTGTACTTCTGCTGTAGACATTGCTCTAACATCAGCCATTGTAAGAGTTCCTTTGTTACTTAATGGAGCTGCTGCTGGAGATTTCCCTTTCATTCTTTCATCAAGAGCTGCCTCTAATGCTGCATTCCATTTTTCTTTGAATGTATTTATATTATTGAAAGTAGATTCAGCATCTTTAGTTATTAAATACTCTGCAAATTCAACTGGTAAATTATTTTGAGCCAGTTGCTTTGATGTTTCATTTAATAGCTTTTCTTTCTCAAAAGCTGCCTTCATCTCTTCAAATTCTTTCATTTGTTTTTCTAATATTGCTTTTTGTCTTTCTGATTCAGACATTTTAGCCAGCTTTGCAGATTCTTCTCTTTCTCTTCTATCTGTGCTGCTAAGTCTTTTTTCTCTAGCCAGTCTTTTTCTATCATCTTGTTTACTTCATCTTGAGTAAAGTTTTTACTTCTGGCTCTTGTGGAGCTTGTCCATTATTTGTTTCTGGAGCTTGTGGCTCTTTAACTTCTATATTTTGTATTTGATTATTTTCCATTCTAATTCTCCCAAGTTTAAGTCTGTGTAGACTGTAGAATGATTAGCCATGTTATTTCTTTAAAGCCTAACAACTAAGTAAAAAAGGCATAAAAATAAGAGCCTCATAAAAGCCCTCAGTTGATTTGCAAGGTATAAACACACACAAAGTATTTTTAAAAGCTCTCTGTGTGCATTCTAGAGCCTTGTTATTTTTATACAGATATAAATGTTATTGAATATGATGCCACATCATCATATGGAGCATCAATTTTAATTTCTTCAACCTTCATTTTTATTTCATTATTAATATATCCTTTAACTTTTATCATTAATTCTTTATCATTAGCATATGAATTAAATACTTTTCTCATTGCATTATCTTCTTTACAACACATACCAGAGCAAATTATTTTAGTATTTTTGTCTTCATATAAATAAATGTTAGCATCTCTTTGTCCTTGTATTTGTGTGTATATATATCCATCTTCTGTATTAGTTCCAACTAATATCACAGTGTAAGTCCTCTTGAAACTTCCATGATTAATCATCACCTTTCTGCATAATAAAAGAGCAGCTATTAAAACTGCTCCTATTTTGTATCTTTATTATTAAGTTCTTTCATAAACTCCTCAAACTGTTCTTTTGCCCAGTCTGGAGCATCTTCTTTTATAGTCCAGTTAAATAAATCCATGTTGATATATTGCTCTATATCTTTTAAATCATAAACCATTTACTTTAACTCCTTATTTAATATTTTTAATATCTCTTTAGCCAATGGAGTTGCTTTATCTCCTTCTGTTAATGCCTCTGCAAAAGCCTCAGCCATACATTCATCTTTTCCAGTTGTAGCATATCTTGATATTGCTCTAACTGCACTTGCTGCTTCCTTTGCATCATAACCAAGATTGTTAATTGCTTCATCAACTACTTTTGGAGCAAATTTGTTCCAGTCTTTTATTCTCTCTATCATATGAGAACATTCATGAGTTATAGTATGAATTCTCTTTGCTTTATTTTGGTTATAGTATAAAGAAGTAGATAATTTTAGAGTTCCATAATAACTTACAGAAGCAATAGCTCTTCCCATATCAGAAGCTGTTGTTATTTCCTTCATAGAGCCTTTAAGTTGTGGGTACATATTAAATACTCTATCTATAGAACTTATTGTATCATTTATCATTTCTTGAGTCAGTTTTCTTCCCCAGTTTACTTTCTCAAATCCAAGATTTTTAATAGCATACTCAGTTGCTGATTTTTTATCCTTAAACTCAAGATGTTTTATTTCTGGAGCAGCTGCATCTGTTTTTGCTGGCTCTTTTTCTATTATATCTATAGGAGCTTTTCTGTTTACTATAGGAATTATTGTACTCCTGCAATTAGGATGCATAGGAGGCAGATTAGTTCCTGCTTGAGCCTCTCTTATATTGTAAACCATATTATCAAGTGTTTTACATTGTCTTGATGTTCTATTATCTATGAAAGCAAAGAATTGATATTGCTCTATTCCTGCATCTTTATAACCATTCAAATGGCCTTGAGTCATAGCATAATTAGTTTCAGTTCTTACTAATCTTTCTGCTTGATAATATAAAGTATTGCATCTATTCATTAGGTCCTTAGACATATTTTGAATAGAAGAACCTTTAATAATTCCTTTAACTAAATCATCATTAATATAATTTAATAGCTGGTCCTTATTTCTCCAGATTCTATCTGAAAACATTGCTCCAGCATAAGGATATTCTATTATTTCTCTAACAGCTCTTGTTGGAATAACTACATTAGAATTAACTCCAAGTCCTTCTAAAGCAGCAGCATATTCTCTTCTGTATATGCCTTCTAGATGGTCTTGCATAGTTATTTGAACATTGTGTGCTGTTTCTATTTAACTTTATATTTATTGAGTCTAATAGAGCCATTTGTCTTGTTATATAAGCTCTATTAGATAAGATTTGCATTTCTTGAAGTATTCTTTCACTTTGATATTGAGAATACATTCTTTGTAATTCTCTCATCTGTGTTTGATATTCTCTCATTTCTATAGGTGAGAGCCTCTGTTGCAGCTGTTGAAGTGTTAATCCATTTTCAGTTGCATATCTATTATAGAAATCATTTAAATCTCTTCTGATTTCTCTGAATGCAGCTTGATATTTGCTATTAATAATTCTTAAAACTTCATCCTCTGTCTGTCTAGCAAATAAATCTCTGTCTAGCATTCTTTCTTCCCAGTAAGCTCTGCTTCCCATGCCTCTTGTGTAATGTGGCATCTACATCACCTACTCTGGTTTAGTCTCATACATTTGTATGTCATTATTAAAATCAAATAGATTCATCTCTTCTGATTGTTGCTTTTTCTCTTGTTCAAGCCTTTTCAACTCTTGGTCTTTATCAACCATTGGAAGTAAATCAAGCTGAGTTTCATTTGATATTATTCCAGTCAAGTCAGTAGCCATCTCAACTATTTCAACTAAGTTCTTAGGATTATTTCTAGTAAATATAAATTCAACATCTGTAAAATTCATTTGCTGATTAGTTCTTATATTTAATACATTAGAAAGAAGCTCAACTCTTCTGAATAGTCCTTTTTTAAACTTCTGCTCTTTTACTCCAGTTAAGAATTCTAAACCTTGCAGCTTGTAAGCCATAGATACACCAGAGCTATTGCCTACAAAGTTTTCATCTGACATATTAGGAGTATATGAGTTTTTATGAATATCTTTATCCAGTCTAGTTTTAAAATTTTCTAAAGCTGAATCATTTACATTTTTAGTTACAAATTCAACTTTACCATTAGCATCTGGAAAGTTAAATACTTTCATTTCTTTTAACTTTAATGCTTGCTCTGGCTCTAATGTTACTCCAGATACAGATAAGAATGAATCTGTTAGTTCTTCAAAGTCATTAGCTGTGTCTGATTGAATCTTATCATAAGCATCTATTAAAGTTAAAACTGGCTCATAGTCTCCAATTTCATCTGCATTGTTTATATATCTTATTATAGGTATATCTTTGAATGGATGCTGCTGTTCATCTATAAGAGCTACAGAGTCTCCATCCATGCTGTAATATAAATATAGAATCTTTTGTATAAACTTCTATTGAGTATATTCTTTTATTATCATCTACAGCATCTTTTATTTCAAAGTATCTTATAGCAGCTGTTGGCTCATCATTTAAAGTATTATCTGTTATATAAATTATTTCTCTTGGGTCAACAGCAGCCATTCTGTTTCTGCCTTGTTCATCCATATAATGCAGCTCATATGAATATCCATATTTACTGTTATTTGTAGCCAGTGTAGTATTTAAATCTGGCTCATCATTATATTTAAAAATAGCTGTTAATCTATCTAATAAATTTTCATCTTTGCATCTTATTTGTATTGGTATACCCATAAAATAACCAGTAGACATTGTAGTTATATATCTTGCATAGTTTGTAACCAGTTTATTATTTGATTTAGTTGGGTCATTTTTTCTTCTCTTCATTATAGGAGCATTACTTCTATAATAAGAGTCTAATAAATCAAGTCTAGTTATTTCTTTTTTATGTGAATCTATTAATGATTTAATTACATCTGGAGTTAAGCCAGTG
>ENA-OQHP01000363-OQHP01000363.1-human-gut-metagenome-genome-assembly--contig:-NODE-363-length-14644-cov-3.418475_pt1 | contig 14644 bp, 13 predicted proteins | sample MGYA00242563_ERZ504717 | MGnify/ENA primary metagenome ERZ504717 (study PRJEB26092, sample SAMD00036212) | human gut metagenome | host: Homo sapiens | study: EMG produced TPA metagenomics assembly of... | reverse complement strand
ACCGCCGGTTGTCACCCGGGGATGATCCGGGAAGGATGAGGAAGAAAAGATACGGCTCGGAATAACCGCATCGTTGCAGGCGATGCAGACAAAGGAATCATAGAGGCATTCCTGGCCGGGACATGAGATGGGGGTGTTTATCTGTACTACTGACACCGGCTCTCCATATGTATATAATGTGCCTTATGCCTTTGACGGTAAAAAATGGAATGCCGGCGGGGACGCTCCGGTAGAGGGTGATTCGGAGGTGGCCGCTTATCTGCCGTACAACGGACAGGCATCAGGGGACAGGCTCATCCCTTTTGAACTGGCGGACCAGCACGACATCCTGTATGGAAGGACAACGGTCACCAGGGACATTCCGACAGCGGATATTGAGATGAAACATGCCATGAGCTTGGTGCGCATCAAAATTCTGAAAAATGAATATATGGGAGAAGGCATTGTTTCAAATATAAGGTTTGACAATGTGATCACAAGGATGACGCTTGACATCAGGCGGGAAACCAACTCCCCCCTGATATTCGATTTCTCAAGCAGGGGGAGCCTGCAAGCTGGCGGCAACTATCATCTGAACGATGCAGATCCGGTGGTAGTGGAGACAATTCTTCCCCCTGTCTACGGTTATGACCAGAAAGCGACAGTCTGTTTTACCATTGACGGAAAGGAATATCCCTATGAGTTCCACAGGGACCATGAATGGGAGGCGGGAATGAAATACACCTATACACTGAAAATGACGGGAAACTACAACTCCCCGGTCAACATGGAGCAGGTGGACATCGATGTGGAGTACTGGAGCCGGTATGGCAAGACGGACCAGATTATACTCAACCCGAATCCGGACGACTATCCTTTCAAGGTATGGCCCAATTATACCGAATACGGCTATGACTGCTATCAGAATGAAGGCAAGGTGTTCGGAACCTTTTACAATCCCTATTGCGATAACGGCGAGGGAGAGTTACGGTTTGTATTTATGAGGCCGGGTACGAATGAGATTGTGGAGCAGTTCCAGCCGATAGACATCAAGACGAATGGGGCATGGGATGGAAAACGTATCCAGTGCTATGTGACTTCCGCTCCCGGTACATACCAGCTTGTGCCGTTATTCCGCAAGAAAGGAGAAACGATGTGGTGCAGGGCAGTGGGATATTCCTATGGCAGTACAGACGAGGAATGGCTGTATGAGGTGAAAGCACCTGCATCGGATGACCTGCCGGCATTGCGCATGATGGAAGTGGAAGGACAGGGATATACCTCTATTCTTGCATATCCGGTCCCTGATGATGATCCGTGGAATCTGGTATATACTTTATCCAACCGGGGGGAAAAGGCGCTAAGGGGCGAAATAAAAGCGGTCTGGGAACGTGAGTTCAAGCTGAAGTCCAATTCATATAGTCCAAGTACCAAAAAGAAAGGAGCAGTAAACGATGAGGAATGGAAAGATGAAATCGGTAAGGATTCTGTGGACATTCCGACAGGAACACGTTTCTGGAAGGGTATTATGAGTTGTAATTCCCAGTTAAAAGACTTGCTCCCCGACATGATGGAGTAAATATGCCATTCCAGTCTTACATTTATATTGGAGAGCTGAAAATTCCAATGAGTGGATATTACTTCGTTGTGATGCGGATTATCTGTTCAACTGCAATTATACAGGAGATTATATATGGGATGAAACGACGAATTATGTGAAAGTCATGCCACAAAGTTGGCATTAAAATTTAGGCAAATAACCCAAATAAAGAAATTGAAATATAATTCATTGAAATGACATAAGATGAATTTAAGGTGGAAAATCCCCGCTGCAGTGATGCACCGGGGATTTGTTTTCTTATTACGATATCATAAATTAAAACTCCATCTGTTGCACTTTGATTCAACTATTTCCCAATTTATTCATTGAATAATATCCTGTGCCCCTATTTTCTCATATTTTGACTTAGGAACTGTTTTAAATCCGCTTCAGAAAAAAATATTCAGTTTCTTAAATCCTTCTGCGAGACTTACTTTTTTACTTTCAGCTTTTTAGCCAGCTGCTGATGAGCTTTGGCTTTGGCGCGTTGGTAGATTTTCAGAGCTTTGTCCTGGGCTTTCTCATCGGCTGCATTTTTTACGTTATCATAGAGTGTCCAGAGATTGGCAGCAGCTACCTCTTTCTGGGCGATGGTATATGCTTCGGCCTTGGCTTCGGTAGCTTCTTCTTCTTCTGCCGAAGCATAGGCGTGCTTATACCCCTTCATTTCATCCCAATGACCGCGGGTAAAATCGGGGAAAGTCACAGCTGCACAGTTGTTATCCATCGACAGAGCGCCCAATTCCGAGAGACAGCACCATTCGGCTAGATCATAGACATCCATATCAAGCGCAAACCGTTTTGCAAGCAGTACACCAGGCGAGCATCCATGATGTAATCCATGCCACCATGCCCCATGGCACGCCCCTTTTCGCCAAACTTGGTGAGGATAGGGTGATAATATTTCTTTTCAAGGGCCTCCTTCTGAGCGTCATTCAGAAACTGTGGGCATTGATATCGTCCATGTTGGGCGCAGTATCTTTCATGACATCGCCCGACAAGGCATATTCGGGTGTGGGGTACTTGGTGGCGTAGCTTTAGTTCCGGTCAGCTTAAACAGGCGGTTGTATGGCTGCGGTGTCATGACGTTGTGTTGAATTTCCACTACCTTGCCACGAGCTGTGCGCATCAGCGTAGTAGTGTGGTCACCGTTGCGGAATTCCTTTGGTTCCTTGCCGGTGAGGTTCTCGACATATTGCTTACCCACAAAACTTTCGGTATCCATAGCTACCAAGGTAGTGAAGCGGTCTCCGCGGTGAATGTCCATACATTGAGCCACTGGACCCAGACCATGGGTGGCATACACATCACCGCGGTTCTCCATATTATACTTCATGCGCCAATGCAAGTTGTCGGTATCGTTGTCGTTAGGATCTTGCCAGTACGACTTCCAAAAAGCCGACAGTTCGTGGATGTAAGCGCCTTCAGCCCGAATGATTTCGCCGAATACTCCATCCTTAGCCATGGCCAAGGCATTCATCTCATAATAGTCATAGCAGCAGTTCTCTAGGATGAAGCAGTGCAGGCGTGTCTGTTCAGAGAGATCAATCAAGCTCCAGCATTGCTCTAGGTTCATGGCCGATGGCACTTCTATAGCCACGTGCTTGCCATGTTTCATGGCATACTTAGCCACAGGGAAGTGGTGATTCCAGTCAGTGGCAATATACACCAGATCGATGTCTGGACGTTGACAAAGGGTTTCATACCCTTTCTCACCTGAATAGATATCGGCCGGAATCAAGCTGGCATCACGTAGGTATTTCTGGGATGCCTCTGCACGGTCTTCTTCGTAGTCGCATAGTGCCACGACTTCTACACCTGGGATGTTGCAGAAGCGCCACACCGCCCAAGGGCCGCGCATACCCAAGCCCACAAAAGCCACACGCACGGTTCCATCTTCGGAGCGGTAAGACCGAGCACATGCTGTTGGTCGGTCGGCCGCTCAGGGGTTTCTATTACAAGGGTTCCCTTATCCCAATGGATTTGGGTAGAGGGGGACAGTGATTGCGCCTGAAGGCCGCTAATAGACAGCAACATCAAGACAGATAACAAAAGCTTTTTCAGTTTCATACTACTATTTTTTTTACCAAATAAACGGTTGAGCGGGCGAGGCTCTGTGATTGATTCGTTTGACCTCCCTGCCGCCTGAGCCTCTTTTCAGAAGCGACAGGAAGGTCGTATAATGAACTGCAGACAAACGCTTAGCGGGCTGTCAACAGGATGCGCTGTCCATCAGCCTGTACAGCATACACCTTGGCACTGCTTTGATATACCTTAGATGGCACTGTAAAGGTGAAAGAGTTGGAGAAATACAGCAGGCGGCTGTTTGCTTCGTTTTCACGCACCTCAAAAGCCACCGCTTCTTCACCGTCACTCACACGGATAGTAGCACCTTGATGTGAAGAACTGAGAGTGTAGGTGGGCACCTTCGAAATCTTGGTATGATTCTTAAACACCTCGTAGTAACCTACATCACCTGACTCTTGCGCACGAGGATCGCTCGACGGGAAGAAATCACGCTTCCGGTCTTCGATGTACTGAATGGGTGCCGCCTTCGGATACTTCTTGTTTTGAATGTATGCCTTGGTTTCACATATCATTTGTTCGGTCACTGTATATTGTGCTTGGCCATACTGCTCAATGGGGGCATCAACCGCCTTGAAGAATCCCCAGGTTTCAAAGAACTCGGTAAGGTCCTCCTGTGTGGCATCACACACTGCTTTGACAAAGGCCATCTGCCTCTGTCCCGGCTGATGGGTAGGCACATGCTGATACGTGGTGCGCATCAGCTCGAAAATCTTCGGCCATACCATGGGTTTCTTGTCGTGTCCTTTACATAGTTCGTAGTAAAGCCACAACTGCCAATTCATGCGCATGTGGATCTCCGTATCTTCGCCTTGGTGCGTAGCACTACCCATGTTATACCAAGCCTGATTCTGTCCATAGACACATTCCGCCAGGTAATCCAAGCCCCGGCCACGTGATTTGTATTTGCCCAACTGGTAGATGATGTAGTTAGAGAAGAGATTGTTGCTCGACTCCGTAGATCCCATCCAGTCAATAGCCAGCTGATGCACATGACCTATTTCGTGAGCCGGTCCCCAAGCATTGTCCTCAGCTAACATCACCTTATCATATAAGAGGATGTTGTCCAAATAGGTATAGACAAAAGCTATTCGGTAATCGGATGCCCACATATACGCTCCCTCCGGCGAGATAGCAAAGAGGTGGTTATTGAACTGGTTAGCATGCATTTTGTCAATACCCATCAGGCTTTGTTCCCACTCCACGATATTATCCCAAAGGTGGATGGCCGAAAGAATCTCGGTGCGCACATGTTTCAGCATCTCCGAGCGATGGAAGTAGAAAATCATCTTTTCACCTTTCACTCCGAAGTATTTATCGGTAGCTTTGGAAAGCAGTTCAGCGTACTTCTCATTGGTCTGATGACGCTGCAGATCGAAATAGCCGGTCACCTGTCCGCTACCTAGCGGAATATGAATACGGATGGAGGTAGGATTCGACTGGAGTCAGCCGTATACATCACAAACAGCTGGCCGCGGTTGCGGATGGTGATTTTATTCACTCCTTCTTTGAGAAAATAAATATCGCCTGAAGCTGCTGTCTGCACATAATTCTTCTCTTCGCCGAAGCTTGTGGTTTCCTCCCCGATACACTGCAGCGCGACAGGGTAGCCGTGAGTATTGCCCACTAGGACAATAATTTCATCGTTCGCCTCGACCGCGATACCGGTAAGATTATCCAGACAACTGTAGTGTTTGGTCATCAGCCTATCGGCCCACACGTTGATGTCGCTATAAGCCTGATAATCCTGGATACGGAATTCTTTCTCCCAGGCATCGTAGGTACCGTTTTTCAACTGCGTGGCAAGGTTGACAAAGTAGCCCGGCAACTGATTGATCTGTTCTAAGGTGGCTTCTGGCTTCAGTTCACTACAGGTAATGTCTGTAAACACCGCCAGCAGTTGTTGTTCGAGCTTGTTGTCCGGATTCTTTTGAAAAAACTCCATCTCCGAACAGCTCACAAAATTACCTGCTCCCGATTCTACAGCGAACTTCACTTTGGTGACTTTTTCACTCTCTGGCTGAATACCACGCGGCTGGCGTTGTTCTGCATTTGAAAATCATAATTGCCTTGCAACTGATACTCGGGCATTTCGACTGAAGCAGTGTAAATCTTCAGCTTGCCGAAGTTACCGTTGCCGCTACGCGAATGGTAGAGGATGTAATCTAAATCCCGGGTGCCATCGAACTCATACTCCAGTGTCACTGGGAAGTGGGCTTCCTGTCCCCAGGGCGAGTGATAATGTTTCTCATCGAATTTCCCGTCGTAGGTATGTTCAATGCCATAACCTGGCTGCAATTCACTGGCTACAGCCGAAATAGGGGTCAACTTCACATCACCTTCCACTTCTACATCCGATGATTCCGACGCTTTCTTTTTCTGTGTCAAGGTCAAGGTTTCCTGCAGCAGACTATCTTTATACGCAGTAAAGGTCAAGGTTACGGTACGAGCTTCGTACAAGGGATTGGCGGCGGCATGATAAGGATAATTCTTCGATACTAGGGCACGGGTAGCCGGCGCTTCCACTGCCTGCAACCAGTCGCCTTCGGCCGACTTCTCCACCGCATATTCTATGTTGGAAGTGACTGTAACAATTACCTCGCCGCCCTCGGCCTCGAGCGTAGAAACCGAACTCTTGACGAGCAGAGCCGGACCGTAACCCAATTGTTTGACATGAATTTCATAATTCTTCACCAGTGACTTTACCGTCACCACGGCTTCACGTATCTCAGGCTCCTCACTCGCCTTCACCAAAATCTTAATGCTCGGCTTCGAAGTAGACAAATCTTTAGCCGCAATACACCAATCTTGGTTAGAAGCCACATCCCACCGACTTGCATCGAGGGTAGTGCTGACCGGTATAGATAGCTCTCCCTTTTCCTTGGTAAAATTCTGTTGTAAATCTACTTCTGCAAGAGTGAATTTTTGGATCTGTTCATCCCCGGAATTATCATCGCTGCATCCATAGACGCCAAATACATAGAAGGGCAAAAGCATCAATAAAAGGGTTGGTAATATTTTCATAAATTAGTGTTATAGAAGTAAGTTAAAAGAAGAGATAATATGTAGGGTATTTTCTTAGATATTATCTCTTCCTAATATAAGATATATTAAGCTGACTGATTAATTTACATGCAACTTCAATTCGGCCAGCGCGAAACTGTTACCTGCTGGAGTAGATTCTACCACCAGGCGGATGTGCTTGAACTCTTTGCCCACCAGAACCGGTGATTTATAGGTGCCTTTTGTAGCAGTGGGGAATCCTTCCATAATCGTCATTATTTTACTAAATGTGATACCGTCCATACTGCCTAGCACACTGATACGCTGCGGTGCCCCGTTGTTGTTATTGTGACGTACTTGGTATTCAAACATCAAAGCCGTGTGTGGTTCATCTAAATTCAACTGTATCCAGTGCGGCAACCCCGGTTCTTCCAAATAATCGGAATGGTAGTAGGTATCTGGATTACCGTCGAACATATAGTCAATTTTTCCTTCCACTTCACGGTTAGGATGGATGGCTGTCATACCACGTGACAGAGTGACCGGATGCAGTTTCGATTCATCAGGCACATAGGAGATGCCGAAGAGACACGACTGTTTATTAGGATTGATTTCAAAGTAAGGCGAGCTACATTGTGTCATTTTCAAAGGTAGCACATAGTTACCATAACTCAATTTATTTCGTTTCACGGTTACGGTTAAGCTAGCTGATTTACTGCCAGCTGTAAACAAAATCTTTCCTTCGTTGCTCAGCGTATAAGCTTCTTCCGACAGCATGGTGTAATCCACCCCGTTCTTTTCATTATACTCGGTCAACAGACTCTCGTCTGGCTCCAGTGTACAGCTAAAATTCCACTTATTGTCTACCGAAAAGACCGCAGGCAGATTCAGCTCGATTTCATTTGCATCCATAGCATCTGAAATGATATTCAGATTATATCCTGTTTTCTCAAATGCAACATTAGGTACAATTACAGCGGGCTTCAGAAACACATATTTACGCTCGGCATTGATGGAATCCGCACTATTTTGCAAGATAAATGGAATCACAAAATTCCCCTCTTGCTGGTTGCTTTCTAGGATCTTATCCGTAATCAATGTAACGGATCTGGTCTGGTAAGTATCGTTAGGACCGAATTCTATCTGTTTATCTCCATTAAATACGTAACAATCTTCCGGGTATAATTGATAGTCTTTTCCGTTTTGTTCATTGTAGATTTCCAGCAACGCTTTATCCATAACATCAATGGAAGCTCGGGTGACTGTACCCAGTTGAGCGCCTGATTTGTTGACAATCAACTGGTATTCTCCGTTTTCACCTGTATTATATACTTCCACTTCAATCTCATCACAGTTTCGGAAGGATAGAATGGTGCTGAATTCATCCAAAACTCATCCTTATTATCATCGCAAGCAATATAGGTTAGGCAGCAGGCTGCTGTCAGGGCTATAGTTAATAATTTGTTTTTCATACAACTGATTTTGTTAAATTATACATACCGGGGGCATTACCAACCATAATTTTGTGTCAACAACTTGTTGCGATCCAGTTCTCGCTGAGAGAAGGATAGAGATAATGCTTGTTTTGGAAGACACGGGTTTCAAAAGCCGTTCTCTCCCAGAAACCGTCGGGGGTTTCAGTTCCCTTCATACCAGCATCAAGCGGACAGGAAGTGTTCATACCATACATCTTGCCGTTGTCAGTTTGAGTAGCAATCATCCATGTACGGGTATCGAAATAGCGATGGCGTTCGAAAGCCAATTCTATCTGACGTTCTTTTCTGCAGAGCTGAATCAACTCTTCTGTAGAAACTTGTCCGTAGATACTTGTGATGGGGTCCAATCCCGCGCGTTCCGTAGGTCGGCCCATTTTTCCATGGCTAGGGCTTCATAGCTGGGATCTAGTGCCACCCCATTCTTCTTGCACTCGAGCACGGCTTCAATGAAATTTAGGTAGATTTCTCCCAAACGAAATACCGGGAAAGTTATATTACCCCACTGTCCTTCGGACGAATTGAGTTTATGGTCATAGAAACGGTTGCAGAGGTAGCCACTCTTTGGATAGTCGTGACTCTTATTACCGTTACCGCCTTTCGCAAAAGAGATGGAAGTAGCGCTATTGCCGTGCAACCACTGGTTTCCGCCAAAGAATACGGTGACATAGAAGCGGGGTTCCCGATCCTTATACATATTGGGAGCTTCGATTTCAAAATCAGCCTTGTTGCTCCAACCACCAGACGGATATATCCAAGATGATTTCTCCAGTTCGGAAGCCAGTTCATAGCCAGATAAGGGCTCTACGATAGGTGTTCCATCTGCTTCATATCCTGTGATAGGATACCAACCGGTATTCATGGCATACGCATCCACCAAAGCTTGAGTAGGGCCTACTGCCCCATAAGCCGTACCAGCCACGCCGGTGGGCACAGTACCTACTCCCCAAGAAAACAGTCCGTTATAACGGTCAGTCCAAATCAGCTCTTTATTCCAAGTTTCGTGTGTCACTCCATAATAATCTTCATACGGGTTATCGTTACCAGCTCGGTAAAGTTCGTAGCAGGGATTATCAATCAGTTTCTTGGCTGCTTCAGCAGCTTTCTGCCATTTGGTATTATCAAGCTCAGGGAAGAGCTTAACACCTGACAGTTCAGGGAAGTCGGGTGCATCGGGATTCTTCACCGTGCTATAGAGTTTATTACCATTGAACAGCGGGCGGGCCGAATATAGCAGTAGTCGGGAGATCACGGCATGGCAAGTACCTACCGTAGCCAATCCCCACTTCGCCGCCGGCAAATCGGACTGTTGAAGAACAACGCCACTTTCAGCACACTGCGTCATTTCGCTGACCACGTAGTTAACACATTGATCCCAGGTATTGCGCGGGCGATACAGTTCTTCTGTGCTGGCGGTGAAATCCAGCAAATCATCGCCTAACAGAATACCGGACCATAGTCACGCATCATCAGAAAATAATAGTAAGCACGGGCAAAACGAGTCTGCCAGTACCATTCGTCCAACTGATCTTTAGTGACTAACGGGTCGCTGCATTTGTACACATTTTGCAGGAAAATATTACATTCGCGGATACCTTTATAATAGTGATCCATCTTATAATAAGGAACCTGTGAGGGGTTCCAGGTACCAAAGTTTATCCAACGGTACTGACGGTCATACGCAATGGTACATTCGTCCGATGCTCCTAAATACGGTTCAGTATCACCCTGCAAGCTTCCATTTTCATTGGGCAAGAAAGACATGGCATTTAGCAATATTGCTGGGTAGTGTTTCTGGATTCCCAGATTTTATCAAAAGTCAGTTTTTCGTCTTCTTGTCTATCAAGAAAATCTTCGCATGAGCCCAAGGTAAAAGCTCCAAGTGCTAAGTATATTATGGATTTGAAGTAATTTTTATATTTCATATTTGGTATAATTTAAAAGTTAGCATTGAATCCGACAGTAACAACACGATTCAGCGGATAGCCTGAGCCATCTGATGAGCCTTTGGCTTTTTCAGGATCCCATAATTTGAAAGAGCTGAATGTAAGTAAATTGTTTCCGGATACATAAAATCTCAACGATTTAATAAATGTTTTAGTGACAAATTCTTTAGGTAAAGTATATCCGATTTCAATGTTTTTCAGACGTAAAAAGGAGCCATTGCGCAACCACCAGGTGGAATTCTTGTTGTTGTTGAAAGCGCCGGCACCCCCGCTACCATGCTTAGGCGCGGATAGGTGACATGAGCATTCTGTTCAGGCGAATTAGTAGACATCCACACTTTGCCCCACAGGTCTTTATTGATAGCCGCACGTTCCATGTTACCACTGGAGAACGGACTCTTTACCGATACACCATCTAGAAAGAAAGAAGTATGAGCAGAACCTTGGAAGAAGGCGTTGATATCCCAGTTTTTCCATTGTGCACCCAACCGAAACCGTACATGATTTCCGGCAGGTTGGTATAACCGATCGCCACCTCATCTTGTGTATCGATGATGCCGTCGCCATTGATATCCTGATATTTGATATCTCCTACACGGTATTCACCGAAAGTCTGACGCGGGCTGTTGTCAATTTCTTCCTGACTTTGGAATAGACCTAGGGCTACAAGACCGAAAGGCTGCATCTGACCGTCAGATCCGAACGGCTTGCCTATGCGATTTTGGTATTTGTATTCCCAATCGGTTCGTCGTTATCAAGCAGCTTGTTGCGGCTGAAAGTAAAGTTACCGCGGGCAGTTAGAAATACTTTTCCAATCTGGTGATTGTACTCTACATTGGCATCAAATCCCTTGTTGAGTGTTCTACCTATATTAACATACGGAATGGTGGATAAACCGACAATGCTGGCAAACCGGCGCGTTGCAGGAAAATGCCTTGACGCTCTTCACGGAAGTAGTAGCCTGCACCTTTACCTTATTGAACAGAGAGAATTCCACACCCAAATTGAGTTTGGTAGCCTCTTCCCAGGAAGCATACAAATTTTCTATTTCCCCTACGCGGATACCTGCTCCCCCTTGATTACCGCTTTGGCCGAACCACCAGCCTTGATCGCCAGTGCCCACAATTGTAGATTCATAAACCCAACGTCTTTGTCCGCCGATATCATCGTTACCTACTTTACCATAAGAACCTTTCAGTTTCAACATATCAATGGTCTTGGTGAGCGGTTCAAACCATTTTTCGTTCGATACCATCCATCCCAAAGCAAAAGCCGGGAAGAAACCGAAGCGATGTCCGCGGGCAAGTTTTCAGATCCGTTGTATCCCATGTTCACTTCGGCAAAATAAGTATCTCGAAAAGCATACGTCACGCGACCAGCCAAGCCTTGGTTCTTATAAGGTAATGCTGCATTGCCGTCGGCAGCCTGGGTGTTGGTATGGATTTTCTGATTATAAAGGAAAAGAGCTCCCACGCGATGGTTACCAAATAAGCATTATAGTTCAACGAACCTTCCAGATAACGGGTCATAGTACCTTGGCGTCCAATTTCATAACCTAATGATTCACTGCCAGTGTGTACAGGTCCCATTCTCCATCATTGTTGTTGTCATCGTACATCAGTCGACCTTCCGCATCACGTCCGCGTGCATGGTAGAAGCTGGGTGATTTGGAGCGACGTTGCAGCGTGGTATTCCAAGCATCCCAAGAGAATTTGATATTAGCAGTTAGACCTTCCAGCGGTTCCCAAATCTTACCGAAGTCTTGAGTCAAGCCAATCAAAGATTGAGCCGAATTCCAAAATTGTTCACGATAACCTGAGTGTACCAGCATATTCCACGGATTGTGGCCGGAGTCGGTAGACGGACCGGACAAAGTACCATCGGAATACTGTACCGGAAATGCATTCGGAGAAGCATTAAAGGTATAGCTCCAAATATCGTTATCATTATCGCCGAAGCCAGGACCGAACGACTTTTCATAGATATTGGCTAGGTTGACATTCAACGTGGTACTCTTAGTCACATTCAAATCGACATTGGCACGGAAATTGAACTTGTTATAACGGATGGCTGAGTTGTAACCATAGATATTACCAGCGTTTTTATAGATAGAACTTTCATTGTAGAACGAACCGGACACATAATACTTAATGTTGTCACCACCACCAGTCACACTCAAGTTCACACGCTGGTTCTCTGCCATGTCATCAAACAGGGCATCAAACCAATCCACATCCGGATAAAGATCTGGATCGCTGTGGTCGCGATATTTCTGAATCACTTCCGGAGAGTAGTAGTTGGTACCACTGGCTTCATTGTAAAGTTCTGCATTGCGCCGAGTTAATCATTTCCGGTCGTTTGGTGGGAGCAGTAAAGCCGAATTCTGTGCGGACATTGATAGCCGGTTTTCCTTCCTGCCCTTTCTTGGTAGTAATCAAAATAACACCATTTGCGCCCCTAACACCATATACGGCTGAAGCAGAGGCATCTTTCAAAATAGAAAAGGTAGCAATGTCATCTGTATCCACCAAATCCAGATCACGCTCAATACCATCAACTAACACCAGCGGCGTAGAAGTACCCTTGAATGATGAAACACCTCGGATATAGAAATCGGCCGAGCTGTTTTTACCCGGTTCACCTGAACGGCTCATGGCTACTACACCAGAAAGTTGACCTGCTAATACATTAGAAATGGAAGCACCCGGTACATTGAGTTTACGCATGTCAAGTGTAGAAATTGCTCCTACCACACTTTCTTTCTTCTGACTACCGTACCCTACAACTACCACTTCATCAAGCACTTCGGTGTCAGGTTCCAACACCACATTGATTACTTCCTGATTAGCAAGGGCAATTTCCTGTTTTTTGTAACCGATGTACGAAAACTCTAATACCCCCCCAACTCCTTCAATAACGATGGAATATTTACCATCCACATCGGTAATAACCCCGATAGAACTGTTCTTAAGCCAGATACTGGCTCCGATGATCGGTTCTTTGATGTCGCTGGCAGTTACAACACCGATTATGGTACGTTTTTTAACTTGCTGCGTATTTTCAGTCTTAGTCACTTTTAGAATAACTTCTTTTCCTTTAATAACGTAGCTTACGTTGCTGCCCTCAAATACATCTTTTAGAACTTTTTCAATATTTCCCGTGCTGTTATAATCGCGTTTCGTGTTGTTTTCCAAATCTGACGCATTATAAAAAGAACGTGTATTCACTGTTTTTTTCAATCAGCTGAATAGCCTGTTTAATGGTCATGTCTTCTCCTTTTACAGAAATATATTTCTGTGCTCCCATACTGGACATGGGATAAAGAAGAAAAACAAGGATGATACTTAACAGTATCGAAAAACGACAAAAAGTGTGTTTCTTCATTCTGTTTTTTTTAAAGTTTAACATTAGGTTTACTTGTTTTAATGATTGTTTTTATAAATAATTATCTCATTACCATTTGCTTTCATTTCGAGACTAAGACTATAACAAATTTTCTGTAAGACATCTTTCAGTGATTCTTCTAAGCGGATTTTTCCTGTAAAGGCAGACTGTTGTTTAAGGTTGATTCCTTCCAACTTGATGTTACTGTTATACCTGCTGTTGATTGTCTCAATCAATTGTTTCAAGGGAAGATTCGTAAACTGAAGACTGCCATTTTTGTATTTAATATTTCTCAACCATTCCTTTGTTATATTATCCTTCTTAATATAATATGTTAATTTTTGAAATGGTTGCATTTCAATGGTTTCATGATTTTCCGCTGTAAAATCCACCTTTCCACAAAACAAAATAATTTCATTTGTCTGCTGGTTTTGATTCTGGTGAATATCAAAGCTGGTTCCTTTTACTTCTATCATGCCCTGATTAATGTAGACTTGAAATGGAACCCCATTCTGACGCATTACCTCAAAGAATGAATTCCCCTTCAGCCAGACTTTTCGGTCCTTGAGAAATGCCTTGGCATATCGCAGACTACTTCCTTTCTGCATCCATACTTTCGAACTGTCTGGCAATGTGTACAGTTGGGATTCCTGTGCAGTCACTTCAATAAAGTCATTCACACAACCGGCTTGTTGTTTGGCAAACCACAATCCAGCAGACGTGATCAACAAGAGGGTCACCGTTGCAGCTATCATTTGCCATTTGGGAAACATTTGAAAGAATCTTCGGTTTTTATTATCTTGTTTATTTTTGATGTTTCTCCAATTTGCTCTTTCATTTGCCAATCAATGGACTCATTGCCCGCTTCGTCCCATTGTTTTCTAAGCTGAAAATCTATCTCATCCAATTGGATAAATATCTTGCGTTGCTCTTTGGACATCGTCCCTGAGAGCAATCTTTTTATGAACGTTTTTCTATTATCAATTTTCATACCTATAAATATCTTTTTACGTGCATCTATAATAAATACACCTGAAACCCTTTTCCCCCCACATCGGATTTGAAAAAATATTTTTCTGATTAGAATTTTATAAATTATCTATATGTCATTCGCTTATAAATCTAAAAGTAAGAATTGTTTTTACACCTCTTTT
>ENA-OQHP01000362-OQHP01000362.1-human-gut-metagenome-genome-assembly--contig:-NODE-362-length-14667-cov-1.835901_pt1 | contig 14667 bp, 21 predicted proteins | sample MGYA00242563_ERZ504717 | MGnify/ENA primary metagenome ERZ504717 (study PRJEB26092, sample SAMD00036212) | human gut metagenome | host: Homo sapiens | study: EMG produced TPA metagenomics assembly of... | reverse complement strand
CGGACATTTGCCTGTGCTTCGGTGTTGCCAGGTTGTATGAAAGGATGAACTGACACGTGGCGGGTGAATATTTATAGTACTGATGATGTTGTCCGAGGATAAATCCTGGCATCGTATGAGCATGTCACCATCCTCTGCCAAGTCACATCCACCACATCCGGCAGTGAAAAAAAGCTGTTTTCTCCATCGGATGAATGATAGTTCCAGATATTGTTTGGCCGTATCTGCCTCGATTACAAAGCCCTTTGAGTCGACACATGACATGGAAAAGCTCTGCCTTCGTAGGTTGAAAGCACTGTATTATCGTCAAGCCTTATATCAGAGATTACATATTTGTAGGTATCGGGCGTGATACCTGACACGAGAGCATATTTTTTGTCAGCGGAGGTGGCAATCTGTGAGGCATCATAGTAATTGCCGGGATTAGGCACTTCAGTATTATCCGGATCAGATGCATCGCCATTGCCATCATAGTCCTTGGGATTATATTTGCAGGTTTTAATTTCCTTCAAATCCTTATCATAGATGGTTGCTTTTTTGGCGGATGAATCGAGGAGCCACAATTTATCACCCTTAATCAGATAGTCATCGCAGTCCGTCTTGTCGTGGGCAAGACTTGCGGTTATTTCGTTGGACCAGGGATTGTATACATCAAATGAATACTGAACGGATTGACCATCAGTCTCTATGATAGAATTATTGTAGCTGCCCTGCCCTACCATAAGTATATTATCGCCGAATTGCCTTATGTCATTGTACGGGCGCCCCTCAAAGGCGACATTATGCAGGATAGAAAGATTACTGCTTCCTTCAACGCTTGTGGTATCATCCCAAAAAGCAGGTGATTTGTGCAGAATAGCCTGCTTTTGTGCGGGGCTCTTGAATAAATAAGAGACATCCGAAAAAGAGCAGGCTGTCAGAGAAATCGCGCTGCATAGCACCAGCGAATATGTAATTAAAATAGTTGCATGTTTGCGTTTGAACAATTTTGCCTCCTTTGGAAGGTGGTACATACACTGTTATTCGCTGACAGTGTGCGCAGTGGAAACACGTGCGGTAGATTCTCTTTCAATCAGTCTCGGACGCAGCTGTGTGCGGCTGATTGGAATATGGTGAATGAGCGAATTCAATATAATATATGCACAGCGGCCAAGATCATTACACTCCTGTCTGATAGTGGTAAGAGGCGGGGTGAGGGCTGCAGCAAATTTGACATCGTCAAAGCCGACCACACTTATATCATTTGGCACATTGAAGCCGTGCAGCTGGCATTCAGATATAACACCCTTTGCGATAGCATCGCTGCCACAGAGGATAGCAGTAGCGCCCGCTGCAATAAAATTAGAAACGTAGTACTGTGCAGTCTCCGAAATATAGTAGCCGTGACCCATGAGCTCCGGGTAGATTTCAAGACCGGCATCGCGCATAGAGTTTTCAAAAGCCTCCTGACGCTGATCTGAAACCAGGGAAAAAGAGAACCATTGATAAAGGCAATCTTTTTATGCCCCAGATTGTGCAGATGCTTTATAGCCATGTCAATGCCCTCGTAGCTGTCGGTACCTACATAGGCTACATTGGGGTTGTTTTCTATATAGTTATCAAACAAAACGGTAGGCATTGTAGTGCTTTTGAGCTGCTGCATCCACTCATCGTGCAGAGCGAAGCCTACAAGAAATGCGCCACAATAGCCGTTCTTTAATATATAAGTATCATATTTTTCTTCTGCCTGCAGCTGAGGGGTGACAGGAATGATGTCCACATCCCATTTGTGCTTGAAAGCATTCTGCTTGAAACCAAGCACTACATCATATCCGAACTCATCGATAGACTCGTAGTTCATATTTTCAATGAACAGAGCCAGCTTGCGGTTTTCTACCTTTCTTGAGCGCTTAGTGCTGTAGCCCATCTCGACGGCAGTGTCTAAAACGGTCTGACGAAGCTCCTCACTTATATCGCTGGCACCATTAATCCTTTTGAAACAGTGCTGATTGATACACCCAGCCGGGCGGCAATATCCTTAATAGTAGCCATAATGTTATTCCTTTCTTATGTGATAATAGAATTATACAATTACTATCAGAAATAGGCAATATTTTCCACGATAAATTTTTCGAAATATCTTTGAAATCGTGGTAATAACTACCAAAAAATGAGTGCAAATTACGTGAAAAGTGGCAAAAATGGGTTAGAAGACGCTAAAACAATTGACAAATACGACAATAGGAAATAAAATATACTCAGATACGAAAAAAATAGAAAAATTTTAGGAAAGAGGAATAGAAATTTGGAGGCCAGAGAAAATCTCAGAGGCTCCGGAATACTTCTTTCGATCTCGAGTTTGCCGTCACCATATGGTATAGGTACTCTTGGGAGAGAGGCATACAATTTTGTTGATCTCCTTGGCGATTTGAAACAGAAGTACTGGCAGGTTCTTCCGGTTGGTCCCACCATATTTGGCGATAGTCATATCAGCATCATCAGGCTGTGCGGGCAATATCTATTTTATAGATTTAGATAAGCTGGCAGATGAGGGATGTTAGAGAGGGAAGAAATCCTGGGGTACAATTGGGGCACAGATCAATCAGAAATTGATTATGCAGCATTACATCAGAACAGATACAAGATTTACAAAAAGCGTTTGGAAGATTTGACACAAATGCACAAGAGTTTCAGGATTTTGTAAAAAAACATTCGGGGTGGCTTGAACAATATGCACTGTTTATGACACTGAAAACCGACAATTTAGACAAAATTTGGAGCGAATGGCCAAGCGAGTATAAAAATCCGCAAGCGGTTGCGCTTGAAAAGTACCAAAAAAGAATTATAATACAATTACTTTTTGGAAGTTCTGCCAATATAAATTCTTCCAACAGTGGGAGGATTTGAAAAATTATGCTAACTCAAAAGGTATCTACATAATAGGTGATGCCTCATTTTATGTAGGGTATGACAGCGTAGATGTATGGGCAGAGAGACAACTCTTTATGATGAGCGCAAACGATACACCGGAGTATGTTGCAGCTGCCGCTCCTGATAAGTATTCAGAGAACGGACAGGTGTGGGGCAATCCTATGTATGACTGGGATGCCATGAAGGAGGATAACTTCTCGTGGTGGAGAAAGCGTATGCGTGTATGCAGAGAGCTTTTTGATATCGTCAGGATTGATCATTTTGCAGGAATTGTAAAAGCATATGCGGTACCGTACGGACAGGACAAGAGCCTATCCGGTAAATGGTTCAAGGGACCGGGACGCAGGCTTGTCAATGCAATCAACGAAGAGCTTGAGGGTGTTAATGTAGTGGCTGATGATTATACGTCAGCGAGCCTTTTGCCGGGAGTGAAAAAGCTCCTTGCGAAGTCGGGCTGGATGGGAACAAAGGTCATGATGTTTGCCTTTGACGGTGATCCGACCAATGAATATCTGCCACACAATTATGCTGATTCACATGTAGTTGCATATATTGGCACACATGACAATGAGACAATAGTTGGTTATTTCAGTGATAAGACAGATTATGAGCTTGCTTATATGTACGAGTATCTGAATATTGAAAATAAATCACAGGTTCCAAATGCTCTTATCAGGGAGCTGTATCACAGCACCGCAGAGTTGGCGATAGTCCAGATGCAGGATATATTAGAGCTTGGAAATGAGGCGAGGATGAATTATCCTTCAACAGTCGGACATAACTGGAGATGGCGCATGACAAGCAAGCCGCACAGACTGGACAACGAAAAAATAGCCTGGATTAGAAACATTGCGGTGGTTTACCGCAGATAATTAATTTGATATAAGTTGCACGGCAATATATATATATACTTTTTTACATTTTATATTCAAAAAGGAGAGGAAGATATGAAGAAGAAAGTATTAGCATCTTTACTTTGCGCATCTATGGTAGCAACAATGTTTGCAGGATGCAGAAGCAGCAATGGAAATGGAACAGAGAAAGCCGACAAGAAGGACGGCGGTAAGGAGACCATTACAGTAATGGGACCTGCAGAGGATTTAGACGATGCACAGCGCTTGGCTTAAGACAGAGTGCGAGGCATTCGCTAAGGCAAATCCTGATTTCAACATCGAGTTCAAGTATGTTACATCATCTGAGTCAGACGCAAAGGATGTTGTTACAAAGGATCCTAAGGCAGCAGCTGATGTTTACATGTTTGCAAACGATCAGCTTGAGCCATTAATTAAGGCAGATGCTATTGCCAAGTTAGGTGGAGAGGCAGCAGATTATGTTAAGTCATCTAACTCAGAGGCTATGGCTGCAACAGTTACATATGATGGAGACATCTACGCAGTTCCTTATACATCAAACACATGGTTCATGTACTATGACAAGAGAGTCTTCTCTGAGGATGATGTAAAGAGCCTTGATACAATGCTTACAAAGGGTAAGGTTTCATTCCCATTTGATAATGGCTGGTATCTCAATGCATTCTATGCAGCAAACGGATGTACAATCTTTGGAGATGGAACAGACAAGGCTGCTGGATATGACTTGGCGGAGATAAGGGTACAGCAGTTACAAACTACATCGTAGATTTATTTGCAAATCCAAACTTTGTAATGGATAACAATGAGGGATCACTTGGTCTTGCTGGACTTAAAGATGGTTCTATCAATGCTTACTTCAATGGTAACTGGAACTATGACAAAGTTAAAGAGGCACTTGGTGAGGAGAACGTTGGTGTTGCAGCTCTTCCTACAATCAATATTGGTGGAAAAGACTGCCAGTTAAAGGCATTCTTAGGATCTAAGGCTATCGGTGTTAACCCTAACTGCAAGAACCAGGAAGTAGCAGTTAAGCTTGCAGCATTCCTTGGCAGCGAGGACGCACAGCTTGCTCACTTCAAGTTAAGAGCACAGGCTCCTGTAAACAAAGATCTTGCAACAAACGAGGAAATCGCAGCTGATCCTGTAGCAGCAGCTATGGCTAAGGTTTCAACTGATTGTTCAGTAGCACAGCCTATCATTGATATGTCAGGTTACTGGGATGCAGCTACACCATTCGGTGATGCTTTCCAGAACGGTGCAGAAGGCCAGATTACAAAGGACAATGCAGCTCAGAAGACAGAGGACTTCAATACTCAGCTTAATGATTCTCTTAAATAATTAAGTAGATCAGAATATGATTCCAAGGTTCCGGGCGACCGGAATCTTGGAATAAATTAGTTTAAAGGATTGGCATATATAATGCATGCCAGGAGGAAAGTATGATAGGAGCAAACAAAAAGAAAAAAGTTTCGGAATTTGCTACTCCGTATACTGTTGGCAATGCCTCACAAAAGGCGGAGCTGCAGTTAAGCTATCGGCACTCGTAATGGGTCTTGCCAATATGGCTCATAAGCAGATCATAAAGGGTCTGATTTTTCTTGCTATAGAGATTGCATATATAGCATATATGGTTAACGCTGGTGCTTATTACATTTCCATGCTGCCTTCACTTGGCTGGAGAAAGCAGGAAGAGGTATTTAATGAGCAGAAGCAGATTTATGAATATGTTGCGGGCGACCAGTCAGTATTATTACTGTTATATGGCGTCATAACAATTGCCATCACAGTATTATTTATTTACATGTGGTGCGAGAATTTAAAGAGCGGATATAAGGCAGAATGCCTTTCAAAAGCTGGAAAAGAAATCAATTCTTTTGGCAAAGATGTCAAGGATTTATTTGATAAAAACCTACATAAGACACTTATGTTTCTCCCACTTATGGGAATATTTATTTTTACAGTTTTACCATTGCTGTTCATGATTCCAATGGCCTTTACAAATTATTCGGTAAAGGGTGATCATCTGGTATTGTTCGACTGGACAGCTTCGCCTCATTCGGACAGGTGCTTGGACTTGGTGGTAAGCTTGGTAAGATATTCTGGAGAGTACTTGGATGGACAATCTGCTGGGCTGTATTTGCAACCTTCCTTTGTAACTTCCTTGGACTCATTCTTGCTATCGTTATCAATCGTAAAGAGACACATTGCAAGGCTTTCTGGCGTACATGCTTTGTTATCTCAATTGCGGTACCGCAGTTCGTATCACTCCTTGTAATGAGACAGATGTTCCAGCCACAGGGTGCTGTTAATAACCTGCTTTTGGAGTGGGGCTGGATAGATAACCCGCTTCCATTCTGGACCAATACGATGTGGGCGAGAGTTTCTGTTATTCTCATCAACTGCTGGGTAGGTATTCCGTATACTATGCTTCAGGTTACAGGTGTATTACAGAATGTGCCTTCAGAGCTTTATGAGGCTGCAAAGATTGATGGTGCAAACGCAGCACAGATCTTCTTTAAGATCACACTCCCATATATCATGTTTATCATGGGACCATATATCATCACACAGTTTACCGGAAATATCAACAACTTCAACGTTATCTACCTGTTATCAGCAGGAAAGCCTACACCTGTCGGAGACAGTGCAGGAAAGACGGACCTTCTGGTTACGTGGTTGTACAAGCTGACTATTGATAATCAGGAGTACAATATCGGTGCCGTTATCGGTATCCTCACATTCATTGTACTTCTATCGTAGCGCTTGTTACATACAGAAATACAAAATCATACAAGGATGAGGAGGGATTCATGTAATGAGTAGTGTAGCAAAAGCAAAAAGACCTATGTCTGCCGGACGTGCTAAGAAAGTAGCAAAGAATTCCCTTGTTCATATCATTCTTGGAATACTTGCTGTAGTATGGCTGTTCCCGATTTTCTGGATTATTATGACAAGCTTTAGAGCTGAGAGTGGTGCTTATACAAAGTACTTCTTCCCACATAGCCTTACATTTAGCAACTATACAAGGCTGTTCACAGAGACTACACTGTTGAACTTCCCGAGAGCATTTTTTAATACACTGTTTATATCAGTGTTCTCATGCATCATTTCAACAGTATTTGTACTTTCTGTTGCGTATTGTATGTCACGACTGAGATTTAAGCTGCGTAAGCCTTTCATGAATCTGGCTATGATTCTTGGATTGTTCCCAGCCTTCATGTCAATGGTTGCCGTATACTTTATCTTAAAGGCTATCGGACTTACAGAGGGTAGCGTACTTCGTCTTTCACTGATCCTCATATACTCAGCAGGATCGGGAGTAGGCTTCTATATCGCAAAGGGATTCTTTGATACTGTGCCTAAGTCTCTTACAGAGGCTGCCATCCTTGACGGATGTACACAGTTCCAGGTATTTTACAAGGTTATCCTGCCACTCAGTAAGCCAATCGTAGTATATACAGTGCTTACAGCATTCCTTGCTCCATGGCTCGATTTCGTATTTGTAAAGGTTATCGTTGGTCCAAACGACAAGTATTGGACAGTATCGCTTCTTCTTTACAACATGCTTGAGAAAGAGTTTATAAACGGATGGTTCACAAGATGGGCTGCTGCTGCAGTTATTGTATCAATACCTATCTCAATACTTTTCGTCATCATGCAGAGATTCTACGTGGATGGACTTACAGGAGCTGTCAAAGGCTAATTTGGTTTTATTTAGGCCGCTGCACTTTTGTGCGGCGGCTTTTGGTTTATATTGGGGTGTGGCAAACTTAGCACTTTCAGGTTGTGTTCTAAGTTTGTTGCTACTTTGTGGAAGATGTGAGAATTTAGTTTAGAAAATAAGAAAAGGAGTGCGTATGATTAATAATAAAATAGGCGGCCACAACATGGTCGGCAGGGCTGTGAATAGATTGGCGGGCAGGTTGACTGCTGTGGCATTGACGGCAGCTATGGCGGTGTCAATGCTTGCGGGATGTGCTGCGGGTGGAAAGAATACCGAGACGGCAGCAAAGAAGGAGTACAAGCCTTCTGCGATGGAGCAGATGATGCGAAAAATGATCCTAATGTGATTCAGGACAATTACAGAACCTGTTATGAGGTGTTCGTATATAGCTTTTTTTGATAGTGACGGTGACGGCATAGGGGATTTAAAGGGACTTACAGAGAAGCTTGATTATATTGAGGGGCTTGGATGCAATGAAATCTGGATGATGCCTATTATGCCTTCTCCTTCATACCACAAGTATGATATTACGGATTACATGAATATTGACAAGCAGTATGGTACTCTGGATGATTTGATGCGCTTATTACGGAGTGTCACAAGCGAAACATCAATGTTATTATTGATTTTGTGATGAATCATACATCAAATGAGCATCCGTGGTTTAAGGCGGCTGCTGATTATATCAAGTCGCTTCCTGATGGGGCAGAGCCGGATCCTTCGGAATGTCCTTATGTGGATTACTACAATTTTAGCAAAACCAATGCCGGAGGCTACAACCAGCTGCCGGGCACAAATTGGTATTATGAGTCACAGTTTGTAGACAGCATGCCTGACCTTAACCTGCAGAGCGAAGCTGTAAGAGGGGAGATTGACAAGGTTACATCCTTCTGGCTTGACCGCGGCGTGGATGGTTTCAGACTGGATGCTGTGCTTTATTACAATAATAATAACCAGACTGAGACTATAGATGACCTCACCTGGCTTGTGAACAATGTGAAGAGCAAAAAGGCCGATGCTTATATGGTTGGTGAGGGCTGGACTACATACAGAGAGTATGCGAAGTACTATAAGAGTGGAATTGATAGTATGTTCAACTTTGATTTTTCACAGCAGGATGGGTATATCGGAAAGGTACTCAATGGTACAGCAAATCATGGTGCCAGCACATACGGCAATGCCATAGTTGATGTGGAAAATGAGATAAAGAAGTATACAGACTCATACATTGATGCACCATTCTATACAAATCATGATATGGGACGCAGTGCAGGATACTATAACGGAGATAATGCCGAGGAGAAAACCAAGATGCGCAGGCCATGAATCTTCTTATGCCAGGAAATGCTTTTCTGTATTATGGAGATGAAATCGGTATGAGAGGCGCAGCCAATGATGAGACGAAGCGTCTTGCCATGAGATGGAGCGGGGATTCAAAGGCTAAGGGAATGTGTGTGGGACCTCAGAATGCAGAAGAAACCGAGCAGACATATGATACCCTTGATAAGCAGATGGACGATCCATACTCTATTTACAACTTTGTGAAGCAGACAATATCAATAAGAAATGCTTTCCCGGAGATAGCACGAGGTACAAATACCTTCGAAAGGATCTGTCAAACGAGAATGTGTGTATATTTACAAGAGAGTACAATGGTGAGAAAGCAGTGCTTGTATTTAATCCATCAAAGGATGAAGCAAGTGTGGATGTGTCATCATTGGGAATAAATGATGCTGTTGCAATGCTTCAGACTACAAAGAAAGCACCATCATATAAGGATGGAACGGCAAAGCTGCCGGCATATTCGGTGCTTGTTCTGAAGTAAAACATATTTGATGAAAATAAAATTTAATTGTTTAAATGGATTTTGAAGAAGAAATATAAAAACCGCCCGACCGGGCGGTTTTTTAGCTATACCATTTTTTAAACTATACCATTTCTTTAAGCATATCTACAATCACTTCTCTGCAATGAGCTCCGAGATGCTTTTGTTCCTCTTTACTGAGTGCTGCCGGATCAATAGGAGTGCCATATCGGATAACCACATGATTCTTTTTGACCCATGGAAGGTGATCCTCGAATATTTCATTTGTTCCCATGATTGCCATTGGCACTATCTTGCATTTGCTCTTTGTGGCAATCTTGAAAGTACCTTCTTTGAAAGATTGTACCTCTGTCAGGTCATCTTTGTTTTTGCAGCGTGTGCCCTCAGGAAATACACATATACTGATGCCGGATTTGACCTGATCTATGGCTGCAAGCACGACCTTTAGTCCCTGCTTGATGTCATCGCGGTCCAAAAACAGGCAGTGCAGGCGCTTCATCCAGAGACCCAGCACCGGTATTTTTGCGATACTCTGCTTTGAGATGTAGCCGGTTAAGCGTGGGCATCGGGAGTAGGTGATTATGATGTCAAAGAAACTACGGTGATTTCCTATATATAGTACAGCCTCGTCCTTTGGCACATTTTCCTCCCCTATAAATTCAATGTCTGCTCCGCTTAGGAATATGATGACACGGAAAGCCCACTGTACCAGGCGAAGCTGTGCCATATCGGCATGCCGGGGCAAATTTGTGTATTATCCACATGGCTCCGAGCACCGGAAGACCGAGCAGCAGATAGAAAAATACGAATATTACGATTAAAACTGAACGCATATTTGACCTCTCTTTTTCATACTCTATATAAATTGTAGTTCAATATTTGATATTATATCATATCATAAGCGATATGATAAGAAAGAGAGGAAAAAATGTCAGAAAAATTGAGAAAAATTCTGGTGGTGGCTGCAGGTGTGCTTGTTATATCGACAGCGACAGTGATTTCGGGCTGCCGCGCAAATATTTCAGGCACGGAGAGTGACAGGATGGTTGAGTACACGGTGATCTGCGGGGATGAAATCCCGGAGGAGTTTAAAAAGCAGATAAATGAAAACAAGGCAAAGGCGATGAAGCTGACGTACAAGGATGATGAATATTTATACATAGCGGAAGGCTTTGGCACAAAGGAGACAGGTGGCTACAGTATTACGGTTAACCAGTTTTATGTGAAGGATAAGGCAATGTATCTTGATACACGTTTGATAGCCCCGGATAAGGGCGAGAAGGTCAGCAATCAGGCGAGTTATCCGTATATAGTAATAAAGACGGAATTGAGTGAAATGCCTGTTGTGTTTGAGTGAAAATTTCGTAAATTGTGTTAAAAGTTGCGAAAAAACTGACAATCAGTACTAATGCCCTATTGCTATCACTGCGATACTTGCTATAGTAAAGTTACTAGATATTGTGGTGACATATTTATATATTCAAATATATTGATTGATATAATTGTTGATTAATTTGACCTGTTTTATATTTATACAGAGATTGATTTCATATATATGACACCGTCGTTACAATACTGGTTACCATGAGGACTATAGTTATGTGCCAGTGGGCATACCCACAATAAGGAGGCTTAAAATGGAACAGACAGAAATTAGAAAAGTCAGAGCATCGATTCACCAGCAGTGTGGCAACAGGGTAAAAATCCAGCAGGATCTCGGCCGCAACAAGGTTGACATCCAGGAGGGTGTTATTCAGCAGGCATACCCAAGTGTGTTTACGGTTCTGATAGATGATGAGTTTGAGAAGAATCCGCCACAGCTCTTATCTTTCTCCTACACTGATGTGATTACAAAGGATATAAGGATGCAGCTTTGCTAGTATCATGAAGTAAAGATGTTACATCTTTATTATAATGATCATGAATTTAAATATTTGCATCTGCATAAAGTTACTCCATCTTGAATATGTATTTTATATACATATTTGAAGTGGGGTATTTTTTATGGAATTAATTACACAAAAAATCAGAACAATGCATAGAAAAGGTAAAGGATATGTCGCAGGTTGGCTTCGACAGGGATTATGTCATAAAGGACAACAAGCCTGATGTTTCCAAAGTGGTTTGTCAGAACGGGCAGGTAAAGATTGACGAGATAAAAGCGTCAGGCGAGAATATCTGGCTGAGCGGAAGTATTGAATTTGAAGTGCTGTATACGAGAGATGAAGTTTTTGAAGGCGATGAGCCGGAGGAATATCGGCGGAAACAGAGTGGAGCATATAAAGGATGCAATACCGTTTCAGGAGAAGCTTGTTCTTCAAGGAGTCTGCGAGAAGGATACGGTTCGTGTGTATACCGGGCTTGATGAGCTTACGGTTGGGGTTATCAATTCGCGAAAGCTCTCGGTCAGAGGCATTATAAGCGTGGAGCTTTATGGAGAGAGGGAAGAAAATCTTGAGGTTGCACAAAGGATTGATGACAAGGACGTGGAGCAGCTTATGGGGCAGATGAAGGTGCTTAAGCTTGACAGTGTTGTAAGGGATATTGTCAGAATTAAAAATGTCGTCACCTTGCCAAAGACCAAGCCGAATATATGCAAGCTCATATCAAGTCTTGTTGATATGAGAAATCTGGAGTATACATACGAGCGTGACCATATCACACTGACAGGCGAGTGTCATGCGTGTATAGTGTATCTGAGTGAAGAACAGGAAATTTGCTGCTTTGAGGTGCAGGAGGGGTTTTCAAATGAAATACGCTGTGAGGGTGATAATGCCGGAAATATTGCCTGGCTTCGCACACAGCCTGCCATGCATCAGGTTGAGGCGGAAAATGATTATGACGGAGAGCTCAGGCAGCTTTCGATTGAGGCAGCGCTTGCGGTGGATGGAAAGGTCTGGAGTGAGGAAACAGTAGAGGTGCTCAATGACATGTACAGCATATCATGTCCGGTAAAACCTGTATTTGAAAAGATGAAGGTATGCAGCCTTCTTATGAAAAATGACACAAAATGCCGTATTTTGGAGCAGTTGTACAGAGAAAACAGTAAAAAGAGAATTTTAAGAATATGCGGTACAAAGACGCAGGCCGCTATTGCACAGATAAAAAATGCAGACACAGGAATTATTGTGTCAGGTGTATTGCAGGTGAACTGTGTGAATATTGTGGAGGACGATGGCTGTCCGATAGAGATGCATACAGACTCTGTGCCGTTTGAACAGTTTGTTGAGATACCCGGCATGGACGCCAACACCTGCTGCGAGGTAAATCTGCAGGTAGACCAGGTGCAGGTCAATCTTCTGGACAACAGCGAATATGAAATTAAGGGTGTTGTCAGCATAAATGCTATTGCCCTGCAGCAGGATGAAGTGTCAGTAATAACATCGGTGGAGCAGGAAAAGAACACGCCTGATACTGAGGAAGAAGCCGCTCTGGTCGGCTATATAGTGCAGAAGGATGATAAAATGTGGGACATTGCAAAAAGATACCGCACCACTGTTGAAAACATAATGGAAATAAATGCTCTGACATCCGATATCATCAAACCTGATGACAGGCTTATAATAGCGCGGATGTGAATCATAAATGAGGGTCAAAATGTGGAAAATTCTGTAAATTCACAAAAAGGTGTGGAAAAAAGATTCATTTTGTGCGATAATATATCCGAATGTATATTGAACGTAAATTGTGGAGGGTAAGATTAATCTGACCGTCGTATTACAGGAGGAATAAAATGAATCAGAAATGGACACGTGCTATATGTACTGTGTTAACATCGGCACTCGTTTTACAGGACCGGCAGTAGAGGGCACTACATTTAGCGGATACATAAACAGTGGACTTGAGAAAGTATATGCCAAGACACAGAAGCAGAAGGATGCAGAGAAGAAGAAGTCACAGGCTGAGCAGGATCTCAAGGATAAGAAGAATGAGATTAATGGTTTAAAGGATCAGCAGCAGACTACTGCTGATGATATAAAGAATAAATCCGCAAAGCTTGATGAGATTCTTGCAGCACAAAAGAAGCTTCAGAAAGATATCACAAGCAAACAGGCAGAGATAGAGCAGAATCAGAAGGATCTTGCAGCTGCTCAGGAAAAGCAGCAGGAGCAGTATGACGCCATGAAGAAGCGTATACAGTTCATGTATGAAAACAGCGCTGAGGACAATATCTGGACAGCAATTATTGAGTCAAATGGTATCACAGATATGCTCAATCGTATAGAGTACGTGTCAGATGTATATGATTCGGATCGTGCTCTTATGGATTCTTATCAGGCAGCAGTTGAGCAGGTGAAGGAAATTGGTACTAAGCTTGACAAAGACATGAATGAGCTCACAGCCATGCAGGATGACTATGAGAAGCAGCAGGCAGATGTCGAGGCGGCTATAGTAGCCCTTGAAAACCAGAAGGAGCAGTATGCAAGCCAGATAGCTCAGGCACAGCAGCAGGCAGACAATTATCAGAATATCATTACGGCACAGGGCAAGATCATTCAGGAGCAGGAGGCAGCGGCTGCCGCTGCTGCCAGAGCGAACAGCTCATCAGGCAGTTCAAGCTATGATGGTGGCGGAGCCGGTAAGGGCGGAAGCATTGCCAGTGATTATGCATCAGGCGGTGGAAAGAACCCGAGTGCTTCAACAGGAGTTTCAGGAAGCTCTGTAGTATCATACGCTATGCAGTTTGTGGGCAATCCATATGTATGGGCGGGAAACAGTCTTACAAACGGTGTAGACTGTTCGGGCTTTGTGCATGAGGTATATGAACATTTTGGTATCAGCACACCGAGATATTCACAGGCATTTAAGTCTGTGGGACAGGCCGTATCCTTCGATAATATACAGCCGGGAGACGTAGTGGTATATCCGGGACATGTAGCTATATATGCAGGTGGTGGTGTGATAGTGGAGGCACAGTCCACAAAGGCAGGAATCACAGCAAACAGAAGCGTACAGTGTCATACAATACTTGCTATACGACGTCTTGTATAGGATGGTTAGGAGCGATAAGTATATTTATTATACTTACCGGCTCTTTTTTTTCATGAAACAAACTCATTGCAATAAACGATAGCAATTTCCATCCATAAGGTGTATTATAGAGACAGACGGCACCAATTCGCACAAAACGAACTAGCAAGCCTGTAAATAAAGTAAGAAAAGCAGGAGGAACAAGCCATGCAGATGGAACAATTACAAAAAGACATGATTGCAGCAATGAAAGCAAGAGACAAGGTAAGAAGGATGCTATATCCTCACTTGTATCGGCAGCCAAAAAGGCAGCAATAGATGAGGGCTGCAGAGACAATATACCGGGGGAGCTTGTCAACAAGGTC
>ENA-OQHP01000361-OQHP01000361.1-human-gut-metagenome-genome-assembly--contig:-NODE-361-length-14698-cov-1.382884_pt1 | contig 14698 bp, 23 predicted proteins | sample MGYA00242563_ERZ504717 | MGnify/ENA primary metagenome ERZ504717 (study PRJEB26092, sample SAMD00036212) | human gut metagenome | host: Homo sapiens | study: EMG produced TPA metagenomics assembly of... | reverse complement strand
GTTAAGCGTAAGGACTTGACTGGGTCTGTGGCATCGGTGAACAGTAAGGAACTTTCCAAAGTGCCGACAAGTGATATTACCAGCATTGGCAGGACGTATGGCCGGTGTACAGGTAATGCAGAGTGAAGGTGCGCCGGGAGCTTCTATTTCGATTCGTGTCCGTGGAGGTATTTCTATTACACAGAGCAATGAGCCTCTTTATATTATCGATGGTTTTCCCAGCGAAGATGGTATGTCTACGCTCGACCCTGCTGAAATTGAGACTATCGATATTTTGAAGGATGCGTCTGCTACGGCTATTTATGGAGCTCGTGGTGCTAACGGCGTGTAGTTATTACTACAAAAAGTGGTGGTAAAGAAGGCAAGGCTACGGTAACTTTGACAGCTATGTCGGTTTCAAAAAATAGCCAAGAAATTGGATGTTCTTTCTACGGCAGAGTTTGCAATGTTGGATTATGAACGCCGTGTGTACGATGCTACTACTCAAGAAGATTGGGATAAGGATATTACGGCTTTTGAAACATTGTACGGAAAATATAGTGATATCGGAACTAACTATTCCAATCGTAAAGGGATAGATTGGCAGGATGAAACGTTGGGGCGTACTGCGTTGACTCAAAACTACCGTGTAGGAGTTTCCGGTGGAACAGATAAGCTGAATTACAACTTGGCATATTCTTACTATGATGAAGAGGGTGCTATGGTGTATAGCGGTAATAAAAAACATAACATATCATTCAATATGAATCATAAATTGAATGACCGTTTAAGTGTTAATGCCCGTGTCAGCTATGATCAAATGAAAGTTTATGGTATGGGTACTTCTGAAGGTGGTGACCGTTTTAACAAGATGCAGCATATTTTGCAGTATCGTCCTATGATAGGAATTGGAGGTACAGATGATTTGCTGTTAGGAGATGAAGACCCGATTTTTGTGGACGATACCGGTAATGTAATGCAGAATCCCCTGCTTTCTGCTGCTGAAGAAACCAATGATCGTGAGTATCGTACTTTTCAAGCCAATGGTGGCTTTACTTTAAAGCTTTTTAAAGGATTTTCGTTCCGTAATACAACAGGTATGCGCTACCAGACACGTCGTAATGATATTTTTTACGGTGATAAGTCTATAACGGCAAAGCGTTCCAGTATTAATGGAAGCATTCAAAATCTGGAGAACAGCAGTTTCCAAACATCAAATGTCTTGAATTATACTTGGTCGGGTAAAGGACACGATGTAACAGCCATGGTTGGTCAGGAATACGTAAACCGTTGGAGTCGTAATTTCAAAGCGGCAGCCGCCAATTTCCCGAACGATGATATTGGTTTAGGCGACCTTTCACTGGGATTGCCGACAGCTGTTTCATCTGCTGAAATTATGATGACAAGCTCCTTTCTTTCTTTACACGTGTTAACTATGGCTTTAAGGATAAATATTTGTTTACCGCTTCTTTCCGTGCAGACGGTTCTTCTAAATTTGGTAAGAATAATAAGTGGGGATATTTCCCGGCTTTTTCTGCAGCCTGGCGTTTGGGAGAAGAAGAATTTATTAAGAATTTGAATGTTTTTTCGGATTTGAAGTTCGTTTAGGTTATGGTATGGCTGGTAATAATCGTATAGACAGTTATCTGAGTCTGGCAGTATTGAATTCCGTCACTTATCCTAATGGTGATTCTACTCAATCAGGCTATGTACCCAAGCAGATTCCTAATCCGGACCTTAAATGGGAAGCTAACAAGACATTCAATTTCGGTCTTGATTTTGGTTTCTTCAATCAGCGTTTGACTATTTCTCCCGAATTTTATATCAATCGCAGCAGTAATCTGTTGCTGAGTGCAAAATTGCCAACATCGGCAGGTTATGACAGTATGGTCATCAATGCCGGTGAAACAGAAAATAAAGGTATTGATTTGACTATCAACTCAACTAATATTATGACCAAGAACTTTACTTGGAATACTTCTGTAACCTTATCGCACAATAAAAATTCTGTAAAACAGTTGACGGGAGAAGAAGTGCAACTTTGGGAAGCTAATTTCGGATATAGCCAAAACACACATATTATCGGTATAAACCAACCGTTGGGGCAGATGTACGGTTATATTACAGAAGGCTTGTATCAGGTGTCTGATTTTGATTATGATGCAACCACCCAAACTTATACATTGAAAGATGGCATTCCTTATGCAGCGATAAAGCCAATGTGAAACCCGGTATGTGGAAATTTAAGAATGTAGACGGTAGCGAAGACAATAAAATAACAGAGGAAGACAAGACTGTTATTGGTAATGCGTATCCTAAATTTATGGCGGTATCAATAATACATTCACTTATAAAGACTTTGATTTGAGCATTTTCTTGACTTACAGCTTTGGCAATGATGTACTTAATGCAACTAAGTTGACTAACACAAAGACAGCTTTGCAGAATAAGAACGTTTTGGCTGCGGCCGATTCTCATAATCGCTGGGTTTTAGTGAATAAGTCAGGTGAATTAATTACCGACCCTCAGGAAATGGCCGAGATTAATAGAGGTAAGACCGTTGCCGCTATCTATGATAATGAAGTTGGTGATACTTATATTCATTCTTGGGCGGTAGAAGACGGTTCCTTCCTGAAACTTAGTAATATCACTTAGGATATACTTCCCGAAGAAAATAATCGAAAAGATAGGTATCAGTAAGTTACGTCTTTATGCAACAGGTTCTAATTTATTAACTTGGACTAAATATTCAGGTTTCGATCCGGAAGTATCCACAATGGGTAACGGTTTGACACCGGGCGTTGACTTCGGTGCTTATCCTAAAAGCCGTTCATTTGTTTTCGGTATTAATTTAGCTTTCTAATGAACCTCAAAAAGAAAATAACAATGAAAAAATATAAAACAATTGCGCTTGGCGCACTGATTGCAACTGGATTTGCCTCTTGTGAACTGACAGAAAAACCAACTTCTTATTATGAGAAGGATACCTATTTTCAAACAGCCGACCAGGCAAAGATGTCAGTCGTGGGGATTTATGACTGTTTGGCTACAAACAACCATTACGGACAGTTTGAAATGGCTATGCCGGCGTCGGATGACACTTATTATATACAAGGTACTGGTACAGACAATACACGTCGTGATATAGCACATTATATGGTGAAACCGACGAATACTTGGATTGCTGATTTATGGAAGTACAAATATATGGGAATAGACCGGGCTAATTTTGCTATTGAAGGCATTGAAAATATGGCTGGGTATGAAGAAGATACTTCTTTGAAAGAGCTGGTGGCCCAGGCTAAATTTTTACGTGCATTTTTGGCTTTCGATTTAGTGAAATATTGGGGAGATGTTCCATTTAAGACCGACTACACCGCTGGATATGAAAGTGCCTTTAATGGTCGTATAAGCCGTGAGGAGATATATGATTATATTATTGAAGATTTGGACTTTGCGAAAGAAAATCTTCAGAAAAGGGAGTGCTTCGCTTTCACCGGAGATACCTTCGCAGGGAGCTGCTCATGCAATGCTGATGCGTGTTTACTTGCAACGGGCAGGTTATAGTTTGCAGCAAGACGGTAGTTTGAACCGACCGGCCGATGACAAGAGAAAGGCCTATTTTGATGCTGTAATTGCCGAATGGACTGCTTTCCAGAATAAAGGTTATCATACTTCACCCGGGCGGTTATTTAAAGTTGTTCCAGGGTTATTCCGGAGGAGTTTTGAATTCGATGGAAAATCTGTGGGAGATAGCTTTTAATCCGACAGGAAGTGGTTATAAGGATAATTCCGGTACTTGGGCTACGTATAATGGTCCTGCGGTAGAAGCGCCGGGCAAGGGTGCTCCTGCTGAATCAATGGGGCGTGCCAACGCGTTCTTCCGTGTGTTACCTGTCTGGAAAGATTTCTTTGAGGCAAATGATGAGCGTAGAGATGTATGGTATGTACTTACCAATATAAATGGGATGCCGATAAGAAAGCACATAAGTTGGTTGAAAATAAGAAACTGACGGATTGGTATCCGGGCAAATGGCGTAGGGAGTGGATGCCGAAAGGCTTTGTAGATCCTAATAATACAGGGGTCAATTATTGTCCGTTGCGTTATGCTGATGTGGTATTGATGGCAGCCGAGGCTTATAATGAGATTGGCAATACTCCGGAAGCCTGGAGGTTATTGAATGAAGTAAGACATCGTGCCGGAGCCACTGAAACCAATTCATTGCAGGCATACAAGGCTGCACAGCCTAATCTCTATGAACTTCCCTATTTTAACAGTGGTGATGAGGCAGACAATTTCCGTACTGCTCTTTATTGGGAACGCGGTTTTGAACTGGCTTTTGAAGGTCAGCGTAAATATGACTTATTACGTTGGGGTATTTGGGTGATGCTTTAAAATTATTCCAAAGCAAAATGGATAAATCGCTAAAAGGCAAATATGTTGCAGGCGACAAATTTATAAAAGGCAAACATGAACTGTTTCCTATACCTTTGGGCGAGTTGCAGGCCAATCCCGCTTTAAAAAAATCAGAATAATCCGGGTTATGAATAAATAGGTATTATTGCTATAAACGGCAGGATGCAATGTCCTGTTTGAAATGTTGAAAGATGTTTCGGAGCTGGTTGAAAATAGTAAGCCTGTTTTTTATCAGCTCTGTTAAACATCTTTTCTATTTCAAAGCTATATGATGTTGTATTGCCGGTTGCCATGTGGTGAAATTTTATGAGATGATTGTGGTAAATAGAAACCTTTATAAAAGATGAAGAAAATATCATTATCTTGTTTTATTGCTGTTGTCGCATTATGCGTATTTTCCAGCTGCTCTCCCAAACAACCGGAAAAAGATTATATCTGGCTGAAACAGGGAATAGAAACGGCTGCGTTACAATTGAAATTTACCGTGGCTGAAATCGGAGATTCAATCCGGTTGCCCCGTTCCATCTGGACGGGCTATGACACGGACTTTTATGTCGTCAGCTGGATAAGAAACAGTTGACAGGCAAAGACTCTGCCCGGCTGAAACCCATACATGATAATTTGGGTTCCCGCCGTTATTGCTTTTCCATTTACGATTGGACAAGCGGTTTTTTCCCCGGCAATCTTTGGCTCGCTTATCAACTTACCGGCGATGAAAGCTTGAGGGAAAGCGCTGTGAAGTTCACTAATTATCTTTATCCGCTGCGTGAGTACAAAGGTACGCATGATATAGGTTTTATGATGAATTGCAGCTACGGTAACGCCAATCGTTTATCTCCTGCCGACAGCGTCCGCAGTGCATTGATACAAACAGCGGATAACCTGTGCGGCCGTTTCAATCCGGAGATAGGCTGTATCCGTTCCTGGAACTTCGGGAAGTGGAATTTCCCCGTTATCATAGACAATATGATGAACCTGGACCTGCTGTTTTATGCCACTCGCCTGACCGGTGATGATAAATATAAGGAGCTTGCCTTGACACACGCACGGACTACGATGAAAAATCATTTTAGAGATGATTATTCATCCTACCATGTAGTCAGTTACAATAACGATGGAACGGTGGAAAAAAGTGCACGCATCAGGGAAAGAGTGACGCATCGTCATGGGCGCGCGGACAAGCATGGGGATTATATGGCTACACATCCTGTTATCGCGAGTCTAAAGATGTGCAATTTGCGGCAGGCCGAAAATATAGCCTCGTTAATCATGCGGCGCGTAAAGACGGAAGATGCAGTTCCTTGTGGGATTATGATGCGCCCGACACCCCTCAGACGCCTCGTGACGCATCTGCTGCCGCTATTACCGCTTCCGCCCTGATAGAACTGAGTACGCTTGTAGAAGACGGACAAGCATATATGGAGTATGCCGGGAAGTTGCTCAAAAGCCTTTCGTCCGACGGGTATTTGGCAAAACCGGGAACCAACCAGGGCTTTGTACTGATGCATTCAACGGGCTCATTGCCGAATGGTTCCGAAATAGATACGCCGCTTAACTATGCCGATTATTATTATCTGGAGGCATTGCTCCGTTATATGCAGGTAAAAGAGATTGATTATAAGCATATTTAAATTCATTATTACCATATCATGAAGACAATAAGATACATTTTTAGCATTTTCTTGCTTATGCTTGCTGTTGTTGCAGACGCACAGCAACTAAGGCAGGAGGCTTTTGAACTGATAAATTTGGATTATCCGGGTTTGGAGAAAGTAAAAGCGGCATGCTCCCGGCAGAAGTGGGAGACGGCGGCACAGGAACTGTTGAATTATTACCGTAGCCGTACCGGTATTACACATCCGGATATAGACTTGAAAAACCTCACCATATCCAGGGAAGAACAGAAATGGGCGGATGATGCTTTGGAGCATACCTTCTTTGTACATAAAGGCTATCACCTTCCTACAACTACGGCAAAGATATCAACTGGGAGTACTGGCCGGTAAAAGACGAATGAGTTGCGTTGCAGCTTCATCGTCATAAGTGGTTTACGCCTATGGGTAAGGCATTACCGTATCTCCGGAGATGAGAAATATGCAAAGGAGTGGTACATCAGTATATGGATGGGTTCAGAAAAACCCGCTGGTGAACATGAAAGCAGGAAGAGTTCGAGCTTGTCAGTGCCGGTGAGGTAAAGGAAGATGCCGACAATGTATATTTTGCATGGCGGCAACTGGAAGTCAGCAACCGTTTGCAGGACCAGACCTGCCAGTTCCTTTTGTTTTGCTCCGCATCGGCGTTTACTCCGGAGTTCCTGACCGAGTTTATCGTCAATTATCACCGCCATGGCGCACATCTCCTGAAAAATTATTCAGCAGAAGGTAACCACCTGCTGTTTGAAGCCCAACGTATGGTTTATGCCGGTGTTTTCTTTCCGGAACTGAAAGATGCCGCCATTTGGAGAGAAAGTGGAATCAATATCCTGAATCGTGAAATCAAGAAGCAGGTATACAATGACGGCGGACAGTACGAGCTGGATCCCCATTATCACCTTGCGGCAATCAACATATTCTGCAAGGCCTTGCGCATGGCAGATTGTAACGGTTTCCGCAATGAGTTTCCGTCGGAATACCTGGATACGGTCAAGAATATGATCGCTTTCTATGCCAACATTTGTTTTCCCGACTACACCAACCCTTGTTTCAGTGATGCCAAGTTGGGCGATTATCAGGCAGAACTTGCCAACTACCGCGATTGGCTTGCATTGTTCCCCGACTGCGATTGGATACGTTATTATGCGACAGAAGGGCGTGAAGGCGCTCCTTTCCCTTATCTTTCCCACGGGGCATTGACATCCGGTTTCTTTACTTCAGAAACGGTTGGAAGCAGGATGCAACAGTCATGGTAGTTAAAGCCGGACCTAAAGGAGAGTGGCATTGTCAGCCGGATAACGGTACTTCGAACTCTGGTTCAACGGCAGGAATCTGTTTCCCGATACCGGTGCATACGTCTATGCCGGAAGTGCCGAAGTGATGAAACTGCGCAACTGGTTCCGCCAGACACGTGTACATAACACCCTGACCTTGGACGGACGCAACCTTGAAACCACGCAGTCCGTAACCGGATTGTGGCAGCCGGAAGGTAAGGAGCAGATACTGGTAACGGAAAATCCCGGTTATAAAGGTTGAAACATCGTCGTACCGTCTTTCTTGTGGACCAGGCCTATTTTGTAATAGTGGACGAAGCCACAGGCAATGCCAGAGGAACCGTGAATTTGAATTATCATTTCCGTGAAGGTGAGGTAAACGTTGATGCGGAGAAAAATATGGTGACTACGGCTTATGAGGGTCCGAGTAATGTGAAGTTGCAATGTTTCCGGAAAAAGCGCGTCTTTAAGAGCGGAAGAGGGCTGGCGTTCCACTGCCTACCGTCAGCGCGTAGCCCGTACTTCGGTAGCTTTCGATACCAATAAGGATGATGCGGAGGCTGTGCGCTACATAACGGTTATCTATCCGGTGAAGGATGTTGCCGCTTACCCGGTACTTGAAGCAAAATTCCTGAACAAAAAGTTATGATGAGAAAGGGGTTGAGGTCGAAGTTTCCGTCAACGGTACGGTACGTCGGTTGGCATCGCGGCTGAACTGAATCATGAATGCGGCAGACTGTTTTAAGGCAAGACAGTTGCTTTGTGAACAGTAACCGTCCTGATACACAGGAAATGGATTTGTTTTCATTATTTTGATATTTAATGGAAGAATACCTATATTTGCTATCTGCAAAACAGATAGATTAAATAAAGTATGGACAATAAATTTATAGTAAATATAGGCCGCCAGTTAGGCAGTGGCGGACGGGAAATCGGAGAGAAGCTGGCTGCCCGGCTGGGTATTGACTTCTACGACAAGGAATTGATTAACCTTGCTTCCGAAGAAAGCGGATTATGCCGTGAATTCTTTGAAAAAGCCGATGAAAAAGCGTCTCAGGGAATTATAGGCGGTCTGTTCGGAATGCGTTTCCCGTTTATCAGTGACGGGGCTATGCCGGCTGCCAACTGTTTGAGCAACGATGCGTTGTTTAAGGTGCAAAGCGATGTGATACGGAAACTGGCTTCCGAGAAATCCTGTTTGTTCGTAGGGCGTTGCGCCGACTACATTTTGCGGGATAACCCGCGTTGCGTCAACATCTTCATCTCTGCTTCGCGCGAGGATCGTATAGCCCGTTTATGCCGTCTGCACTCTATTTCGGAGAGTGCGGCGGAAGAGAAGATGAACAAAGCGGACAAGCGGCGTGCCGAATATTACAACTATTACAGCTATAAGACATGGGGAGCGGCTGCTACCTATCATCTTTGCGTCGATTCGTCCGTATTGGGCATTGACGAAACGGTCGGCTATATAGAAGAGTTCGTAAGGAAGAAACTGAAACTGTACGAATAAACGCTGTGACCATTGCAAATGAAATCGGGAAGAATTTTACTGCCATCCTAACGGAGATTATAGTAAAATTCTTCCCGATTTTATTGATAAGAGCCTGAAAGCTCCTTGAACTGATTTTACATCATTGCCAGCAATATCATCTGTCCGGCGAGGATGCGCAGGAACATCGTCAGCGGATAAACCGTAGAGTAACCTACCGACGGAGCGTCATTGCCCGATGCCTGGTTGGAATATGCCAATGCGGGTGGGTCGGTGTTACTGCCGGCAATCAGTCCCATCAGCGTGAAATAATTGACCTTGCAATAGAACCGGGCAATCATACCGATTATCAGCAACGGGATGGTGGTAATCAGGAAACCGTAGCCTACATACGCCAGACCGCTTCCTTCCACGACCGTCTGTACAAAATGCTCACCTGCCTCTATGCCTACGCTGGCAAGGAAAAGTACGATACCTATTTCGCGCAGCATCAGGTTGGCACTCATGGTGGTATACGTTACAAGATGCATCTTATGTCCGAACGTCCGATAAGGATGGCTACCACCAGCGGACCGCCCGCCAGACCTAATTTCACCGGTGTCGGCATGCCCGGAAATGCGATGGGAAGGCTGCCCAACAGGATACCGAGGAAGATACCGACGAAGATGGTAACGATGTTCGGCGTATCCAGACGCTTCAACTGGTTGCCCAGTACACCGGCCACACGCTCCACCGCATCCTGCTGGCCTACAACCATTACACGGTCACCCACCTGGAGCACCAGGTTGGGATCGGCAAACAGGTCCATACCCGAACGGTTGATACGTGTCACGTTAACACCGTACATACTGCGGAAGTGCATGCTTCCAAGTTTCTTTCCGTTGATTTCCGATTTGGTCACCAGAATACGGCGTGAGACCATCGGAGTGTCCTGCTTCTCCCAGTCCACTTGAATCTCCCTTCCGATAAAGGCGGTAACCGCTTCGGCGTCTTCCTCGGAACATACGATGAACAACTGGTCGCCGATGTGGAATTCCCGTATCCTGACTTGGAATGCTGACGTGACCTTCGTGACGGATACGCGAGCATACGAAAGAACGTCCCAGAAAATCCTTCACCTGAATCAGCTTTTTGCCGTCGATAGCCTCATTGCGTACTTCCAGATGCAGCATATGCGGCATGTGCTTCATATCCGTTTCTTGCGTGTTAAGCTCCTCTTCTTCTTTTTTCAGGTTGATGCGGCAGATGTAACGCACGGCGATAATAGAGCCGATGATGCCGACCACACCGAGCGGGTAGGCGCAGGCATATCCCAATGCGATGGGGTCTCCCGTATAATTCAGTTGGTTCAACGCTTCCTGAGCTGCACCCAGACCGGGAGTGTTGGTTACGGCACCGTACAGGATACCTACTATCATCGGCAGGTCTATATTCCCATCGATGAAATAAATGCCAGTGCAACCACCTATGTTCAGTGCCACAATGCCCACGGCAAGCATGTTCAGCGTCATACCCCCTTCTTGAAAGAAGAGAAGAACGACGGCCCTACCTGCAGACCGATGCAGAATACAAATAAAATCAAACCAAATTCGCGGATGAAATGTAGGATGTGTATTTCACCTGTAAATCCGAAATGTCCCATCAGGATACCGGTAAAGAGGACAAACGTCACTCCCAACGATACTCCGAAAACTTTAATCTTGCCCAGCAGCACCCCCACGGATATAACGAATGCATACAGGCAAACGATATGTGCGACGGATGTCGGGTCCCAAAGAAGACTTTCTAACCAATTCATAGTACCTTATTTTATTGCTTTTTAAAATTTTGCGCAAAATTACTTAATAAAGGGGAGCTGGCAAAGGGTTTTCTTTCTTTTGTAATACCAGCTTTGCAAAAGCAAGGTATCTATGGAGGGATGCCGGGGAATAAGGATGGACATAGTGTTATCCGTAAGTGCAATTTTCCCTAAAAAAACCTTTTTGTTTGAAGTATTTCCTTATATTTGCAAGTCTATTGATGACAAAATGAATACTATTCATCTATTTTAATTTTAAATAAACTATGGCAGACAGTAAAGAAAAACTCTTCTCGGACTTTTCTCCGGTTTCTACGGAACAGTGGATGGAGAAAGTAACCGCAGACTTAAAGGGTGCGGACTTTGAGAAAAAGCTCGTTTGGAGGACGAATGAGGGATTCAAGGTAAAACCTTTCTATCGTATGGAAGACCTTGAAGGTTTAAAGACCACGGATGCTCTTCCCGGTGAGTTCCCTTATCTTAGAGGTACAAAGAAAAACAATAATGAGTGGTTCGTCCGTCAGGAAATAAAGGTGGAATCTCCCGAAGCAGCCAATGCCAAGCGTTGGACATTTTGAACAAGGGTGTCGATTCGCTCTCTTTCCACGTGAAAGCCAAAGAACTGAGTGCGGAGTATATCGAAACTTTGCTGAAAGACATCTGTGCGGAGTGCATAGAGTTGAATTTCTCCACCTGTCAGGGACACGTGGTGGAATTGGCACAACTTCTGGTCGGTTATTTCCAGAAGAAAGATTATGACCTCACGAAGTTGCAAGGCTCCATTAACTACGATTATTTCAACAAGATGCTTGCCAAAGGCAAGGAAAAGGGCGATATGGTGGCTACTGCCAAGGCTCTGATTGAAGCTACCGCCATGCTTCCGAAATACCGCGTCCTGAACGTGAATGCGCTGACGTTGAACAATGCCGGTGCATATATCTATCAGGAACTGGGCTACGCGCTGGCTTGGGGTAATGAATACATGAACCAGCTGACCGATGCCGGACTGCCGGCAGCTTTGGTAGCCAAGAAGATTAAGTTCAACTTCGGTATCAGTTCCAATTATTTCCTTGAAATAGCAAAATTCCGCGCCGCCCGTATGTTGTGGGCCAATATCGTGGCTTCCTATAATCCGGAATGCCTGCGCGACTGCGAAAACAAGGGCGAACACAACGAATGCCGCTGTGCTGCCAAGATGAGAATACATGCGGAAACGTCCACTTTCAACCTTACTTTGTTCGATGCGCACGTAAACCTGTTGCGTACGCAGACCGAGGCTATGAGTGCCGCTCTTGCAGGCGTTGACTCCATGACGGTTGTTCCGTTCGACAAGACGTATGCCGTTCCCGATGAATCTCCGAACGTCTGGCACGCAACCAGCAGCTGCTCCTGAAAGAGGAATCGCATTTCGACAAGGTTATCGACCCGGCTGCCGGTTCTTACTACATCGAGAACCTGACCGTGGCTATTGCCAAGCAGGCTTGGGAGCTGTTCCTTGCAGTGGAAGAAGACGGCGGTTTCTACGCATCCGTAAAATCCGGCAAGATACAGGCTGCCGTGAACGAGAGCAATACAGCCCGCCATGCAGCCGTTGCCAAGCGTAAGGAAGTGCTGTTGGGTACTAACCAGTTCCCGAACTTCAACGAGAAGGCGGGCGACAAGAAACCGTTGGAAGCTTCTTGCTGCTGCGGCGGACACAGCACTTGCGAAAAGGATGTTCCGTCACTGAACTTCGACCGTGCAGCCAGCGAATTTGAAGCGTTGCGTCTGGAAACGGAAGCGTCCGGCAAGCGTCCCAAAGCATTTATGCTGACTATCGGCAACCTGGCTATGCGTCAGGCACGTGCCCAATACTCTTGTAACTTCCTGGCCTGTGCCGGATATGAAGTTGTTGACAACCTCGGTTTCCCGACCGTAGAGGAAGGTGTGGAAGCTGCAATGGCGGCTAAAGCCGATATTGTGGTTCTCTGTTCGAGCGATGATGAATATGCGGAATATGCAATTCCCGCTTTCAAGGCCTTGAACGGCCGCGCCATGTTCATCGTAGCCGGCGCTCCCGCTTGCATGGACGAGCTGAAAGCGGCAGGTATCGAGAACTTATCCATGTTCGTGTCAACGTTCTGGAAACATTAAAGGAATTCAACGCTAAACTTTTGAAGTAAGATGAGAAAAGATTTTAAAAACTTAGATATATATGCCGCTTTCCAGCCCGCCAATGGTGCTGAGTGGCAAAAGGCTAACGGCATCAAAGCCGACTGGAAGACTCCGGAACACATTGAAGTGAAGCCTGTTTACACCAAAGAAGACCTCGAAGGTATGGAACACCTCGACTATGCGGCAGGTATCCCGCCTTATCTGCGCGGTCCGTACTCTGTAATGTACACCTTGCGTCCGTGGACTATCCGCCAGTATGCAGGGTTCTCTACTGCCGAGGAGTCCAATGCTTTCTATCGCCGTAACCTGGCTTCCGGACAGAAAGGTCTGTCCGTGGCATTCGACCTGGCTACCCACCGCGGCTACGACCCCGACCACGAACGTGTGGTAGCGACGTCGGTAAGGCAGGTGTGTCCATCTGTTCACTGGAAAACATGAAGGTGCTCTTCGACGGCATTCCCTTGAACAAGATGTCCGTGTCCATGACCATGAACGGTGCGGTGCTTCCTATCATGCATTCTACATCAATGCCGGTCTGGAGCAAGGCGCCAAGTTGGAAGAAATGGCGGGTACTATCCAGAACGATATCCTGAAGGAATTCATGGTGCGTAACACCTATATCTATCCGCCTGCATTCTCCATGAAGATTATCTCCGATATTTTTGAATACACATCTCAGAAGATGCCTAAGTTCAACTCTATCTCTATCTCCGGTTACCATATGCAGGAAGCCGGCGCTACGGCGGACATCGAGTTGGCTTACACCCTGGCCGATGGTCTGGAATATCTTCGTGCAGGTGTTGCCGCAGGTATCGACATCGACGCATTCGCACCGCGTCTGTCATTCTTCTGGCTATCGGTACCAACACTTCGTGGAGATAGCCAAGATGCGTGCCGCACGTATGTTGTGGGCGAAGATTGTGAAACAGTTCAACCCGAAAAACCCGAAATCACTCGCATTGCGTACGCACTCCCAGACTTCCGGCTGGTCGCTGACCGAGCAGGATCCGTTCAACAACGTGGGCCGTACCTGTATCGAGGCTATGGCTGCCGCTTTGGGACATACCCAGTCCTTGCACACCAACGCTTTGGACGAGGCTATCGCATTGCCTACCGATTTCTCTGCACGTATCGCACGTAATACGCAGATTTATATCCAGGAAGAAACTTACATCTGCAAGAATGTCGACCCGTGGGGCGGTTCTTACTATGTAGAGTCTCTGACCAATGAGCTTGCGCACAAGGCTTGGGAGCTGATTCAGGAAATCGAGAAGCTGGGCGGTATGGCGAAGGCCATCGAAACCGGTATCCCCAAGATGCGTACTCGAAGAGGCTGCCGCACGCACGCAGGCACGTATCGACAGCGGTTCGCAGACCATTGTGGGTGTAAACAAATATCGTCTGGAGAAAGAAGCTCCTATTGATATTCTTGAGATTGACAATACGGCTGTCCGCCAGGAACAGATCCAGAACCTGAAGATATTGAAGGAAGGCCGTGATGAGGCTGCCGTGCAGAAAGCACTCGATGCCATCACCAAATGTGTGGAGACGAAGGAAGGCAACCTGCTGGAACTGGCAGTGGAAGCAGCACGTGTCCGTGCCACATTGGGCGAGATTTCGTATGCTTGCGAAAGTTGTAGGACGTTATAAAGCAGTAATCAGAACTATTTCAGGCGTGTATTCATCAGAAAGTAAGAACGACAGCGACTTCCACAGAGCTTGTGAGTTGGCTGAGAAATTTGCGAAGAAAGAGGGACGTCAGCCCCGTATCATGGTAGCTAAAATGGGTCAGGACGGTCACGACCGCGGCGCCAAGTGGTGGCAACGGGTTATGCCGACTGCGGTTTCGACGTAGATATGGGACCTCTGTTCCAGACTCCTGCCGAAGCTGCCCGTGAAGCGGTGGAAAACGACGTTCACGTAGTGGGTGTTTCT
>ENA-OQHP01000360-OQHP01000360.1-human-gut-metagenome-genome-assembly--contig:-NODE-360-length-14723-cov-2.331529_pt1 | contig 14723 bp, 16 predicted proteins | sample MGYA00242563_ERZ504717 | MGnify/ENA primary metagenome ERZ504717 (study PRJEB26092, sample SAMD00036212) | human gut metagenome | host: Homo sapiens | study: EMG produced TPA metagenomics assembly of... | reverse complement strand
CTCCGGCGAGCAGGCGTACACCGCCATGCCTCGCGGCGTCACCGTCAGCTGGGCCTCGAGCGCAAACTTGCCCTCGCCCACTGCAACCTTTGTCGTGTGCATACCCATGGGATCTCCTGCCGCCCGCGATGTACCTGAGACCATCTTTCGCCTGTATTGCGACTATACAGGCAAGCCCTCCATGTGACAAAGGGACTGCCCCTTTGTCACATTCTGTTAGAGTTGCAGGGATTGAATCCCGCTTATTCATGCGACATTGGAGTGACAACCTTGACCGCCGCAACCACGCCTAAAAGTAAGCCAACCGCCGCCGCGCTCTCCCCCGCGCGCACCAAGCTCTGCCTGGCGCTGCTCGTGCTGTTGGGATTCTCGCTCGGCTGCTCCGAGTTCGTGGTCATCGGCATCGAAAGCGACTTGGCAACGGAACTCGGCATATCACTTGCACTGCGGGCCAGCTCATCAGCGTGTTTGCGCTCGTCTACGCTATCGCGACGCCGGTGCTCGCGCTCAGCACGGGGCGATTCCGCCGCTACCAGCTGCTCGTGTGCTATAGCGTCGTCTTTGTGCTCGGCAACCTGGTCATGGCGTTGGCTCCCAACTTCCAGGTGCTGTTTATCTCACGCATTGTCCTGGGCTCTGTCTCGGGTGCGCTGCTCGCCGTGGGCGTGACGTACATCCCTGAGCTGCTATCCCCGCAGCAAACCTCACTTGCCATCTCGGTCGTGTACGGCGCGTTTTCCGTGGCGATGGTCTTTGTGACCTCGATTGGCAAGTTTGTGGCCGACACACTCGATTGGCACGTGGCCATGTACGGCACGCTGACCTTTGCCGTTTTGATCTGTAGCGCGCTCGTGGCGTTTATGCCTCGCGCCGGGCAGACCGATGAGCCCGCCACCTTCCGCGAGCAGGCGGGGCTACTACGCGAGCCGAGTATCATCACCGGCATGCTCATCTTCTTGTTTGGCGTGGGCTCGGTCTACGTATTCTACGGCTACGTGACGCCTTATCTGGAGCAGGTGCTGGGCATGGATACCGTTCAGGCGAGCACCACACTTATGGCCTATGGCGTGTTCTGCCTGATCTCGAACATCCTGGGCGGATGGATCGATGCGCGTTTTGGCATGAAGGCGCTGCTGGTTACGTTTGTGCTGCAGGCGGCGGCACTGCTCGGGCTGTTTGCCGTGGGCGCCGCCATGCCGCTCGCGCTGGTCTTTGTCTTTAGCCTGGCGATGCTCATGTACCTGTTCTCGGTCTCATGCATCACGCACTTTATGGATGTGGCACGCAGCCGCCATCCCAAGTCGATGGTACTCGCAAGTTCGGTTGAGCCATGGCGTTTAACGTCGGCATCTCGTTTGGCACCGCAGTGGGCGGCGCCGTGGTAAGCAGCGTTGGCATTGCGTACGTGGCGCAGTGGGCGCCGCGTTCTCGCTTGTGGCCTGGGCCCTCACGCTGGTGACGATTAAGCTGGCTCGCTGGGAGCGCCGTCGTCAATCAGCACGGCCCTCAATACGGGCATAGGGGCAAACATAGCCCAAGGTGGCGAGTAACCGGTGAAAACCGCCCAATATGAGTATGTTTATCCGCCTGGAAGCTTCAGCAGTGCAATTTCGTGTATTTGAGATACACGCTTTTCTATTATTTCGTGTATTTCAAGTACATGAATCGTACTAAACTATGTATCTGAAGTACACGAAATTGGAAAGGCGGCCCCATGCGCAGATCAATCGAGTCCGTTATCGAATCATGGGCGACAAAGGACGCCTCACGCCCCCTCCTCATCCGTGGTGCGCGACGCGTAGGCAAAACGTACGCTGCCGAGGAAATCGGCAGGCGAATCGCCGGCGATGCGTTTGTCAAACTCGACTTTCAGACCGATCTTGAGCTGATCGCTCCGCTGTTCGATTGTCCCACCGACGACGTTGACACCATCGTGGCGCGGATTTCAGACTATAAACGCGCCCCCATTCGCAAAGAAACCACCTTCATCCTGTTTGACGAGGTGCAGCTCTGCGAACGGGCGCTCAACTCGCTTCGCTTTTTTTCGGGTTCGGGCTGGCGCATATGCGCGACCGGCAGTCAGCTCGGCGTCGCCACGCGCAAACGTAAGCTGCCTTTTCCCAGCGGCGTTCGTCAAGAGACCATGCATCCTATGTCGTTCGAGGAGTTTCTCTGGGCGCTCGATGAGGAGCAGATGGCCGATGCCATTCGTACCCACGCCGGCACGCTCGAGACCTACGCCGCGCACCAAGCCGCGCTCAGCCTGTTTCATCGATACCAGATCGTGGGCGGCATGCCCGCCGCCGTCAACGCATATCGCAAGACGTTATCCATCGAGGATGCGCGCGTCGAGCAGCGCGAAATCAACGAGACCTATACCGCCGATATGACCGACCCCGAAAACGGGATCAGCGGCGTGGCGGCACGCAAGGTCTGGCGCTCCATTCCGTCCCAGCTGCTGAGATCGTCCACAAAAAAATTCAAGTACTCCGAGGTCGAACGCGGAGGCCGTCGCGCCAAGCTTATCGAGCCGCTCGACTGGCTCGAAGGCGCCGGTATCATATCGGTCAACAACCTGACCGAAGGCATCGAGCTCCCCTCGTTCCCTTCGACGACGAAGATGGAAGTTTCTTTAAGGTCTATCTTCTCGATACCGGCCTCATGTTCTACAAACTCGGCATCAACCCGAGGCTCTGGCTCGACCTCAAAGAAGATTCCGCCATAGCGCTATCTTCCGACTTCCGAGGCGCCCTGGCGGAAAACTCGGTCATGCAAGCATTTTCGGGTAACAGCTTGCAGACGTATTACTGGGTGCCGCCGTCGTCTTGGAAGACGACCCGGCGAGCTCGATTTTCTACTTCAGACCGACCGTATGGAAATCGTGCCGTCGAGGTAAAGTCCGCACGCAACGTGCGCGCGAGAACCTCGGGTCGTTCATGGACAAAGCCCGATCGCCATATGCCTACATTTTGTCCGAGAACAATTTTTTTCCGCAGCGAAACCGATGACGGGCGCGAGCTACGCCACCTCCCTTGTACGCAGCGGGCTTATTGGAGCAAACTACCTCAAGAGCAGTCTGTAAGCCCTGCACGACCGCCTAGAAAGGAAACCGCTCATGCAACGCATACTGTTTATCTGCCATGGCAACATCTGTCGCTCGACGATGGCTGAGTCGGTGTTTACCGAGCTGGTGCGGCGCGCCGGGCGCGCGGGCGAGTTTGTCATTGACTCCGCTGCGACCTCGACCGAGGAGATCGGCAACCCGCCACACCACGGTACCGTTGCCAAGCTGCGCGAGGTCGGGATTCCCGTCGTCGCACATCGTGCACGTCAGGTGCGTCGCGCGGAGTATGGCGACTGGGACCACATTGTCTATATGGACGACGAGAACGCGCGTGGCCTGCGTCGCATCTTTGGCGACGACCCCGACGGCAAGATTACGCGCATGCTCGATTGGACCGAGCGCCCCGGCGACGTGGCCGACCCCTGGTACACCGGCAATTTCGATGCCACCTACCGCGACGTACTCGACGGCTGCACCGCTATGCTCGAGCAGCTGTAGGCAATCGAGGTCGCGGGCCACGCCTTTGTCACATCCGGGACTAGCCCTAGACCGGCTTGACCTCCAGCTTTATCCCCTCGGCGCAGGAGTCGCCCAAAACATCCGAAAGGGCCCAGGTCGCATATAGCGGCAAATAGAGAACCGCTCCGTTGCGCTCAACGTTGCCTCTCGAGAAAACAATCCCGAGCCTTACGCCATATTCAGCCGTATCAAGCACATGACCGAGCGCAGCGTGCGCGTGGTAATAGGAGCCCGATTTAACCTCGATCGGAACAGCCGTCCCATCCGGTCCATCGACCACAAAGTCCACTTCACCGCGCTTTTTTGTCTGATAGTAGTAAAGCTGGCGATTTTGGGCAGCCAGCTGCTGGGCCACCACGTTTTCGTAAATGCCGCCCAGATTGGGCTCCTTGCTATCAAGATACGCCGCTTGGGCGACTCCGACGGGGTAGCGCGCCATCAACATGCCCGTATCCGATTGATATAGCTTGAACTGCGATGGCCGTGCCGTCTTGAGCAAGGGCGATTTTGGCTCGGTTACGATATCGGCTTTGAGAGCAACGCCGGCATCGACAAGCCATACAAAATCTCGCTGATACTTCTCGTAGTGAGCCTTGGGGTCAATGGAATTGAGCACGAAGCGCTTGTTTTCGCCCTCGAGCATAATAGGGAGCTGATCGTAAATGCTCTGCACCTGAAGGGATCGCCCGCTTGCATACTTGGAGATATCCCGCCGGTACTGTTCGTTGAGCTCTGACTGTAGCTGACGAACAGAGGCAAGGTCGCCTGCGTGTCAAGGAAACGCTGCACGACCTCCGGCATTCCGCCGACAACGGTATAGGTCCTGAAGTTTGCCATCATCGCGTCATGAATGTAATCAGGAACGGGCCTCTCGCTGATACACGCGTCACGTATCGTTTGGCGAGCCCCCTCGCTCACCCCGGTTGCCCAGCAAAACTCCTCAAAATCGAGCGGGAACATCCTAAGCTCGTGGACATACCCCACGGGATAGGACCTGACGCCCTTGAACTGAGTCCCGAGCATTGACCCCGAAAACGCCCAGCGGCACCTCCCGTCCTCAACAAGGAACTTTGCCATCGTCATGATGTCGGGGGCCTCTTGGACCTCATCGATAAACACGAGCGTTTTGCCTGGCGCAATCGACTTTCCCGAAAGAAGCGTCACCCTGCTGATGAAATCATCGGCATTCCGCGCCTCGAGAAGAGCATCTTTTGCCTGGCGGTTTTCCATGAGGTTAAGCTCGATGTAGGTTGCATGGTTGGCTTTGCCAAATGCGCGAATCGAATAGCTTTTGCCAATCTGGCGAGAACCCGTAATGAACAAGGCCTTTTGCTCGGAAGACTTCAGCCAACGCTCCAGCTCTGCCGCTATTTTCCTGCGCAGCATAGGCTCTCCCCTCGGTGTCATCGAATGAAATGCAAAGTTTTATACGCTTGATTATCAATGAAACGCAGAATTTTAGAACCTAAAATCGGATGAAATGCAGAGATTTGAAATTATAAGCAAAAGGAGGGGCATCACCGGCGAATGTGTCAAAGGGGCTGCCCCTTTGTCACATTGCGCTCAACTACTCGTCGACGATCTCGGAAAGCCAGACATTCAGCGTATCGACCTCGGGGCAGCAAAACTTCGCCGTACCGGGCTCGTTGCCAGGCACGGTTCCGCCATAGCGCAGGATATCGATATAGGGAAAGCCCACGTGGCAGGCCATGGAGCACATCTTGCCGCGGTCTCGGTCAAAGTCAAAGACGTCGCCCGGCTTATGACCGTGGTGGCAGCGGCACGTCCCCAGCTGGTCCACGCACTCACGCGGATACGCGGCCGCTTGCCACGCGGCGCGCCGAGCGGCCCGTTCTCGCCCGCAGCTTGACGCCGCCCTCGCCAGCATTACTCATGGTCAATCACATCCAGGCAGGCCTCGATGGGCAGCCGGCAGACTTATCCTCCTGCGCAGCATTGCGCTCGATAAGCTCGGCCACCACGCGCATGGCATCGGCCGTGGCGCGCTGAAGCGTCCAACCGCTCATCACGCGACCCATAAGCACGGCCGAGAACGTATCGCCCGTACCGGGAAGTACACCGGGATCAGCTCGAAGGGGATCGTGAAGTACTCCCCGCCACATGGTCGTAACCGATAACCGCGTTCGTGCCATTGACCACGGCGCTCGTAATGACCACCGACTTGGCACCCAGCTCGCGCACGGCGTCCACAAGGGCGCGGGCCTCATCGGGCGTGATCTGTTCTGCAATAGCGTATCGGTGAGCAGACAGGCCTCGGTGTAGTTGGGCACCGCGTAGTCTGCGCACTCCAGCAGGTGCCGCATAAGGCCAATCGTGGACTCGGGCACACCGGCATAGAGCTTGCCGTTGTCGCCCATGATGGGGTCGACGAACACCTTGGTGCCCTTTTGCGCGCGGCGGTGGCAAAAGTCCGAGATGATGCGCGTCTCTTCCTCAGTCACGATAAAGCCGGTCGAGATGGCGTCGAACTCAAAGCCGAGCTCTTCCCAGATGGCAAGACTCTGACGCACGTACTCCGTGGTGTCGTGGATGTAGAACTTGGGATAGTTGAGCGTATCGGACACAAGTGCCGTCGGCAGATTGTGGATACGGTAACCCATGTGCGACAGCACCGGCAGCATGGCGGAAAGCGCGACCTTGCCGTAGCCGCACATATCGTTAATCAGCAGCAGCTGAGTATTCTTCATGAGGGTCTCCCTTGTTTCGGGCGCGACGCGCAGCGCCACAGTGCGACTAAGTGTAGCGCAGGGAACGTTGCGAGCGGAGTCGAGCGGTACGAAGGGCAAATTGTTGCGGAAAGGTTTCGGAAAATGAACCTTTTTTCCTCCATCCCCAAGGGATCACATGCACCGAAGCAGACCGTGGCGGAATCACAGGTTGAGGACGGACAGCGAAAGCGTTCCTAAGCGAGCAAGGTGACGTGAAAGAGGAGGGCATAGGCCTTGTGGCCATGCCCGACGATTGAACGTCAGATTGCCGCTTAGGAAGCTTGCAGCGTCGAGCGGTTACGGCGTTTGGTAAAACGCCGTAACTTAATAAGTTTGGTACCTTGACATTGATTTCTCACGCTCCTAAATTGGTTAGGCACAAAACAATTCCTCTACCTAACTAAAGAAAGGAGCGGCACTAATTCATGTGCGATGAACCTCTTAACCTTTGTTCGCATGAGCGCGGCGACCGTCACAGCCTGCGGATGTACCCGAAGCGGTCAGCGCCGAAGACAAACTCGCCAAGCGCATCCTGAGCGGTCTGGGCTTTTGCGGCCATTACATGCACTTTCATGGCGGAGGCGTATCCGGCAAGGCGCCCATCATCTGCCTGCTGGCCAAGCAGCCCGGCAGCGAGATGTCGCAGCAGGAACTCGGCATGCACTTTGACCTCAAGCCGGGGTCGCTTTCCGAGATCCTGTCCAAGCTCGAGGTCAACGGCCTCATTGAGCGCAGCCGTAACCCCAAGGATCGACGGCAACTCACCATTCGCCTGACCGAAACCGGCCGGGAAACGCCCGCATCGACCAGGCGCCCGCATTCGCTTTAGAGAGCAGGCCTTTGGCGCCCTCACCCACGACGAGCGTGAGCAGCTCGCCGAAATGCTCGAGAAAATCCGCAAAACTTGGGAGGAACTGGATGATTAAAACCCTCATGGGCAGCATCCGCGACTATATGAAAGTCACCGTTGCCACGCCATTGCTCGTACTTGGCGAGGTGCTCTGCGAGATGCTGATTCCATTTATCACCGCCAACCTGATCGACGCCATCAAAGACGGCGCCACCGTAGCGAGATGCTTCCCACCGCAGGCTTTTGGTGCTCATCGCGCTGACGTCGCTTGCTTTCGGTGCCGCTGCCGGCGTCACCTGCAGCCATGCGAGTTGCGGCTTCGCCAAGAACCTGCGTCACGACCTGTTCTACAAGATCCAGACGTTCAGCTTTGCCAACATCGATGAGTTCTCGAGCTCCTCGCTCGTCACGCGCCTGACCACCGACATCAACAACGTGCAGCAGGCCTTTATGATGATCATCCGCATCGCCGTGCGCGCGCCGCTGGTATTGATCTTCGCCTTTACCATGGCATTTATCATGGGCGGCAGCGTTGCCATGGTCTACCTGGTCATCATTCCGCTGCTGGGCTTTGGACTGTTCTTTATCATCTTTAAGGTGCGCCCCATCTTCTCGCGCGTGTTCCACAAGTACGATGCCCTTAACGAGTCCGTCGAGGAAAACGTCACCGGCATGCGCGTGGTTAAGAGCTACGTGCGCGAAGACTTTGAGAAGGAGAAGTTCGCGACCGCCGCGCGCGACGTCCAGATGGACTTCACCCGCGCCGAGAAGCTGCTCGCCTTTAACAACCCCATGATGAATATCTGCGTCAACGGCGCATTTGTCGTCATCATCTACCTGGGATCCAAGCTCATCATCACGAGCCAGGGCACGCTGTTAGACGTGGGCCAGCTCTCCTCGATCTTTACCTATGGCTTCGCGATCCTCATGAGCCTGATGCAGCTGTCGATGATCTTTGTCATGGTGACCATGGCCGACGAATCGGCGCACCGCATTACCGAGGTGCTGGCCGCCGAGCCCACGATCGCCGATCCCGCCGAGCCCGTGCTCGAGGTTGCCGACGGTTCCATCGACTTGACCACGTGAGCTTTAAGTATTCCGCGCATGCGAAGCGCCAGGCGCTCGACGATATCGACCTGCACATTAAGAGCGGCGAGACCATCGGCATCATCGGCGTACCGGCTCGGCCAAGTCCACGCTTGTAAACCTCATCGCCCGTCTGTACGACGCCACCGAAGGCACCGTGCGCGTGGGCGGCATGGACGTACGCGACTACGACCTGGACGCGCTGCGCCACCAAGTGGCCATGGTGCTACAGAAAAACGTGCTGTTTAGCGGCACCATTGCGAGAACCTGCGCTGGGGCGACCCGAACGCCACCGACGAGGAAGTCCGCGAGGCGGCACATCTGGCCTGCGCCGATGAGTTTGTCGATGGCTTCCCCAAGGGCTATGACACCTGGATCGAACAGGGCGGCTCCAATGTTTCCGGCGGTCAGAAGCAGCGCCTGTGCATTGCGCGTGCCCTGCTGCGTCGCCCCAAGATCTTAATCCTGGACGACTCCACCAGCGCCGTCGACACCAAGACCGACGCCAAGATTCGCGCAGGGTTGGCAAGCTATCTGCCAACACGACCAAGCTCATCATCGCCCAGCGCATCAGCTCCGTGCAGGACGCAGACCCGCATCAATCGTCATGGAGGGTGGCCGTATCGCGCAGATCGGCAACCATGACGAGCTGCTCAAGACGAGCGAGATCTACCGCGAGACCTTTACCTCGCAAAACAAGATGTCTGCCGAGGGCGAAGGGGCCGTCGAGGCCGACACCGAGGCATCCGCAACGCAAGCTCAGACCCAGGAAGGAGGCGAGGCACATGAGTAAGGCAACGACCGCCGAGCGCGCACTCAACCGCAAGGGTGGCACCATGTCGCGCCTCATCAAGACGCTCTTTGGCTTCTACCCCGTGCTTTTGCCCCTCGTCGTCGTCGGCGTGGTACTCTGCGCCATCATCAACTCCATCGGTGCGACCTTCCTTCAGAGCGCTCTGCAGATTATTAGCGAATCGTGGCAGTCGGGCGATTGGGAAGCCGCACAGCCCAAGATCGCACAGCTCGTGACCACCCTCGCCTGCATCTACGGCGTCGGCATCCTGTCCTCGCTCTTCTGGAACCGCGCCATGGCCATCGTCACGCAGGGCTCGCTCGAGAAGCTGCGCGAGAAGATGTTCAACCGCATGCAGGACCTGCCGATTCGCTACTTCGACACGCACCAGCGCGGCGACATCATGAGCCACTACACCAACGACATCGACACGCTGCGCCAGATGATCAGCCAGTCGCTGCCCAACCTGCTCATGACGACCATCGTCATCGTCACGGTGTTCTTTATCATGCTGTACTACAGCGTTTGGATGTGCCTGGTCATTGTGGCAGGCGTCGCCTTTATGACCTTTATGACCAAGCTGCTCGGCTCCAACTCCGCGCGCTTCTTCATTGCGCAGCAGACCGAGCTCGGCGTGGTCGAGGGTCATATCGAGGAAGTCATGAACGGCCAGAAGGTCGTCAAGGCATTCTGCCACGAGTCTGCCGCCGAGGCCGATTTTGACGAGCGCAACGAAAAGCTCTTCGAGGTCTCGCAGAAGGCCAACATGTACGCCAACATCCTCATGCCCATCCTTATGAACCTGGGCAATCTGCTCTACGTGCTGGTGGCCCTTGCCGGCGGCATTTTCCTGGCGCTGGGCGTGCCCAACCTGAGCATCTCGGGTATGGCGCTGTCCATCGCCGTCGTGGTGCCGTTCCTCAACATGACCAAGCAGTTCTGCGGACAGATCGGCCAGATCTCGCAGCAGATCAACGCCGTGGTCATGGGCCTCGCCGGCGCGACCGCATCTTTGAGCTCATCGACGAGGAGCCCGAAGCCGACGAAGGCTATGTGACGCTCGTCAACGCTCAGGTGAACCCCGATACCTGGCAGCTCGAGGAGGCCGACCACCACACCGGCATGTGGGCGTGGAAACATCCGCACCGCGCAACCGGCGAGATTGAGTACGTGCCGCTGCGCGGCGACCTGGTCATGGACAACGTCGACTTTGGCTACACGCCCGACCACGAGGTGCTGCACGGCGTGTCCGTGTTTGCCAAGCCGGGCCAGAAGGTCGCGTTTGTCGGCGCCACCGGTGCCGGTAAGACGACCATCACCAACCTCATCAACCGCTTCTATGACATCGCCGACGGCAAGATTCGCTACGACGGCATCAACGTCAACAAGATCCGCAAGGCCGATCTGCGCCGCTCGCTGGGCGTCGTGCTGCAGGACGTGAACCTGTTCACCGGCACCGTGATGGATAACATCCGCTACGGCAACCTGGATGCGACCGACGAGGAGTGCATCGCGGCGGCAAAGCTCGCGGGCGCGGACGACTTTATCACCCGCCTGCCCGACAGCTACGACACGATGCTCACCGGCAACGGCGCGCAGCTGTCGCAGGGCCAGCGCCAGCTGATTTCGATCGCACGCGCCGCCGTCGCCGATCCGCCGGCAATGATTCTGGACGAGGCCACATCGAGCATCGACACCCGCACCGAGGCCATCGTGCAGGCTGGCATGGATAAGCTCATGGAGGGCCGCACGACGTTTGTCATCGCACACCGCCTGTCCACCGTGCGCAACTCCGACGCGATCATCTGTCTGGACCACGGCCGCATTATCGAGCGCGGTAACCACGACGAGCTGATCGCCAAGCGCGGGTATTACTACCAGCTCTATACCGGAGCGTTTGAGCTGGAGTAGGACCGGTTACTGACGGAGGGCGCCCCGGGGGCGCCCTCCTGCGCGCGATCAGCCGTCATTTAAAACGGAATAAAAGTTTGCGAGGCCCTGGCCGTTTGGCCAGGGCCTCGTTTTGTAAGGATGATTTTCTGGGACGGGGATTAAATAATCATTCGGTACACAATGATTATTATCGTCCCAGAACATCGGGCAGGCAGAGTGGCCAAAGTAGCTAAAAGAGCCCTGTCCCAAATGAGCTACTTGAGAAGTTGGACCATGGCGTTGACGAATTTTTGTACTTGGAGGGTAGCTCGAGCGGATAGTGCAAAAAGACCGGCACCTCTCGCCCGCACAGGAACGGTACGCCCACAAAGGCCGGGTGCACGCCCGACCATGCGCCGCAGGTAAGCACCGCGTCGCCCTTTTCCTCGGCTTCGTTAAAGAGCGCAAAGTCAAAGCTATCCACATCGATCACGTCCACGCCGCCGTCGGCCAAAAGGTCGATGCGCAGGCTGTCCATGGCGTCGTTGCCGTGGCGCAGTACGCGCAGACGCATCCCCTCCAAGTCGGCGACCGTAATGCGATTCTTGCGCGCCAGCGGGCTCGTGCGCGGCAGGTCGATATAAACGGCACGTTGACAATGCGGAGCTTTTGGCAGGCATCACCAGCGTGGGGTAGAAAAACTCGACTGCACCACATCGACCTCGCGGCCCAAGCTGCGCATGACGGTCTCGCGCTCGTCGTAGAGGTCGCTTACCGGCACGATCTCAAATCGCAGCGACGGTTCCAGATCGTGAATGCCCGACCACATCGACAGCGTTTGGCGCCCCGGCACATCATCGACACGCCCAGGCGCACGGCACCGCCATCGCCCGCGGCGCGTCGGGCACGGCGCAGCGCGTCCTCGGACTGCCGCATGATCGAGCGCGCGTCGTCCACCAGCAGAGCACCCGCCGGTGTCACCTTGACGCCCGAGTGCGAGCGTTCGAACAGCGTGATGCCAAACTCGGCCTCGAAACCCGACACCTGCTTGACGAGCGCCGGAGTCGATACGCGCAATTTTGCCGCCGCACGCGAGAAGCTTCCCAGCTCCGCGGCGGCCGATATGGCCTCAAGTCGTCGATCGTACACGTCAATCTCCGTTTCGCGCCGTGCCACATCGGCGCCACAGGGGGTTGTTTCGCAGGTCACGCGCTCGGCTAAGCATAAACTGCATCGCACAGTGTAAACCTACGGTTAACGCTATTCTAACAAATATGCAATTCACCTGCGCAAATGCAAAGCATACGATAACCAGCGAAAACCACGTGGGTCGATTAATGGGAGCGGCCCACCGGGAGGCACAAGAAGGGAAGTTCCTATGAGCAATTGGCTTAAGCTCGAGGGCGATGTCTGCGCCGTGACTGGCGCGCTCGGCGGTATGGGCGCGAGATCTGCCGCGAGTTCGCCCGCAATGGCGCCAACGTCGTCATGCTCGACCTGGACGAGGAGAAGGTCAAGGCCGCTGCCGCCGACCTCGCTGCCGAATTTGGCATCCACGCCGAGGGCTACAAGATGAACGCCACCGACGAGGCCGAGGTTCAGGCTGCCGTCGACGCAACCATCGCCAACTTCGGCCGCGTCGACGTCCTCGTCAACACCGCCGGTATCCTGCGCTTCGCCGCCATGGAGGACCTGCCGCTGAGCGACTGGGAGCAGGTGCTCAACGTCAACCTCACCGGTTACTTCATCACCTCGCAGCGCTTTGGTCGCGAGATGATCAAGGCCGGCCAGGGTCGCCTGGTGCACATCTCGACCGTCGCCAGCCACTCCCCCGAGACGTTCTCGGGCGTGGTACAGCTCCACCAGGCCGGCGTCAACATGATGTCCAAGATGCTCGCCGCCGAGTGGGGCCCCTACGGCGTCCGCTCCAACTGCGTCGAACCCTGCTTCGTTAAGACCCCGATGTCGGCCAACTTCTACGCCGACCCCGAGGTCGAAAAGAGCCGCAGCCGTCTGATCGCCACGCGCCGCATCGGCGAGGTCAGCGATATCGCCAACGCCGTCATGTTCCTGGCGTCCAAGCGCTCGGACTTTACCACCGGCGACGCCATCAAGGTCGACGGCGGCTTCTCCAACATGATGGGCGACCTCACCGCCAAGCCCGGCGGCCGTCGCGCCTATGCCGACAACTACCTTAAGAACAAGGGTGTCGAGCTCTGGTCCGATGAGTCCGGCGTCGCCAAGCCGACTGACCAGTAAACCAACCTGACAGGGAGGTCCCGCGGACACGCCCGCTCCTCCCCCGTATCGATTAGAAAGAGTCCAATGGCTTCCACCAACTCCAACAAGGGTCGCGCCGTCGTGCTTTCCGCCGCGTGCGTCACCATGTTCTTCATCAGCTCCATCGCGCTGTATTCCGTCGTGAGCAAGAACCTGCTCGCCGTCTACCCCGAGTGGTCGAGCGCCCTTACCTGGGCGTTCCCGGTCTTTCAGACCATCATGGCCGTGACGGGCATCTTCGCCGGCCGCATCTCCGATAAGATCGGCCCGCGCAACGTCGTGATCGCCGCCGCCGCGTGCTACGGCGTGGGCTGGTTCATGTCCGGCACCGTCACCGAGCCGTGGCAGTTCTACCTGTGGTTCTCGCTCGTCGCCGCCATCGGCAACGGCCTGGGCTACAACCCGGCGCTCACCACCGGCCAAAAGTGGTTCATCGACAAGAAGGGCCTTGCTCCGGCATCACCCTGGCCGCTTCGACCGCCGGCCCCGCCGTGCTGTCCCCGGTGCTCGCCTCGCTGCTCATCCCGAGCCTGGGCATCTTTGGCGCCCTCAAGGCACTCGGCGTCATCTTCTTTGTGACGATCGCCGCCTCCGCCCTGTTCCTGAGGCCCCCGAGGCCGGTTGGCTGCCCGAGGGCTTCGAGGCCCCCAAGGGTGGCGCACATGCCGGCACCTTCGGTGACCTCACCCCGGGCGAGATGGTCAAGACCCCGCGCTTCTGGTCCTCATCATCACCTTCGCCTTCGCCGCCACCGCGGGTACCTGCTCGTGGGCAAGGTTGCCTCCATCGCCGCCGTCCAGCTCTTCGCCGACCCACGAGCGCCGCGGCCGCTCGCCCTCGGCGGTGTGGTGGTCTCCGTCAACACCTGCGCCAACCTGGTCGGCCGCCTGTCCTTTGGCCAGATCATCGACAAGCTCGGCGCCTATAAGTCGCTGCTCATCAGCCTTGTCGTCACCATCGTCGCGCTCGTCATCATGTCGATGAGCTTTACGCAGAGCATGTTCTTTGTGGCACTCGCCCTGCTCGGCTTTAGCTTTGGCGCCCTGCTCGTCATCTACCCGCCGCTCACCGGTGCGCCTTTGGCACCAGCAACATCGGCGTCAACTACGGCATCATGTTCCTGGGCTATGCCGCTTCCACCTGGATCAGCCAGCCCATCACCGCCGTGCTGTATCACGCCGAGGCCGGCAGCGCCGCCTACCAGCAGTCTTTCTACGGCGCCATTGTGATCGCCGCCATCGCGTCGTGCCCACCGTCTACATGATGGTCTCCGACAGCAAGAAGAAGTCCGCTTAGTTTACCGATGCGACAAAGGGACAGCCCCTCTGTCGCATTCCACCGGTCACCAGTATTAAGGAGTCGAAATGTCTGAGCTCAACCCCGTCCGCATTGCCGTTATCGCGCCGGCGCATGGGCCGCAACCACATCCGCTTTGTCACCGAGGAGCCCGAGCCGAGCTCGTCGCCATCGCCGACGCCTTTGAGGCGCCCGCGCCACGGCCGAGCGCCGGCGTGCCGTTCTTTACCGATC
>ENA-OQHP01000359-OQHP01000359.1-human-gut-metagenome-genome-assembly--contig:-NODE-359-length-14765-cov-2.115111_pt1 | contig 14765 bp, 16 predicted proteins | sample MGYA00242563_ERZ504717 | MGnify/ENA primary metagenome ERZ504717 (study PRJEB26092, sample SAMD00036212) | human gut metagenome | host: Homo sapiens | study: EMG produced TPA metagenomics assembly of... | reverse complement strand
CAAGGCTTCGGACAGGATTATAACTCTACATCAAGCGGTCATTCGATGATAGACATTAGTTGGAGGCTTCAGATTGTCCCCATATCTGTTTTGATAACCTGAAATGAATCCACTATGAATAATGTAGGTTAAAGTAATGACAGAAGAAGCGAGTATGCGTAGAGTGGAATCCGGTAAATCCATGTCGCCCGCAGCCTGTGCCATGAAGCGCAGTTTCGATATGGCAGGAAGTTTGTTGGGGATTCTTGTATTCTCACCCGTATTTGCGGTGATTTATCTTCTAATCAAGTGGGAAGACGGTGGAACCGCCATATTCAAACAGGAACGTGTGGGGCATCACGGCAAGCTGTTTACACTCTATAAGTTCCGCTCCATGAGCATGCAAGCCGAAGCGGACGGCAAGCCGGCACTTTGCCAGAAAGGTGACAAGCGGCTGACGCGTATCGGCAAGTTCCTTCGTGAACACCATTTGGATGAGCTGCCCCAACTGTGGAATGTGCTCAAAGGAGAGATGAGTTTTGTAGGGCCGCGCCCGGAACGGGAGTTCTTTGTGGAAAGAATCAAGTCTGTCAATCCCAATTACGTGTTGTTGTATCAACTACGTCCGGGATTGTTCTCTGCCGCCACTCTCTATAACGGCTATACCGATACAATGGAGAAAATGCTGGAGAGGCTTCGGATGGACTTGGATTACCTCAACAGCCGCTCGCTATGGCTGGACACCAAGATTATTTTTCTGTCCGCATTCTTCATACTGACCGGGAAGAATTTTAAGTATGCCATTGCTTATAAAACAACTGATGAGATTGTGGCGGAAGGCGTCATACAACCCAAAAAAGATTTGCTGCTTCGTAAGTGGGCAGTCGTTACATGATTGTGGAAACCTGTGCGGATCATGTCAATATGACTAATGTGTTCAGTCTGAACCATAGTGCCGCAGCACTATGGCAACGTATTCACGAGGGGGCATTCTCTTTGCCGGAACTTGCCGAATGGCTGGCTGAGAGATACGGGGTCAGCACAGAGGTCACACTGAATGACACCGCCCTGCAATTGAAGCAGTGGAAAGAGTTCGGACTGATAAAATAGCCTGATGCCGTAAGACCGGCTTACATTTTCGACAAGGAAGAGACGTGAAGAAAAACACCGATAAGGAAGTTACTGTCCTATTTACTTTATTGAAAGCCGGATTATGGGAAAAAGAGCCGGAAAATCTGTCTCTTTTCCCGTTGTCCGCTAACAGTTGGGAATACGTGTACCGGCTGGCACGACAACAGACCGTGACAGGCATTGTATATCAAGGGATATGCAAACTGCCCGAACGGTTGCTTCCCCCGGAAAGCCTGTTGTTCCGTTGGGTCGCAGAGGCCGACAGCATCGAGCGGAAGAACAGACGGATGAACCGGACATTGGAGGAACTATACCGTTTGTTCCGGGAAAACGGGTTGAATCCTGTCTTGCAAAAAGGCAGGGAATCGCACTCTTGTACGAAAATCCACTTGTAAGGGAATGCGGAGACATCGACTTCTACTTTCAGACAGCACAAGAAGGTGATTGCGCCTTTGAATTGATTAAAAGGCTGGGAAAAGCGATGAGACAGGAGGCAGACGGGAGCCGTTGCTATGTGTGGAAAGGCATTGAGGTGGAACATCATCCCGCCTGCTGGATATTGCCAATCCCTTTGTGCAGCCGTATCTGAAAAAACTGGAGGTTTCACAAGGGTATAGGACCGCCTGCATAGCGTCCGGGCATGACTTTGAAATCCGTGTACCTTCTCCAATGTTGAATTTGCTGCTGCTGAACACCCACATTATGAAACATTCTTTCGGTTGGGGTATCGGTTTGCGGCAGTTCTGTGACATGGCACGTGCTTATCATGCTTATCCGATGTAATAACCGGGAGTGAACTGAAAACACTATACCGTAAAACGGGTATTCTGCGCTGGAGCCGTCTGTTGCACAGCTTCCTTACCGAACACATCGGATTGGACGCAACACGCCTGCCTTATCAAGAAAAGCCTTTGTGCGTTCGGGCACTACAGGAAATGGTACTGCAAGGCGGCAATTTCGGGCAGCACCTTATCGGGCGAAGCATGCCTCACAGCCCTTTTGGAAACGTAAGGCGCATACTTCTTATTCTTTTCTGCGCCATGCACGCTTTTCCTTAACCTACGCTCCTAAAGAGGCCCTTTGGACCTTTACCTCTTTGCTGGCCGGACAACCCACCAATAAGAAGCTGTTTTAATTTTCTTTGAAAAAGAAGATTGGGAAAAGAAAAATAAGTAAGGCGGGGATTGTCGGAGACTGTCTTCTTTGAAATCGTCAGAAAGATATATGTTGAAAGAATATTATTATCGGGTAGCAGAGCAGGTATTCTGCCTCTGTGTGCTCCGGAACAAGATATTGATTTACTGTTGCCTTCGTTCCGCCCGTTCCGATGTGAAAGACCGGGAGAAGAGGAAGTGCTATTCAAGTTCATCGCCCTAACCTGTTTCTTTCAAGCGGCGGAAGTTGTCACCGTGTTGGAAGAAGCAAAAAACGAATGGGGATGCACACGCATCGTTCAAACCACCCATGGATTTCAGATAGAGTGCCAATGCGGAAAGAGTGAAGTGACACATGGCTTACGAGCAATCCGCCCTTTACCCTTGTGACTGCGTGATACATTGGAATGAACGGCATGCAGGCGAGATACTCAGCCTTTTACTCCGTCTGGTGTATTCGCAAGCAATTCTATATAGAAACGGAATCGCCCTTCATGCTCCGTAGTGGCCTTGGACGGAAAAGGCTACCTCTTTATGGGAAAGAGCGGAACCGGGAAAAGCACACACGCCTCCTTATGGTCGAGAACTTCCCCGGCTGCGAACTGCTGAATGACGACAATCCTATAGTCCGTATCGAGAAAGAGGGTATCGCGGTCTATGGCACACCGTGGAGCGGCAAGACAACCTGCTACCGCAATCTGCAATTTACGGTGGGCGGTATCGTGCGGCTTGTCCAAGCTCCCCACAACCGTTTCATACGGCAAGAAGAGGTGGATGCTTTTATCACCGTGTTGCCGGGATGTGCAGTATTCCCCCAGGCCGAATTGTTGCATAAAAACTGTGTGACACATTGATAACATTGACCGGCCGTGTGCCGGTGGGGGTATTGGAGTGCCTGCCAACCGGGAGGCTGCACAGCTATGTAAATCGGGAATTGAAAGTTGAAAAAGAGAATATAACATACAGGATTTCTTGCCGCATGATGAAGGCAGGGAATCATGCACATAAATTCAGAAACTAAAAAATAGAACATATCATTATGAAAAAAGGATTGATTTTATCAGCTGGATGGCGGTTGCGCTGTTGGTGGCCTCTTGTGCCTCACGCAAGAATTTCGTCTATTTGCAGGACATGCGGCCCGGCCTTGATTATCCCACCACACTTAAACATGAGGCAGTAATCCACAGGGATGACCGTCTGGGGATTACCGTGAGCAGTAAAAACCCGGAACTGGCTATTCCTTTCAATATGCAAGGAGGTGTTTTCCGGCTGGATGCCGCAGGAAATGTAGATGCGACGGGCGGGACAACCAATGTGCGCGAGAAAGGGTATCGTGTGGATGTGAACGGTCAAATAGACTTTCCCATATTAGGCAAGCTCTATGTGGAAGGAATGACGGTGAGTCAGGCTACAGAACTGATAAAGAAACAAATTCAAGAAGGCAATTATATCAAGGACCCGTTGGTGACGATTGAATTTCTGAATTTCAAGTACACGATATTAGGAGCCGTCGAACGTACCGGTACGTTCAGTGTGGAAGGAGACCGTATCACGCTGATCGACGCCATTGCCAAAGCCGGCGACCTGACCCCCAAAGCGAGGATTGACCGTGTGACCGTCATCCGTGAGCAGAACGGCGAACGCAGGATGTACACCCACGATTTGCGCGATATGGAGATATTCGAATCCCCGGCTTATTATCTCCAGCAAAACGATATTGTGTATGTGGAGCCTAAGTATAAGAAGAAAGACAAAGAAGACAGGGGGTGGCAGTATGCCTCTTTCTTTGTCTCTATCGCAAGTCTTGTGACTTCTATCTTCTGGGTGCTTAAATAAAAAGAAAACATTCTTATAAGATAAATCGTATGCAAACAAAAAATCTATCAACCGGCAAGAACGAGCAGGGACTTAATGTGGTGGACTTGTTGCTCTACCTTGCTTCCAAGTGGAAGTGGTTCGTGCTGTCCGTGCTGGTGTTCGGGGGATTGGCTTACGTATGGTATGCCAGCTCTCCGCTGGTTTATTTCCGGTCGGCCACCGTTATCATCAAGGACCCTTCCAATAAAACGACTACGGCAGGGCTTGACCGCTATGACAACTTCATCAACAAAGTAAATGTGGCGAATGAAATCCTTCAATTCCGCTCGAAGAAACTGATGCGTGAGGTGGTGAAACGGGTACACGCCGATGTAAGCTACCGGGCGAAGGACGGTTTCCGGTACAATGAACTCTACACCAGGTCGCCTGTGATTGTCAGTTTCCCCGATGTATTGCCTAACCGCGAGGTGTCGTTCACAGTAACCCCCAAAGACAAAGAACACGTTGTGCTTTCGCATTTCAACGGCGAGGAAGAGAGCAACCCCCTTACGGTGTCTATCCATGACACCATTCCCCTGGCGGAGGGGCATGCCGTAGTGACACCGACCCATTTCTACGGCCAATCGTGGATGGGGCAGCCGATAGAGGTGCGGAAAATGGCATTGGATGCCGTAGCCGCATCTTATCAAGGCGCACTAGGCATCAGGCAGGAAGAGGATGAATCTTCCATCCTGAAACTTTCGCTGAAGGACAATTCTCCGGTACGTGCCGAGGACATGCTTAACATGCTGATAACCGTGTACAATGAGGAAGCCATAAAGGACAAGAACCAGGTGGCGGTGAATACGGCCGACTTCATCAACGAACGCCTGATTATCATCGGACGGGAACTGGGCGATGTGGAGAGCGACCTGGAGAGCTTCAAACGCGAGAACCGCATGGTGAGCGTCTCTTCGTCGGCCAGCATGTATATGAGCGAATCGCAGAAGTACAATGCCGATGCATTGGAGCTGGAGACACAGCTCCGCCTTGCCCGATACATCAAGGACTATCTGACAGACCCCAACAAGGAAGTGGACCTGATACCTTCGAACACCGGTATCAGTGACATGAATATCGAAAGTTCTATCAGCCAGTACAACGCATTGAAGCTGCGCCGTGACAAACTGACGGACGACAGTAGCGACCGGAATCCGGTGGTGGAAGAGCTGAACAATTCGCTGCGCTCCATGAAGCAAAGCATCATCCGTGCGGTGGATAACATGATTGTGAGCCTTGATGTGAAACGCCATGACGCACAGAGCCGGGAGATACAGGCGCAGAGCCGTGTAGCTTCCATTCCTACGAAAGAGCGTGAGATACTCTCCATTGAACGGCAGCAAAAAATCAAGGAGGCACTGTACCTCTTCCTGCTGAACCGTCGTGAAGAGAATGCCCTGTCGCAGGCAATGGCAGATAATAATGCCCGTGTGATAGACAGCGCAGAGGGAAGCAATGCACCGATTTCTCCCCGAAGGAACCGGATTCTTCTGCTGGGTGTGCTACTGGGCATAGCCTGTCCCGGAACAGTCTTCCTGCTAATCCTCTTTATGGATACACGGGTGCATGGACGCAAGGACATCGAGGGGGTAATCAGTGTGCCCTATTTGGGAGAGATACCGTTCAACCGGGAGGTAACCAAAGCACCAAAAGGGAATCGGGAAGTAACGGTAGTGAACGAACAAGGAGACGACATTGTATCAGAAGCGTTCCGCATCCTGCGTACCAACATGACATTCATGGGAAAGAAAGAGAAGACCATGCAGGTAATCACCTTCACGTCCTTCAATGAGGGAGCCGGAAAGACCTTTATCTCCCGAAACCTCGCCATGAGCCTTGTGTACGCCAGAAAGCGTGTCATCATAGTAGATTTGGATATTCGTAAGGGTACACTCAGCCGCCACTTCGGACACTTCAAGACCGGTGTGACCAATTACCTGGCAGACAGCTCTATCCTTATAGAGGATATCATCCAACATACGGACCGATTCGACTTTATCGCTTCGGGAGTGTCCGCCCCCAATCCGGCCGAGTTGCTGATGGATGAGCGGCTGGACGAACTGGTGAACGAATTGCGTCAGCGTTATGACTACATCATCGTTGATAACGTGCCGGTAGGTATCATTGCCGATGCGACGATTGCCAACCGTATCGCCGACCTGACCGTTTTTGTGGTACGTGCGGGCAGGCTCGACCGACGCATGCTGCCTGACATCGAGAAACTCTATGAGGAGAAGAAACTGAAGAACATGCACTTGTGCTGAACGGTACCGATCCCCACCGTCACGGCTATGGGTACGGTTACGGCTATGGATATGGCTACGGACACTACGGCTACGGCAATCGCAGCAAGAAAAAGTAGTAAATTAACATACAGTTAAATTCAAAACAGTAAGAAAATGGCAAAAAACGAAAAAGAGAAAAGTGTTTCTTTCCCGGATGGAAAGAACCTTGAGGACGAACGTCAGAAAACGCTTCTGATGAAGGACTATGAACCTCCCAAAACCAAGAAGACGGGAGTGGAGACTGAAGGTGGATTCTGCGCGTCGGAACCATCAGGCACGATAGATGCTACTGAGCAAGATCCCATAGAAGTGAAAGAGTATGTATCTATCGGTGGGGATGACGGGAAAATAGACATTACATTTGACTAAATTATGAAAACAATGAAAAGAATCGTGTTGGGGATAATCCCCGTGCTTGTGTGCCTGCTATTTGCAGGATGCAAGGATGACGAATTTGGCGAAAGGGTAAAAGAAGGGTTACCTGTGTCGCTGACATTCCGGATGTCGGTGCCCAAGGCTACCGAAGTGAAGACAAGGGCATCGGATGAAGTGGAGACCAATGTGGAAAAATTAGGGCTTATCTTTTACAGATACGAAGGCTCCAAAGCAGGTGATACAGATACCGGCAGACCAGATCGAGAAAACGGGCCAAAGCACGTCAACTCATTACTATTATACCATCAAACTCTCTGCGAGTGATATGGCAGAGGCAGGAATCACTTCCGGAACTTATGCAAACCTGATTGCTTTGGCCAATTGGGACAAAGGGTTTTGCACGGTGACTTGGAATGACTTGAAAGACCTCACACTGGACGAACTGAAGGCCTATTGCGTGTTGAAGACCAACAACCAGACGGACCTTACGGAAACCGCGCTCCTGCTGAGCGGGGAGTATGGGTCTGTGACATTGAAGCCTTCCGATGAAGGTGGTACCACGCTGGAAAATTTCCAATTGAAACGCCTCACAGCCAAAATCACGTTCAATTTCAACAACGGAGAAGGAGCCAACTTCACCCCTACCGAATATGAAATATACAACTATTCGCGCTCGTCCACGTTGCTGGAACGCTCCGGATGGACATTGAACAACGGTTCGGCAGATGACACCAAGGGCACCAACCCCGGCAGCCTGCCATATATGGGAAGGATGATGAAGCGCATTTGCCAGCAGCACCAGCCCGATACAGATAACCGGCAGTTCCATCATGTTCTATATGCTGGAGAATGTGCAGACGGCAAAGAATAGTATACCCACTACTGATAGTTGGGCTATGCGTGAAAAGCGTGCCTCAGAGACGGACCGCACGTTCGCGAACGCGCCCGACAAGGGAACTACATCGTGGTGAGGGGAACATACAGCGGTGTCAGAAGTTCAACCAATAGTACTCAGGTGACCGGCAACGTAACGTACACTATCCACTTGGGAGACTTCTCCTCGGAGTCGGGAGGCCTCGATAACTATACTGTAAGGCGCAATACCAAGTACACATACGATGTGACCGTAACCGGAGTGAACAGCATCATAGTGGAAGCGGAATCGACAACCTTCAATCAGGAAACAAACCCCGCCGTAGAAGGAAGCATCATGGCTTCGCAAGCGAACGTGTTCGATTTGGACGCCCACTTTGAGACCGTAATGCTGAAGATACCGGCCAATACCGATGTAGATGAATATACGCTTCTGGTCAACACGCCGTATGGAATGTTCACCGGACAGCGCGATATTAAAAATAATATAGATAATAAGGTCGCAGACGAGCATGTGGCTTGGGTAAGTTCGGTAAGCCGGCTTCCACCTCAACATTCAACGCTTATCCCGGCGATAGCAAATTCAAGGCGGGAGAAGACGCGTTTACGGATACGGGAGTGGAACTGATAGATGTGAACGGGTTCCTCGCCTTGCTGAAAGCGGAGAATAGTGGATATCGCGACCGCTTCTTCTCACCGGATCGGAAAACGGAACGCAATATTATTACGTGACGGCTTACGTGGACGAATACTATTACGACAACGAGACGGACTATAGCAAGTTCATCAACGCCGCCAACCGAAGAATGGCATTGTCGTCCATCACAAACATCAGCCCCGACAGGTACAGTTCGTACACCGAATCGCCCGTCTTCTCGCTCACGCAGCGTTCCATCAAGTCGCCGTTCAATCTTGCGGAGGCAGCTACCTTGAGGCCTCCAACATATTCCTCTTCGGAGTGGAGACGGTGGAGGAGACGGGTCCCGCCAATCTCACAGCACAAGACAGTGAGCCTTCTGTTGACAATGATCCCCGCCTTAACTGGGGATGGCGAAACCTTTGGGAACAGTTGGACGGTTATGACGCCACTGAACAGAACAACGAAAAATTCACGTGGAACACATACGTGAATGTTCAGAAAAACGGGCATTTCAAAAATTTCGACAACAGTCATGAAGGTGAGAATCATACACATGAGTATTTAAACGCGATGCAAAGTACCTATGTGTATGGATTGTACCAGTGCTACTCCCGCAACCGCGACGAGAACGGTGACGGAATTATCAACATACATGAGATGAAATGGTTCCTGCCGGCCATTCAGGAGTGTACCTCCATTTGGGGAGCCGCGGAACTTCTGCCCGAAGAGGCGCGCCTGCATTATGAAAAATATTTCTCCAGCACCAACGGCCGCTACCGCGTATGGTGGGCTTTGGAAGGAACTGCCTTCGGTTATTATAAAGCCGGTGAGTCCTCTTCCAATGTCCGTTGCATCCGTATGTTCGGCGATTGGGGAAAGGTAAATAATGAGCAGACGGCCTCCATATCCAAGTATGACGCGACGACCAGAGTCATCAGCTTGGAACATCTGGCAGGGGGAACGACACGTACAGCCGGTTCGCAAGTGGGAGAATACACCAACCACGACTTGTGGGGTACGCAGAACAAGCTGCCGGAAGCTTTCCAGATAGCAGAAACAGACCTCACCGTTGACAGACAAAACTCATTTACGTATTCGGATATAATTGATAACAATTATTGCGCGGAGTACTATTCGGAGGATGCCAACGGAAGTGACCAGGGACAGTGGCGCATCCCGAACCAGAGGGAGCTGACACTGATGTTCAGGCATTTTAAGGACGGTGACGCCACATTCGAATCGAATTCCAACTTGAGCAACTATACGGTGGCAAGAACTACCTATCAGAGGACGCAAGGTAAGGCTCTCTATTACTTACAATTGGATTCCGGTAACAAGCAATTCTTGTCAACCTCTTGGTCGGTTTCAACCGCAAATACAGCCATGACAAGTTTTCAAAACTTCAAGATCCGTTGCGTCCGCGACTACGTAAAATAACAATTATTCAAGCATAAGACAATGAAGAAGTTAATCTTATCGATGGTCCTGGCGGCGGGAATCTCCCGCTGCCGGCACAAACCTCCGCCGACACAGAGGAAGTGGTGGAGTACAGCGACAATAAATACAAGGTGGAGACCAACACCTTTTGGCACAACTGGTTCATCAGTGTGGGAGCAGGCGGTCAGGTTTATTTCGGCGATCACGACCGCCAATGCGACTTTGGCGACCGCCTGGCTCCGGCATTGGACATCGCCGTGGGCAAATGGTTCACACCCGGTATCGGCGTGCGCCTGATGTACAGTGGCCTGCAGCAGCGAGGAGCTACCAAACATCCGGGAGACAAATATGAGGATTCCGCCCACGGCACCGGCGATCCGGTACAGGGAGGCGGCGCGCCCCACTGGCTGGAAAAACAGAAATTCAACATGGGCAATATCCATGCCGATGTATTGTTCAACTTCTCCAACCTGTTTTGTGGATATAATCCGAAACGCGTTTGGAATTGCAGCCCGTATGCCGGTCTCGGCTGGGCCATGGTGTGGGAATCGCCTTCTGCCAAGGAAGTGAGCGCGAACGTAGGTATATTGAACTCTTTCCGTTTGTGCGATGCACTCGACCTGAACCTCGATGTACGGGGAATGTTCGTCAATGACCGTTTTGACGGCGAGGGCGGAGGACAATTCGGTGAAGGCATGTTGTCCGCCACTGTCGGACTGACCTATAAATTCAAGCAGCGGGGATGGAACCGCAGCAAGACTGTGGTACGCTATAACAACGCCGCCCTCAATGAGATGCGCGAGAAACTGAACGAGATGAGTGCCGAGAACGAGCGGCTGAAACGCACCCTTGCCGAAGGCAACAAACGGGAAGCTCAGACCATTGTCAAGAAGATGGCCGCAGCCAACCTGGTTACTTTCAAGATCAGTAAGAGCAAACTCTCCAACGAGGCGCGTGCCAACTTAGGTATGCTGGCCGAAGTCATCAAACAGGGTGACAAGAACGTGGTGTACACCATTACCGGATATGCCGACGCGGGAACGGGCAGCAAGGCACCAACGAGCGGCTGAGCAAGGCACGCGCACAGGCTGTGTACGATTGTCTGGTGAAAGAGTTCGGTGTATCCCAGTCGCAACTCCGTATCGACTATAAAGGCGGTGTGGACAACATGTTCTACGACGATCCGCGTCTGAGCCGTGCAGTAATCACGCGGGGAGAATAAATACCGGAACATAACATACCCACGCTGTCCCTGTTTTGTGAAAAACGCGACGGCATATCATTTATTCCGGTTCTCTTCCATGCGTGCGGGAGAACCGGAATCTTTATTTTTCTTAAATGACACATTAATGAGAAAAAATGAAATATTCCGGCTGATTGGCTTGGCCCTGCTCATGATTTCCTGTTCGGGAAAGCATTCCGACAACAAAGCGCAATTGCCAGAGAAAGGAAGCAATACAACGATTACTTTTCCTTTCCCTGAAATTCCTGCCGTACTGGCACAAGCCGAAGAACGTAAAAAATACTTATTGGAACATTTTTGGGACAGCTTTGATTTCTCCGACACCCTCCTTATCAATAACCGGGAAATATCGGAGCAGGGTTTGGCAAACCAACTTTCGTTGCTGGCGGACGAAACGGTTCCCGAAGAATGGAAATCAAAAGCATTGATAACCTTTGTACCGGAATGGAAGGGCATGAACATGCGCGCAGCGTATTCATGCAGTGGATAGAAAATTATCTAAACCACCCGAATTCACCTTTTCATAACGAACCTCTTTATTCCATTTACCTGCAAAGGATGTTGTGCAGCAGGACGCTGGATGAAGCCTGGAAAAGCTCTTTGGAATTCCAGTTGAAATTACTGGAACGTAACCTCCCCGGCGCGAAAGCCGAGGACTTTGTTTATTATCTACCGGACGGTTCACGTGCCACCTTGGCCAGGACATACGTGAAAGGAGACTATCTCCTGCTTGTTTTCTATGACCCCGACTGCCCGAACTGCCACAAGACACTGGAAGAAATGACTGCGGACAGAGAACTGTCCGGAATGGCGGCTGCCGGAAAACTGACCGTGCTGGCTGTCTATACGGAAGGGGATGAAACCGTATGGAGAAATTCCCTGGCCGATATGCCCGGAGAGTGGTTGGCAGGCAACGACCGGCAAACGGTGAAAGAAAATGCGCTTTATGACCTGAGGGCCATGCCGTCGCTGTACCTGTTGGACAAACATAAAACGGTCATACTGAAAGATGCATCCTACGAGGCCGTAAAAAAGAATCTGGGTATTCGGTAAACAGGAAGTTGTCCTTTCGCGTTGTTTGCGAATGCTGAAAACATACTTCCGCCCCTGACCGGAAAAGAATAGCCAAGCATAAATACCCCCTTTGGCTTATGTGCCTTTGCAGAAAGAAACACAGGCTATCCCTTCTGAAAAGAAACATAATCCTTTTCATCTCATCATAATAGCCCTCTAACATTCCCTAATGTTAGAAGAGAGCGGACTTTTTTACCGGAGGGTAATACATCCGCGGAATGATGCCCGCCTGTGACTGGCCGGCATCATTTTACCACATATCGTCTTTAACACCATAAACATTTGCATAAGACAGGATTTCAATGATATATAAAAATGATTATACCGAACAATGTATTGTTTGATGATGTGGTGTCCATGCTTTCCAAGGGGCATACGGTGACACTGCGCGCAAAGGGCAACAGCATGTTCCCCTTTATTATCGGAGGACGCGATTGCGTGGTGTTGCAGAAGGCGTATGCATACAGGAGGGGGATATCGTGCTGGCACGTTTGGAAGGGAAACATTATGTGCTGCACCGCATTTATTACATGAATAAGGATGAAATAATCCTGATGGGTGACGGAAATGTGCGTGGCCGAGAACGATGTCATCCGGAGGATGTATGTGGCGTCGTGCAGAAAATCATACGCAACGGACGGTTCATTTCCTGCCATTCCTTAAAAGAACAGAGGAACGTCCGGCTTTGGAAGAAATTATTACCCCTTCGCCGGTATATTCTGGCCGTATGGCACCGTTGGAGACGATGGAACGAAAAAGCAGAAAGATGATGGATAACAAGGCAAATATGCGGATATGGGATTGCATCAAGTGGTTATGGAATGCCTCCGTGAACTACCGTTCTCCCATCCTGCTACGTGGTGTGATAGGATTGCTTCATGCCGGTGTATCCCTTTTTTCGATATGGGTATGCAAAAGCCTGATTGATGTGGCGACCCTGCATTCGGATGGCAACATGCGTACTCTGGTCATGCTGATAGTGGGGTGTCTGGCAGTCCGGCTGCTGTTGTCCGTGACAGGCGGATGGTTGGGAAGCCGGACGGAGGTCCGCTTGCGTAATGCTCTGCGATACCGTCTTTTTGAACGCTGATGGGAAGCTGCTGGACGGGACGTGAAACCCTGCATACAGGGGATATTATCAACCGTATGGCCGAGGATACAAGTACCGTTACAAGCCTGTTTTGCCGGAGTATCCCTGCGTCATGGTCATGACGGCACAGTTGACCGGCGCACTTTGGCTTTTTCGGAAATGGACGCCCGTCTGGCCGGTATCATTGTTTTCATCATGCTGGTGGCCCTGCTTGTCAGCAAGGGATATGTACGGAAGATGCGGGCACTCTCCCGCAATATTCGCACGACGGACAGCCGCATACAAAGCCATTTGCAGGAAAGCCTGCAAAACCGTACGTTGATAAGCACGCTGGAATATACGCCACAGGCTGTCGGGCGACTCTTCTCGTTGCAATCGGGCTTGCAGCATGAAGCCATGCGGCGTGCCAACTATTCGGCCTTTTCGCGCGGGATGGTACAGGCCGGATTCGCCACAGGCTATGCCACCGTTTTCCTGTGGGGAGTGTACGGATTGTATGACGGGACAGTCTCTTTCGGGGCCATGACTGCTTTCTTGCAGCTGGTCTCGCAGATACAGAATCCCGTGGTAGACCTTAGCCGGCAGATTCCGGCATTCATTCAGGCCGCTACTTCGGCGGAACGGTTGGCAGAGCTTTCTGCCACACCTCTGGAATTACAGGGGAATCCCGTCCGCCTAAACGGTGTATCGGGAGTCCGCATCACGCACCTGACGTTTGCCTATCCCGGAAGCAGGCGTAAGGTGCTAGATGATTTCAGCCATGATTTCATTCCGGGCAGCCTGACAGCCGTTGTGGGTGAGACGGGGGCCGGTAAGAGCACCCTCATACGGCTGGTTCTTGCCCTGCTGTTGCCGGACAGCGGCAGGGTAAAACTCTATAATGCGGAAAAGGAGGTGGTCTCTTCTCCGCTCACCCGGTGCAACCTTTCTTACGTACCCCAAGGCAATACACTTGTCAGCGGCACCATACGCGACAACCTCCTGATGGGAAACCCCGGGGCTACGGATGCAGAAATGTGTTCGGCCCTTCATGCGGCAGCCGCCGATTTCGTAGAATCCTTGCCGGATGGAATGGACACCTTTTGCGGGGAACAGGGAACCGGCCTAAGTGAAGGGCAGGCACAACGCATAGCCATTGCCCGCGGCTTGCTTCGTCCCGGCAGTATCCTGTTGATGGATGAACCGACCTCTTCGCTGGACGGAGAAACGGAACGCTTGTTGCTGGAACGCCTCTCAGGGCAGTGTGTAACAAGACACTTATTCTTGTCACCCACCGTGAAACCATTGCCCGCCTCTGTGCCTTCACGGTACGGATACGGAAAAGCAACAGCTCCGTATAATTATTTTGACCGGAAGGAATGAGCGTTTCAGTGGAAACTCTCAAATGGCATCATCCGGAGTTGCCGGAACGGAACGAGAGGCAGGAAGCGCTTTTTACGGTCTGGCAGGAGGTATCCCGGAAAGACCTCCTAATATGGATATTGCAAATTATATCTGACGACAATCATTTATTATACAAATATCATATACTGCCCAAACAATATACCCCATGGCGGATTCATACCACAGCCGTGGAATGGGATATTTCCGGCTGTACGAATTAAATCCGCTAATTTGTTTGTTTTGT
>ENA-OQHP01000358-OQHP01000358.1-human-gut-metagenome-genome-assembly--contig:-NODE-358-length-14769-cov-6.057574_pt1 | contig 14769 bp, 17 predicted proteins | sample MGYA00242563_ERZ504717 | MGnify/ENA primary metagenome ERZ504717 (study PRJEB26092, sample SAMD00036212) | human gut metagenome | host: Homo sapiens | study: EMG produced TPA metagenomics assembly of... | reverse complement strand
TTAGAAAAGAGGTCTTTCCATGCGTAAAGGAATGGAACATTTTATTAACAATCCCATCTATACTATAACTGCTGAAGCAATGTCTAACGGTCGCAATAATATTGAAGTTGTAGGCAAAATGCTCGAAGCTGGTATTAAATTTATTCAATATCGTGAAAAAGAAAAACCTGCACTTGAACGCTATCAAGAATGTATGCAATTAGTAAAGATGACTAAAGAAGCTGGTGCTATATTTATCATTGATGATTTTGTAGACCTTGCTATGGCTGTAAATGCTGATGGCGTGCATATTGGTCAGACAGATTTACCGCCTCAAGTAGTTCGTCAATTAATTGGCGAAGATAAAATCTTAGGTCTTTCCACTCATGAAGAAGCTCAACTTCAAAAAGCAAATGAACTTGGTGATATTATTGACTATATCGGTGTAGGCCCTGTCTATGCTACACAGACAAAAAAAGATGCTGTACCTGTTGGTTTTTCCTATGTAGATTATGCTAGTAAATATGCTAAACATCCATTTGTAGCTATCGGTGGTATCAAAGAACATAATATTTGTGAAGTAGCTTCTCACGGGGCTAAAACATTCGCTATTGTATCTGAAATTGTCAGTGCTGATGATATCGTAAATAAAATAAAATCTATTGAAAAAACATTACAGAATAAATTATAATTTAATATAGTAAATTAACGAACGGGAGATAATTCTATGCGTTTAGAAGAACAAATGAAATCTGGATTACTTTATCGTGAATATGGTCACAAAGACCCTGTTGACCAAGAATACGAAAAAATTATTGAAAAACAACGTGTAAATGCTAAAGAAATGATGTTCGATTTCAATAATACTCGTCCTAGTGATATGGAAACAAGAACTAAAATTCTCAAAGAATTATTAGGTTCTGTAGGAAAAGGTATCTATCTTGAACCACCTGCACATTTTGCTTATGGTTGCAACACTCATATCGGTAAAAATTTCTATGCAAACTTTAATTTCCAAGTTGTAGATGACTGTGAAGTATTCATCGGCGATGATGTTATGTGTGGTCCAAATGTATTACTTTGTGTAACAGGTCACCCACTAGACCCTGAATATCGCCTTGGTGGTACTCAATTCTCCTTGCCAATTCATATCGGTAACCGTGTATGGCTTGGCGCTGGTGTAATGGTTATGCCTGGTGTTACAATCGGTGATAACTGTGTAATCGGTGCAGGTAGTATCGTAACTAAAGATATTCCAGCTAATAGCTTAGCTTATGGTTCTCCATGCAAAGTAATTCGTGAAATCGGCGAATATGATAAAAAATATTTCCGCAAAGATGTTTTAGTAAATGATTTTAAATAAAATGACAAAAGCCTTAGGTTTTCCTAAGGCTTTTTTTATAAATTAAATTTAGCCAAGATATTTCCTGCAAAAATCATTCCATGCATGCTAGAAATATCTGACTCTATCTCATCTTTAGCTACTACGGATAATCTACTTTTAAGTGCCAAATAAATAGAATAATGATACATATAGACATTTTCATTTGTATTTCGTTCAATAATCAACTGTTTATAATGATATCTATATCGTTGCAAATCAAGTTTTATGCGTTTATACATCTCTGAAATATAATCATTATGTGCAGCCTTAACGATTAAATCATGAAATCTTTCATCATTTTTACAAAACAATTCATCGTCAATTGGTTCATCATTGCCCTTGCGAAAGTTCAGCAAAATTTCCTTTAACCCCATAAGTTCTGCTTTCGTTATGCGTTTAGCTGCCAAATAAGCAGCTTGTCCTTCCAAAAATTTACGAGCTTCATATAGATAAAAACATTCTTGTGGACTTATCTTTCGCACCGTCAAAAACCTTTTACTGCGTCGCTCAAGCCAACCATCTTTTAAAGCTCTATTAAGAGCTATATTTACAGGTGTTCTACTCACATCTAATTGCTGTGCAATCTTTGACTCAACAATCTTATCACCTGGCAATAATAAGCCCTGCATAATATCATTTTTTAAATGTTTATAAATAACGTCAGCTAATACGATAAAAGGATTTTCTTTTTTACACGCTTCAATATCTAATTTATCCATATATTCTCACCACCACAAGCATAATTTCCTTAATTATACTATATAAAGCTCATCTAAGCTTAAGAAATTGCCCTTTTCGTCTGAACTTTTAAAGCAGGGAATGTAAATACAAAATTATATATATACAACTACATACAATATAAAATACCATGGATAAATCCCAACCATAATACGAAAGTATAATGCTCCAAATAAAATTCAATACAGTATAAATAGTATAGCCCAATGCCCAAAACACACCGAACATAATAGTTAATTTACGTGGGTTCATATTTGGCAATTCATAAGGAAAATTCAGATACACAGAATACTGAGAAAACATCACAAATCCGCCAATCGCAAATAAAAAGTATGCTAATCCTGGATTTATATATGCCATATACAAACCTAAAGCCATAGCAACAATCATCATAATACCATGAACTAATAAAAACGGCTTACGCTCAAAAGGTACTTTGCCAATTAAAATACTAAATAAAGTCCCAACTATACCACCCATAGTAATTGCCAATATCATAAATTCAGCATTAAAACCATTATTGACCTGTGCAACTAATTTTACAGGTATAGATACTAAAGACATTACATATAAAAATAAAAAACCGCCAAAGCCCATAGAAAAACAATATACAAATTTATCTGTTAATGCATTTTTATATTTATATTCCTCTTGATGATGTGTATTCTCATCATTAGGTGAAAAATCCTTTGCCAACATAGTCCATAAAACTAAAAGCAAAATACTAAATAAGCTAAATATATACATTGTATGTTGCCAATCACTAATAACCACATCTTTATATAAAAAGAAAATAATAGCCACTAAACCTGCACCAATATTATACGAAGCTGTAACTAGCGCACTTGCTATAATTTTTTCATCATTAGCTATAAATCTAGCTACTACAGTATTCATATATACCATTATCATAGAACCGCCTAATGCCATAATCATACGCGCAATAGTATATAGCCAATAATTTGTAGCAAATACAGCAACAAAAGAAAAACAAAGTAATACTAATGCTACAATACTTGCCTTTCGCGGATTTAATTTCAATAAAATATACGCTGCGACTAAGTTTGCAAAAATTCTAGCAATCGTTATTGTATAATTTATAACTTCTGAAACCATCGGTGATACTTGTTCACCATTAAAATAATGAAATACAATCTTTTCGGATAAATTTGAACCTGCTACCCAATTTGATGCAAATACTATATAAGATAATAACAAGATAATAAACATCATTATTCCCTGTGATTTTTTTACATTGGTCAAAGTATTCATAATACTATTCCTTTCTTATCATAACAATTAAAACACGACCTTATCTTTAAAATTTAAACTTATAAAATAGCGAGATTTTCTACTTAAATAAAAACCTCGCTATTAAAATAAATATTTATAAATTATCTAATTGTATTTAAGCTACAGCTTCTGTCTTTTTCTCAATAGCTTTCATAGCAAATTTTACACTTTTAGCAGAAGCTATCATTTTACCTACTTCTTCATCAGTTAATTTTGGTGTAAATTTCTTGATAATTCCTGTGTTGTTAAGCATACAAGGCAAACTCAAAGCCACATCATGAATGCCATATTCACCAGTTAAAATAGATGACATTGGTAAAATTGTATATTCATTATATTTTATAGCTTTAATAAAACGACAAGCTACCATAGCAATACCTGTATTAGTACAACCTTTTAAATTAATTACATCATATACGACTTGCATGATTTTTTGTTCAATCATACCTTTATTTAATTTATAATCACGATTAAAAAATTCATCCATATTGCCTAAGCCTAAACTTGCAATGTCCACTGTGCTCCATGCCACAAAGCCAGAATTGCCATGTTCACCTAATACATATCCATGTACAAGTTTTGGGTCTAAATGATAATAATCAGCCAAAATTCTACGTAAGCGGAAAGTTTCTAATAAAGTACCTGTACCAATTATCTTTTCTCTTGGATAATCAAAATTAGCAGATACATAATAAGTAGCTACATCTAAAGGATTAGTTACTACTAAAATAATTGCATCTTTTGTATAACGAACGATTTGCGACATTACACTATCCATGATTTTACAATTTGTCTTAGTTAAAATTAATCTATCAGGTGTTTCTCCTGGTTTTATACTTGGACCAGCTGTGATGATAATCATACTAGCATCTTTGCAATCTTCATAATCGCCTTCATGAATATAAATATTATGACTGCTAATGCAAGCTGTAGCATGACTTGTATCCAGAGATTCACCCATGCATTTTTTCTCGTTAATATCAATTAATACAACTTCTGATGCTAAACCGAAATCTACAATTTTATTCAACACTGCTGTACCAACATTACTAGCACCAATAATAACGATTTTACCTTCATCAAACATAATTCCCGCACCCCTTTTATAATTTATAAATATTCTTATTTTTCTAACGTTTTATCTTTGACTATATTCTATCGCTATTATTTTTCCGTTTCAAAATCCATTCTATTTTTTAGAGATTTTTACAATAATGCTAGTTTTCATATACTTTATTGTATTTTATATCTCTAATTTGTTTTTTATAAATGCCATAATTCGCAAAATCGCCTCTAAAATATATAAAAATAACATAAATTAAAATTATTTTTTTATAAAAATCTTCAATATTTCCTCAATCTTGTTTTTAATAAATTTTTATGATATACTTTTCACTGTAAAATTGTAATATAACTAAGCGATGATAAAGAGAGTAAATTAAGATTTCTTTTACAGAAAATATTGTCTAGGCTGAGAACAATAAAAGAAAATTTAATTGAAGTTCACTTTGGAGCTTCTATGGTGAAAATAAGTAGTCATAGCGTCTGGCAGCGTTAATGCTTTTAAGTATCAATTAGGGTGGTACCGCGAAACAAGCTTTCGCCCCTTCATGGGGTGAGAGCTTTTATTTTTTGTTAAAATTTTGTAGGAGTGAAATCATGGAACAAGAACTCAAAAGTTTACAACAAGAAGCGATTAATGATATTAATAGCGCTTCTAATCTCAATGCACTAAATGATGTGCGTGTAAAATATCTTGGTAAAAAAGGCTCTTTGACTAGCATTTTACGTGGTATGGGTAAATTAAGCCCTGAACAACGTCCTGTAGTTGGTCAAATGGTAAATACAACTCGTAAAGAATTAGAAACTGCAATCGCAGCTAAACAAGAAGAATTAAAAACAGCTGAACTTGCAACTCGTTTAGCTACAGAAAAAATTGATGTTACGCTTCCTGGTCGTCGTCAAAGCTTAGGACATCTTCATCCTTTAACTGTTACCTTAAACAATATAAAAAACATCTTCACTAGCATGGGCTATTCTATCGCTGAAGGTCCTCAAATTGAATCTGATTATTTCAACTTTGAAGCTTTAAATCTTCCAAAAGATCACCCAGCTCGTGATATGCAAGACTCTTTCTATATCACAGAAGATATCTTACTTAGAAGTCAGACTTCTCCTGTACAGGCTCGCACAATGCAAGCTCATGAACCAAATAGCCCAATTCGCATCATTGCTCCAGGTCATGTATATCGCCGTGATGATTATGATGCTACACATTCCCCAATGTTTACTCAAGTTGAAGGTCTTTGCATTGATAAAACATCAGCTTTGCTGACCTCAAAGGCACACTTGTTACTTCTTACAACAAATCTTCGGTGAAGATGTAAAAGTTCGTTTCCGTCCAAGCTTCTTTCCATTCACTGAACCAAGTGCTGAAGTAGATATCTCTTGCGTTATGTGTAAAGGTAAAGGTTGCCGTGTATGTAAAGGCACTGGCTGGCTTGAAATCTTAGGTGCAGGTATGGTTCATCCTCATGTACTTGAAATGAGTGGTTATGACCCTAAACAAGTTAGCGGTTTTGCTTTCGGTATGGGTGTTGAACGTATTGCTATGCTCGCTTATGGCATTGATGATTTACGTTTATTCTATGATAATGATGTACGTTTCTTACGTCAGTTCTAATATTAAGGAGGATTATATTTAATGCAAGTTTCTATTAAATGGCTTAAAGATTATATAGATTTTACTGAAACTCCAGAGCAGCTTGCTGATAAACTCACAATGGCTGGTATTCCTGTTGAAAATGTTGTAGACCCTGGCGAAGGTTTAGAAAAAGTTGTAACTGGTCGCATCGAAAAACTTGAACCACATCAAAATTCTGACCACTTACAAATCTGTACTATGAATGTTGGTCTTGCTGAAAATATCATCATTGTAACAGGTGCTCAAAACGTAGCAGAAGGACAAGTTGTTCCTGTAGCTATGGTAGGTGCTCATTTGCCAAACGGCATGAAAATCTCCAAAGGTAAACTTCGTGGCGTAGCTTCTAATGGTATGCTTTGCTCCGCTCAAGAATTAAAACTCGACCTTGAAAAATTACCTGAAGAACAAAAAACTGGTATCTTCATTTTACCTAGTGATACTCCTGTAGGTATTCCTACTAAAGATGTATTAGGTTTAAATGATGTTGTATTGGAATTTGAACTTACAGCTAACCGTGCAGACTGCTTCAGTGTTTTCGGTCTTGTTCGTGAAATTGCTGCTATCACTGGCAACAAACCACATTTTCCTGAAATCAAAGTTAATGAAGATGATAATACTAAATTAAACGATATCTTCTCTGTAGAAATCGCAGACCCTGATTTATGCTCTCGTTTCTCTACACGTATGCTTAAAAAATGTAAAAATCGGCCCATCTCCTGAATGGATGCAACAACGTCTTGAAGGTGCTGGCATTCGTTCCATCAATAATGTAGTTGACGTTACAAACTTCGTTATGATTGAACTTGGTCATCCTATGCATGCTTATGATTATGATAAAATCACAGGCAAAAAATTAATTGCTCGTCGTGCTATTGAAGGTGAAGAACTTCATACTCTTGATGATACGTCTCGCAAAGCAAAAGGTGAAATGCTCGTTATCGCTGATAGCGAAAAAGCTGCTGGTCTTGCTGGTATCATGGGTGGTTTCGAAACAGAAATCACAGACACTACTACTACTGTAGTATTAGAATCTGCTGATTTCTATGGTCCATGTATCCGCAGAACTGCTCGTGCTTGCGGTCTTTCTTCTGAAGCTTCTGGTCGTTTTGAACGTGGTGTTGATAGCGAAACTACTATTAAAGCCCTCGACAGAGCAGCTCAATTACTTCAAGAAATGGGTGCTTGCACTGTTTGCGAAGGAATTGTAGATGTATATCCAAATCCAAAACAAGCTAATTATGTTACTTCACACCAGAACAAATCAATAATCATCTCGGCATTAATATCGCTAAAGATGTTATGCTTAATATCATTACAAGTGTTGGTTTTGATGTTACAAAAGATGAAAATGATGAAATCACTGTTAAAGTTCCATCTTGGAGAAATGATGTAACTTGCATGGCTGATATTTCCGAAGAAATTGCTCGTTTACATGGTTTTGATAAAATTAAATCCACTCTTCCAAATGGCGTTTCTATGCAGGGAACTCAATCTGCAAAACAAACATTTATTGATAAAGTAAAAGCTTCCTTATCTAGCCAAGGACTTTATGAAACAATTTCCTTTGCTTTAACTAACGAAGAAACATTCAATAAATTAAACATTCCACAAGATAGCCCTCTTCGTAAAGCTGTACCTATCATGAACCCACTTTCTGACGAATATCCTCTCGTTCGTACAACATTGCTCAGCAGTATTTTTGATAACCTTGCTCGCAATCTTGCTCGTAAAAATGATGATGTAGCTTTATTTGAAGTAGGTTCTGTATTCTTCCCTAAAGCACTTCCTGTAACAGAACTTCCAGATGAAGTTGTAAAAATTGCAGGTGCTATCACTGGTCGTCGCAATGCTCAGGGCTGGAACCAAACAAATGATATGGTAGACTTCTACGATGCTAAAGGCATTATCGAAGAATTACTTGCAAATCTTCGTGTAACTCGTTATACAGTTGAAACTGGTACACACTACGCTATGCACCCAGGCAAAACTGCTCTCTTCAAAAAGGTCGCGATGTAATCGCAACAGTTGGTGAAGTTCATCCTGCTGTACTTTCTGCTTATGGTATTACAAAACCTGTATATATCTTTGAACTTGACGCTACTATTGTTATGAAATACATGGCTAAAGATTTAAAATATAAAGCATTGCCAAAATATCCAGCAACTAGCCGTGACCTTGCAATGCTCGTAGATGTTGATGTAAATGCTGCTGATATCGAAAAAGCTATGACCAAAGCTGCAGGTCAAAACCTCACTCAAATCACTTTATTTGATGTTTACACTGGTAAACAAGTTGAAGAAGGCAAAAAAAGCTTAGCATTCTCCTTGACTTTCCAATCCAATGATAAAACATTAACTGATGCTGAAATTGATCCAGCAATCGAAAAAATCGTAGCTAAACTTCAAAAAGATTTCAATGCAAATCTTCGTGGCTAATAAAAATAAAAAGGCACTACAATTGTAGTGCCTTTTTTTATATTTCATCTGTTTTATCCAACCATTCTTGCAAATCATTTATAAATCTTGATAGATGAAAACCATCACATACTCCATGATGTACTTGAATAGCTAATGGCAATAATATTTTTTCACCTTGTTCAAAATACTTTCCTATAGTGAAAATAGGCAAATAATAATCATATCCTTTAGCTAAATTTAAATTAAAACCTGTAAAACTAACCTAAGGAACACAAGAAACATTAAACACATTTTTTTCTAATAATAATTTAGAGCTTTTTATCTCTTGCTGTTGGTAATTTTTCATATCCAATAAATAATTTTGATAAAACACTTCAAAATCATCATCATATTTTGTCCACACTTGATAAAACTGTTCTTGCGCTTCTTCAAAGACTGTAAAAATAGGATTTATCTCATCATAATATCCTAATTCTCCATCTTTATTTAAATCCATGCGGAATTCTTTATATTTATTAACAAACTTACTCAAACCATATAAAATTACAGGAAAAAATTTTAGCTGTTTTATCTCTATTTTATTTTTTAAACCTGTGATATCTAAATTGATTGTCATACTATAAGTACAAAGAATATCTTTGCTATACAGCTCAAAAACTTTTTTTCTTTGCCATTTTTCTTTATCTATTTTTATAAAATCCATTTCAATATCACAACTCTTTATTATTTATTCTAGCTATTAAATTATTCATTTTCGCTTTTATCTGTTCAACGATTTTCAAAAATTCCTCATCAGATTTTCCTGTAGGTCTTGTAGACCCCATCTTCACGATATTTACATTTAATCATAGGACAAGCTACATTACAACCCATAGTTATAACAATATCAATCTCTGGTAATTCCTGCAATAATTTAGGTCTTTGCACCTTTGTTATATCACCATAACCTAAAGATTTCATAATACGAACTGCATCAGGATTTATTTGATTTTTTAACTGTGTTCCTGCAGAAAAAGCTTCAAATACATCTTTTCCCATTTCTTTAGCTATAGCTTCTGCCATTTGAGATCTACAAGAATTATGCACACAAATAAATGCTACTTTTAACAAATTTTACACCTCTATCTTAAAATACAAAATTAAAAATATAGCCTACAAAAATAATCCCTATACTTACAATACCTATAAATAAAAACAATAATTTTCTTTGCAATACTTGGCTGAGCATAATAAGTGATGGAAGTGATAAAGCTGTTATCGCCATCATCAATGCTAAAATCTACCAGCTGGTACACCTACTAAATATAAAGCTTCAGCGATTGGCAAAGTTCCAAATATATCAGCATAAATAGGTATGCCAATAATTGTAGCTAAAATAACAGCAAAAGGATTATTATCTCCCAAAATACTTAAAATAAATTCTTGTGGTATCCAATTATGAATTACTGCACCTATTAATACGCCCAATAATACATAAGGAAAAACTTTTCTCACGATAATTTTAGTATCATTTAAAGCATAATTTAATCTTTGTCTTTGATTAAAATACTCTGATTCAGCATAAAAATCTCTAATTGCTCCATCATATTTTTTCAAATATCTTTCAACCTTCATTATCGATAAGGCTTTACCGCCAACAACAGCTAATATTACGCCTACAACTGTATAAAAAATAGCAAATTCAGGTCCAAAAAATGACATCAACATAAGCATAGATGCCACATCTACCATAGGAGAAGATATCAAAAAAGAAAAAGTCATACCCACAGGTAATCCTGCTCTAGTAAAACCTATAAAAATAGGCACACTTGAACAAGAACAAAATGGCGTTACTGTTCCAAGTAGTGCAGCAATTATATTTCCAGTAAAACCATCAAAATGCGTTAAAATTCTTTTTGTCTTTTCTGGTGGAAAATATGACTGAATATATGATATTAAATAAATTAAAGTTACTAATAAAATAGTTATCTTTATCGTATCATAAAAGAAAAAATGAGCACTTGACCACCAATTTGAATTTTGGTCTGCATGGAAATAATTTATTAATACACACCAAACTAAATCACTTAACCATTGCATTCCTAGTATTTGTTCAACAAAAAATCAAACATTATCTCACCTCATATCAAATATTTTTGATATGTTTATTATATCAACTTTTTTTGATATGACAAGTCTATTTATTCATGTTGAAAAATTTATCGCCTTTTGACTAAATACTTCTGTCAATAAAGAACTATTAATACTATAAAAATTCCATTTTCCCTGTGGTTTTACTTTTATTAAATTCGCTTCTAATAATAATTTTAAATGATAAGATAATTTACTTTGAGCTATAACAAATTGTTCCATTAATTTACAAACGCAAATTTCCTCATGTTTTGCAATTTCTTGTAAAATCTTTAATCTCATTTCATCAGATAACGCTTTAAAAATTTTTACATAATCAATCTCTGTCATATTATTTATCTCACTTTCTTATTTTATTAAGAAAAATCTTTTATACTTTGCTATAATAACTATATCATATTTAAGGAGGGATTTTCTTGAAATATCTCATTGTCGGCACTGGAGGAACTGGAGCTTGTATCGGTGGTTTTTTAGCTAAATAATCATGATGTAACCTTTATCGCTCGTGGAAAACATCTTGAAACCATCAACGAAAATGGTCTTACCATCAATTCTGATAGAATTGGCAAATTTAATTTAAAACCCGTAAAAGCAATGACTACAGAACAATATCTTCAAACAAATGAAATACCTGATGTAATTTTTATTTCTGTCAAAGGATATGCTCTTGATGATATCATTCCTTTTTTAGCCAAAGTAAGCAAGGAAAATACCATCATCATTCCTATACTAAATATCTATGGTACAGGTTATAGACTAGCACCTAAATTACCTCATACAAATGTAATTGAAGGATGTATCTATATTGTTGCCTATATTTCTGCACCTGGAGAAATATCTCAAAGGTAGTATTTTTCGTATCGTCTTTGGCACACGTGGAAAAACTCCATTAAAAAATCAATTAGAACAAATTGCTCAAGACCTTAAAGATAGTAATATTTCCGTTGTCTTATCAGAAAATATCGCAGAAGATACCTTCCGCAAATTCGTTTTAATCTCCCCTTATGCTAGTTGTGGAGCTTATTTTGATATACCAGCAGGTATCATGCAAAAACAAGGAAAAGAACAAGATTTATTCATTGCCTTAACAAAAGATTGTATTAATCTAGCTAAAGCTTATAATATCAATCTTCCTGAAAATATCATTGATATAAACTTAAAAACATTAAATGCTATGACACCAGATACTACAGCTTCTATGCAAAAAGACTTACAAAAAGGTAGTCAATCAGAAATTGATGGACTTATTTTTGAAGTTGTTCGCATGGCAAAAGCAAAAAATATCGCTGTGCCAGCCTATGAATTAGTAGCTAAACATTTTGGTTTTATAGCCTAAAATATAATAAATTACAAAATATGAAAGTAAGGTTTTTTTATGATTGAAATTCTTGTATTATTTGTCGTCGGTATTGGCGTAGGTACATTTGGTACTTTAATAGGTATTGGTGGTGGTTTAATCATGATACCACTTTTTACTTTTGCACTCACACCTTCTATTTTTCATAGTGCTCCTGAAATAGTTGGTACTTCATTATTTGGTGTATTTTTAAATGCACTTTCAGGGACATATGCTTATGTAAAACAACATCGCGTTTATTTTAAAGCAGCCATTCCTTTTGCTATTGCTACACTTCCTGGAGCTATTTTAGGTAGCCTTGTCAGTGATTATTTCACAGGTCCTACTTTCAGTCTTAGTTATGGTATTTTTATCTTAATCATCTCTGCTATCATGTATTGGAATTCATCTAATAAAAAAGCTATCGCTACAAATTTTGATGAAACCTTATTTATAGCTCGCAAAAAACTCGGTATTATTTTAAGTATGTTTGTAGGTTTTATCTCTAGCATCTTTGGTATTGGTGGCGGTATCATTCATGTTCCTGTTATGATCTATGCCCTTGCTTTTCCACCACATATGGCAACTGCAACATCTCATTTTGTCTTAGCTGTTTCCTCTTTTATGGGTGTTACATCTCATATATTTTTAAATCATATCGTTTGGATACCTGCTCTTGCTGTTGGTTTTGGTGCTGTAATCGGTGCTCAAATCGGTGCTAGATTATCTAAGAAAACTAAACCTCGCAGTATCATTTTACTTCTTTGCATTTCTTTATTCTTATTAGGTATTCGCATGATTGTTGAAAGCAATCTCTTATTTTAAGCAAAAAAGCTTCTGTTCTCGACTATAAAAAAGAACAGAAGCTTTTTATGTAAAAACCATGTATTTATAAATCTTTTGTGATAAAATATTCTTTGAATATATTTATAAAAAGGAGAATTATTTTGCGTTTACGAAGAAAACCTTGGATTGATGAAGCTATTTTAGATTTTAATGATTTTGTATATACTAAAGGACAAAGTCCTTCTGAAGAAATTAAAGGTCATTGGCATGAAGTATTTGACCGCCAGGCACCTCTTTATGTAGAACTTGGCACAGGAAAAGGAGATTTCATCAGTAAAACAGCAGCTCTTCATCCTGAAGTTAATTTTATCGGTATAGAACTTCAACAAGATGTTTTATACTATGCTGCTAAAAAAGTAAAAGAACTTGGTTTAACTAATGTTCGCCTAATGGTATTTAATATTGAACAAATTGAAAATATCTTTGCTGAAGATGAAGTTGACCGTTTTTATATCAATTTCTGCGACCCATGGCCAAAAGCTCGTCATGCAAAAAGACGTTTAACTTATATAGGATTTTTGGAAAAATATCGCAAACTCTTAAAAGATAATGGGGAATTATTCTTTAAAACCGACAATAGACCTCTATTTGATTTTTCATTAGAACAATTTGAACTTGCTAATTTAAAAGTAAATGCACTTACTTTTGACCTTCATAATAGTGAATATCAAGCTAACAATATCATGACAGAATATGAACGTAAATTTAGCGGTTTCGGTGAAAAAATCAATCGCTGTGAGGTAACTTTTACTAAGCAGGATAAAAAATAATGTTGACTAAGCAAAAATTTTGGATAAATGATATGGAAGCTATCACCTGTATCATGTTTATCCTGATTGTCATTGGCACTATAAATATTTGTAGTGCCAGCTTAATAACCGCTTATACTAACTTTGAAAATCCCTATTTCTTTTTAATCCGTCACTTAATAAGTTTGTTAATTGGATTTGTCGCTTTTGCTTTAACTTCTAGATTTAATTATAAAATTAAAAATAAATCTTTACTGCTTACAGTCATAACGATTTTATCCTTAAGTGCTGTATTAATTATGGGCGTTACTGTAAATGGTTCTAAACGTTGGCTATCACTTGGATTTATGCAATTCCAACCTTCTGAAATCGCCAAAATTTTTACCATTATCATCAGTGCTTCTTATCTTGGTCAATGTATAGATAAAAAAATTCCTATAACGGTAAATCCTCAAAAAAATATTATATTTCTTCTATGTCTAATAATTGCAGGTTTTGTTGAAGCTCAACCTGATATGGGAACTGCACTTATCATCATTGGTATTCCAACCATTATGTATTTTATTGCTGGTCTATCCAAAAAATGGATTGGTATAATCTGTGGTATTGGTTTTATCTTACTTACACTTTTAGCAACCTTCCAACCATATCGTTTAGACCGTATCAATAGTTGGTATGACCCTTGGTCTCGCTCTCAAGAAGATGGTTATCAAATAGTCCAATCCATCTTAGCTATTGGTTCTGGAGGATTTTCTGGCATGGGCTTAGGTCATGGATTTAGTAAATATTCTTATCTACCTGAATCTCATACAGACTTTGCCTTTGCTGTTTTTTGCCAAGAAATAGGATTTATGGGCGCTTTTATTGTCTTTTTGCTTTTAATTGCGCTAGCTTTTTATTGTATAAAAATTGCTCTACGCACTAAAGATAATTTTGGCAAAATGCTTGTATGTGGCATTACTTTATTGATTGTAGGTCAAGCTACTGGCAATATGGCTATGGTTATCGGTATTGTTCCTGTAGTTGGTGTACCTTTACCGTTCATCAGTTATGGTGGTACTTCACTTATTTTAAATATGATTAGCATCGGTTTAGTTTTAAGCGTAGACCGACATAATCATATCATTAAAAAAAGTACCAAAAATGAAACGATAACTACTCCGCCTATTAAATATTTAAGCAAGAAAAACATC
>ENA-OQHP01000356-OQHP01000356.1-human-gut-metagenome-genome-assembly--contig:-NODE-356-length-14794-cov-1.728233_pt1 | contig 14794 bp, 25 predicted proteins | sample MGYA00242563_ERZ504717 | MGnify/ENA primary metagenome ERZ504717 (study PRJEB26092, sample SAMD00036212) | human gut metagenome | host: Homo sapiens | study: EMG produced TPA metagenomics assembly of... | reverse complement strand
CTCAAAAAGTTTTGCAGTTCTGAAAAACGGTTTTATAATAGTCATGTACTCGAAAGCCAAACAAACGGCAAACAAGTACGGAGAAAAACGAATAAAAAATAGATAGTAAAAACAGAATTAAAAACAGAAAAGCAAAGACCGCCGAGAGCGAGAAACAAAAACGGCGTTTACACGAAAGTGAGTTGTTGAGCCGTCAAAGGGTAACACCCGAAACAACACCGTGTGCGTTTAGGTACGCTTAAAGAGTGCGTTAAATAACCACGCTTCGCACGGGGCAATAATACCAGTATTGCCAACCTACGAAAGTAGGGAAATTTATGGAACGGGATAAATCGTATTTATTCCGAGTGCCGGAAATACGTCAAGACTTTTGCAAGTCGCTGGGAGTATTGAGAATACCGCCACTGAAAAGGACGTGCAAGAATAATGCCATAATTGCGCCCTTGTGCGCACGGAGATAAAATGCACGGTAGCGGAAAAACAGTCCGCACGGAGCTTGAGAAAAGAGCATTGCCAATGTTATGCCCATAATCACCAGCCGCCCACCGCCTTACTGTTAGCTGCCGGATTGGAAAAGATCCGGAACGTGCCAGAGAAGCGTCTTGCCGAAATTGGAGTAAAGCAGCGCAGAGCCACGACACGATGAGTAGAACTCGTGCAAAGATACGATATGCCGAAAATGCGCTCATTTGGATAGCTCTGCTATGGGGTACGTTTTAAGTGCGACAAAGTTACGAAAATTTTGCCGTGCAGGGTGAAATGCACGGCAAATTTTTGGGCGCGTGGCAGGAAATGCCACACTTTGCGCTATGGTGCAAAGTTCGGGGTTCGACTCCCCGAGTGCCCGCAATGCGTGATTTTGCGCAGTGTTTCTAAAATTTTATCATTATGGCAACTTCTAAATTGAACAAGGAACAGTATGCAAACATCGGTTCGTTTGCAGGTATCATGTTGGTTTACAACTCTACCAACAAGGACGGTGAACTCGTGCAGACGGCACAGCACTTTCGGTGCGGACTTGAGCCTGCCGACAAGTCGGACAACGAGATTTTCCGTGTGATTAAAAACATGGTCGCAACTATGTGGCACACCATTGCGGAGGAAAAGAAACATGCGTGCCGATGCCGACGGCATACGCTCGAAATTCCGTGCCACAACCCTGCGGAAATCATCATCTGCGAGAAGTCGGGAAATCGTATCAAGAAGTACGACCTTACCGACAGCGTTTGGGCGCGTATCGGTCTTGTGCCGACCAAAGTAGACCTCGAGAAGTCAAACCGTGATTTCCAAAAGACAATCCATGCCGCTGCAAAGGCTATCCGCAACGCCATGGATTTCGCCCCGAACCTCGCCAGCCTCGAAAAGCCAACCGAGAAAACGACCAAGACCGGCAAGGCTGAAAAGGTGGCGGAACAGCCTGCCGGAACGGTTGCCGACGAAAGCAAAAAGGCGGCATAAGGCAACGGAGTAACTGAAACCTGCCCGAAAAAGGCAAAAGGACGGCAGGCAGCCCGCTGAACGTGTGGGACTGCCTGCCTTTTCGTATCTGCCGTCGTAAGCGCGTGTTCTTGTGACGTATGCCACGGATACGCGCTTTTCATTTCGGGCGAAAGCAACTGTAACGTGATAGGCGAAAAGAATTTCCCGGCAAAAAACGGTGCCGGGACTGTACCTCCGCCGCAGGACGGGGAGTACACCGTGGACGACCTGAAGACCGCTCTGGAAGAGTCCGAGCGGTCGCTGCATGATGCCGTCTTCATAGCCCGCCAAGTGTGGGAGAAGGACTGCGATGCCGTGAAGTTCGACATCGACGACCTTGTGCAGATAGAATCGGCATTGCAGGAGATATGCAACATCACCGCAGGAATTGACAGCGGGGACGATGGCGAGTGACATGACGCGCACACGTGCTGCGGAAACTGCGGGGCGTGCGCGCTTTTTCGGGCATTGATATACACTGTGTCAGGATTGCACCCTGAAATGCCCGCACTTTTCTAAAATTCCCTCCGATATGACTTCCTTGCGCCGTGAGGCGTTGTGCCTACCTTGTATATAACACGGTTAAGCACGGTCTGGCGTTCTGCGGAACCGCCTGCCGTGCTTCCGCTGTTATCCTGTGCGGGGAAGCGGAGAACGGATGTGCCAATAATAAAACGAATAAATATGATAGAAGTGTTTGACGCAAAGCGCACCCGCAGTTACGGGTGCTTTGCCAGTTTCAAGGCTGCCACCGATACGCTTGACAGCCTTGCCGCGACGGGACAGCTCGGAAGTGTGCCCGCTGTCAGCGTGGCGGCGTATTGCAGCGGCGTGTTACAACGGGAATATGAAGCGGTGTTTGTCGGTGGGAAATGGCGTGTGCCGAAATCTCCGAAAAGGCGGATGCCGGAAACGAGACCTGCCGTGGGAGACGTCGGCGGAAATGGTGCAAGGAGTACGCTACGGCGGAGCTGATGTTCCGAGAAGGGTTTCCCGACCATTTGAACCGCAGTTATCCGCTCTCGGCGGACAGCCTGAGACGGTGCAACCGGAAATGCAGAATTTATATGCAATAATAAAAACGCAATGAGTATGAAAACATTAGCAGACGTGAAACGGAAAATGACGCTTGGCTCGAAGTGGCGGTGTGTCCGGCTGTTCGAGGGCGGAAAAGACCTCGGCGTGCGTGAGGTCGGGAAAGTGCAGGGTAATGCCGTGGCATTCCTCAAACCCGACGGGAAACTCTCGTGGCTATGGTGGCCAAAGGCAAAGGACGTGCAGGTGGAAGAAAACGCCTTCACCGTGCTCCAGAACGGAGTGCCCAAGCTCAAGTACATCTATGCCGGATAGGTGTTCCGGAAAAAATCATGCAAAATAATATGAATTAATAACAACTATGGGGGCGGAATGCCCTATGCTTTTATAAACGGATAAAGAAAATGACAGAAATAACGAGAAAGCAGATATCTGGTCTGCGGGTAAAGATGTATTAACGGCTATGGGAGAGGAACATAGAATCAACGAGATAAAAGGTGTCATCATCAGCGTGCCTGCTCAAGGAATACGGGTATGATGGCGATATGCCCACCGACAAACAGATGCAGGTCATCGGCAACGGGTTACTTGAATACTGGGGCGTAAGCGACGGTTTCAAGGAAGCCCTCGCCAGTACAATGGAGAACATGTTCGGTGTAAAAGCAAAAGATTAGGTCTATGGAAACGAAAGAACTTACTACCCACCAGCGTGGTGTTATTCTACGCGGCATCTGCGGCGGGGCTGCATTGAAAGACAAGTCGCCGCAAATATCTGAAAACAATACCGTCATAACCTGCGCCGGAGGGTTGGAGATTTGGGACATCTGCTGCATCAGCAGTGATGCCGAAGCCTTCGGCCTGAAACCGTCCTTCGGTTATGACGGGCACACGAGAATCACTTTCACCCCCAAAGAATAAGCGGAATGAAATCATATTACTACTTGGACTACCTGCACCGTGAAATCTTCCTTGAAGAGGAGGATATTCAGACCGTTCCGGAATCAGGCAGGGCGGACGATGCCTGTTCCGCCATTGCCGAAAAGCCGTATGTCGTGGAGCAGTTCATGGCGGACTCTTTCCGGACACTCAAAGATGTGGCCAGCCGCCTGTGCGATTCCCCTGATATTAAAAGCCGCCACGATGCGCTGATGTATATCGTGTGGAGGGTGGCACTGGACATCAAGGAGTGGCGGACTCTGAGCCATAGCGAAGCCGCCGTCAAGGTAACCCGTGAGGACGGTTTCGTGTGGCTGCTTGTATCGGCGGAAAATGCCCGGAAGCTATGGGAGGCAGACGTATTCTCCCTGTACAGGCTTTATGCCGATGATTCGGAATCCCTGATCGAAAGCGAGGCGGAGCTGGAATCGACTATCAAGGCGGATACCAGATAGGTATCGAGGTGGGGTTCGCCTCTGTAATGGACCATGCCGCCCGGATGAAGCAACAATAAAAATCGGAAACAATCAAATAACGAAATCAAGAAGAAAGGTATGGAAACAACATTATTGACAAAGGAAAATGCCCATCGTGTGACCATGGTGCGGCGTGTGGATGCCCCGGAAAGCGAACCGGTAGCGTTTCTTTTCAGGGGAAAGAGACACGGGTATTGCAGCTATTCCCATCTTGTAGGGAATCCGGGCAAGGAAGAAATCCTCGCCCCGGCCGGACTTCAAGGACTGGGAAGTTGTGGAAGTGGCGCACCCGGGCTATCTGGAAGAATATTTCAAGCAGGCGTGCAGCTCCTACAACCTCACCTCCTTCTCACCCGACGAGCGGGGTGAGTCAGACATCGCCTCGCACGAAAAGGAACTGCACGAGGATTTGCAGTCGATGCCCGAGCAGCAGCGGGAACGTTACATGGAAAACTACAAACGCTATTTCTCTGCCATGATCGCCGCCAACAGCCGTTGTGCCAGCGCGATGATTACGGGACCTGCACGCTTCAACACGGGCCGCAACGAAAAGGCCTGCAACAGCCACGCCAAGAGCGTCACGGCGTTCCGGGAATGGCGAGAACGTGCACTCGAAGCGATTCGCAAGGCTACCGAAGCGGCCAAGCCCGAAGAACAGCGTCTCGAGGAGGAGTGGCAGAAGGTCAAAGCCTTTATCGACGATGCCGCCTCGACCATTCACGGTATCGATACGGGTACGGCACGAGGCTATAGCCGGGCTCTCTTCGTCAGCAACCTCGCCGGGCGACTCTCCACCTATGTCAACCATGGCAACGTGGAAATCATCGACCGTGCCGTCGCTCGTCTGCGAGAGTGGAACGACAAAGTCAAGAAACCTGTCGTCACGGCACGCCATTCAATCTTCAAGTATCCCGAACTCGTCCGCAAGGTGCGGGAAAAGCAGCAGGAACGGGCAAGCCGTGAAAATCGTGAGATTCCGTTCGATGGCGGCAAGGTGGTCTACAACTTCGAAGAAGACCGCCTGCAAATCCTCTTCGACAAAATACCCGATACCGATATGCGTACAACCTTGAAGCGTAACGCTTTCAAGTGGGCGCCACGCAACCAGGCATGGCAGCGCCAGCTCACCCGCAATGCCGAATATGCCGCCGGTCAGGTGTTGAAAATAACCATTTAATCCAGTGCCCATGAGATACATCATCGATTCACGTTATTTCGACGGGACATGCCTCACGTCGATGTCGGATGACATGCACAGCGACTACGGCGCGAGACGCTGGAAGCACTGCGCGAAAGGGAGAAGAACCCGTACCTGGTCGCTGTATCACCGGTACGCATGACACTGCTTGTGAAGCGTTATACCCGGGCACTTTGCAAGCCCTTCCATGAAATTACGGAGGAACGTTATTACGAACTGCTGGAATGCCTGCCTCCGGCCCGCATGCAGAGCGACTGGTTCTTTGTCGGGGAACCGTATTACCGAAACCTGTACGCGCTCTGTTTCGAGTCGGACGCAGGTATTTCCGGGCGGAACGTCCCATACGTCTTTCCAATGCGGAAATCTACCGCCAGATTCGGGAACACATGGAGAAAGTAAACCTGCATCCCGCCATCGTCAAGAAGGCTTCCTTTGTCAAATATGTCAATTGGTACAAAAAGACGGTCACCTACATACCGTACTATTTCGAGTATGGAGGTAAAATATATTTCCTGAAGAACCTCGCCACTCGGACGGGATCCGAATTTGGCGACCGCCGGGAACGGAACGAGATGGCGGCATTGCTGAGGAACCTGCGCGGAAACCGCTACGAATACTGCACTTCTACTCCCAAAAGAAGGACATCTTCGAGTTTTTTGACTGGCTACGGAAGAACAAATACACGCTGGAAATCCAGGGCGACTTGTTCGACTTTGCGGATGACCGCTCCCACGTGGACTTTCACGGCAATGTATGCGAGTATTCGGCTGTGTTCCATTACCGCATCTATTCACGCGAGCTTTTTGGCCATATCATTAACCAGCTACGCACCGTGAAACGGTATCACGCGTGGCATAAAAGGAGGGAAATACGATGAAAATCTCAAATGAACCTACCCCATACCTCCTGCTCAAGGCAGGAACTGACAGTGCATGGGATTGCTGCGACTTTGCAATCGTGTACCTGTCAAAAGAGTGGAGACAGACACAGTCCGGCAGGCTGGAAGCCGTCAAGCCATTCAAGGATGACATCAGTTTCCAGTCTTTGAACTTTTATGACATATCGGTTGGTTTTTACCAGCCGGACGAGGACGGGATACTGGGCAGCGAGGACTTGCCGGAAGACAATAACTGGTGCTTCGTGGAACTGACCGAAACGGAACTGGAAAGGTTGGTTCCGCCGGACAATGTGCTGGTCAGCCATATCTTGGCGGTATTTGCAAACGGGGAAGCCAGATACCGGGCGTACGGCAAACATACCGACGAGCGATTCTATACTGAAAAATTCCCTTTGCAACAGATTTTGGATATACTGGCGAGTCATGAATCTTAAAATTTCAAAGCAACTATGACAGAAATCATCAAAACGGACGGAACACGCCAACCCGTGCAGCCAGCCAATGGCTCAGACTTCACGCTGGAGGAGATGCAGGCGATTGTCGGCGGCTACATCGAACTGGTGGAACTGGACGGGAGCACGACAATGGTCGTCAACGAGGAAGGCAAACTTATCCCTCTGTCCCTCAATCTTGAAGCGAGCAGGATATTCCGTGCTCATCACCCGGCGTCGAAAGACTTCATCGTTGGGGACGTACTTGTGTGCAATAACAATCAAATCAGATAAAATTATGGATAAAGAGAAAGCAAAAGCGCTCAGCAAGACCCTCGCATGCTACAAAGAATTACAAGAGAATAACAGTGTAAACCTGATCGAGTTCCATACCGCTGACGGGCAGAAACACGGTATCGGCAACCCGGAAGCCATCAAGCTGTTGCTTTCGGTGGCCGTCATCGAACTGGAACGCCAGCTCCGGACCGCACAGTTCGGTGATATTCCGGAAAGCCTGGAGAACAGCCGCGAGTACAAGGCGGCCAAACAGCTGGAATACGCCATGAACGATTTGGGATTCAAGTCCGAACGTTTCGCCCAGGCTCTTCCTTATTTCCACAAGACACTGGAACAGACATTCTTCAGAACGGTAAAGGCTTCCATTACCGCTATGGCAGGGCGTGATTCACGCTGCATTGACGACCGCAACCGTGCTTCATACGAGATGTGTCAAATGCTGGCCTCCATGCTGGAAGATACCCGTCTGCCCTTTATCTAAATGCCATGTTCATAGACGAGAGGACACAAAACCGCCTCCATGCCGTGCCGGGAGAGAGTATCTCCCACGGCACGATGCGCACGCAGGACCTGATTCCGGCGTTCTTGGACGTTATCCGTGACACACCGGAGTACGTGCAGGTGATGAATGCCATCCCCGCCCATGCCATGGAGGACAAAGAAGCAGACTGGTGGAACAGCGATGACGCGGCGGGATTGCTGGAATCGCTGTTCGACACGCTCGATAGTTACTCACCGGAGGGTACTATTTCGGTGCTCATCTCGGTGACGGGTCCGATTACGGATTTTGGAAAATGGACAAGTGAATGTCGGAACATGGTACGGATTACAAAAGACAAGCGGCATGACATTCTCAAAGACGGGATTTGTATCGGGCAAATCTATCTTGCCCGTGCCGAAAGCAGGAAATTAAGATACTGGGCAATCTCTTGCATGAGTGGAATCGGCTTCAACACTTTCAATGAAGCCGCAGTTATGCCAAGGATTTCCTTTAATAAAAGAATCGCATGAAAAATTGGATACAACAGATGCTTTGTGGCGTAAAAAGACGGACAAGGGCAGAATGACACTCGGAAAGGTGCAGAAAGAGTATCGCGAGAATGACGTATGCATGGGAGAACTCCTTGATGCCCTTCCCGCCGACGGCCTTTCCATAGAGGAAGCTTTCGAGCTGGCTATCACCGCCAAGAAGTGGGCGGACGGAGACCGTTTCTACCGGAGTATCAACGATGGAGAACCGGAAGAATTGTAAGGTAAATAACAATAAACAATAATGACAAATGAGCAGATATGATTTTATAAGATTCGGCGGCTTTGTCAACTGGGCGGACGAGGACACGGACACGTTCCGGAAAATGAAAGTCTGCCTGCCGGTAAAGGAGCCTGTCGAAGATGACACGAAAATAGGACTGATTTCCACGGACGAGGACAATCCGGAAGAAATCGCGGTTTCCTATTCCGTCAGGGCAGCCGAACTCATCCCTTGGACGGACTCATTCCAGGAAGGATACTGGAAAGCCCTGATAGTGGCAGAGGCAAACGGAGCAGGCACGGACGTATTGCTGCCCATGCTCAAAGATGCCGGACTATGCCTGATGGAATGTGTCTTCCTGATGCTCCGGAGCGATGCCTGCAAACTGTTTCCGGTCCTGTGCCGGCTGTTCCCGGAAGTGGAGGAAATGTTTGAGATTATCACATGGAATGACAGGGAATATTTTGTCAGGGAACTGACGCTGTTCCGTGGAACGGGCGGGGAATACAAAACCCTAGTCTCTGTAACGGGTCTGCAAGACGTGCTGGTCGGCAAAGACGGCGCACCCATATCGGACGAGGCGGAGGCCGTGGACCGGAAAATCTGCTATTACTTCACGGACGAGGAGTTCCTGCTGCCGGAAGAGCGGCTTGTAGCCCTTGCGGAGGATGCGTGAGAAATCATAATGTATGTACAAAGACCAGAAAATGAATAAAAGAATGAACAAACAGCAAACCACTCCCGTTACCGACACTTTTAAGGGGATGCTACTTATGTCAATGGGTGTCCCTGTAGGAAACATCCGTCCCTACCGTTTGAAGTCGGCACCTTCCTGCCTCGGCGGTTTCGAGCGCATGAGCGTAGCGGCAGCACGAGCCTCGGGAATGGATATCCCGGAGACGGAGAAAGAGAACGATGAAGTTTACATATGCCGCTTGGGACCCGCCGTCTTCCATAAATGGATGCCTGTCTGGATGTTCGAAACCGCTTTCGAACCGGTTCCCGAGCAGAGACGCGGTGACCGCATCCGAACACTTACGGAAGAGATGAACAACCATCACGTGGCGGAGAAAGCCCTGAATGAAAAATGTTACGCCCTGTCCGTGGAGCTGCTTTCCGAGTGTGGCGGCAGCCTTGATGACAACGGTGAACAATCCTCGACCTATCTCCATGTTGTGGACCGTGACCCCGTGGAACTGGTCATCACGAACGCGTCGCTCCGGAAAGACGGGAAAATCTTCATCATGGGTTACAGTTACTACACGGGCGAGGAGTACGAGCAGGAATGTGACGTAGAATCCGGCATGGACATACTGAATTTTATCCTTTCCCAAAAAAGTTTTGAGTGCTATGAATGAAGACAAGATATTGCAAATGTTCTTCGACATAGGCCAGTGGACGAAGGCCATTGAGAAAGGCGTGCTGAAAGACATTAGGAAAGACCAACTTATTCGGCTGACCGACGAGCATACCCGTATGGCGATGGCCTATGCCATGCGCCGGGGAAAGTACGAGATTTCCCCTCCCCACACGGCGCAGATACCCAAGGACAACGGTGAGTTCCGCACAGTGTACGTAAACGAGCCGATGGACCGCGTAGTACTGGGTATCGCCAACGACCTGCTCTTCGAGTTGATGCCGGAGATGCTGCACTCTTCGTGCAAGTCCTACCAGACCGGTATAGGGTGCGGCAAGGTAGTTACGGAAGTCAGCCACCGGATGACAGAAACCGGCAATAGCGGCTGTCTGGGCTGGAAGTCCGACCTTTCCAAATACTTCGACAGTGTTCCGATACGGTTCATCGACGAGGCGTTCGACAAGGTGGAGGCCAAACACGGCCAGTCTGCCTGATAGACGTACTTAGGAAATATTACCACTCGGACCTCTATTTCGATGAAGATAACCGGTTGCAAAGCAAGTATCAATCCTTGAAACAGGGTTGTGCTGTGGCTAGCTGGCTGGCGGATGTACTGCTCTACGACCTAGACAGGGAACTGTCACAAATGAACGGCTACTACGTCCGGTATTCCGACGATATGCTTTTTATCGGCAAGGATTATGAAAAAGCGATGGACACACTCCAAAAACGCCTGGAAGATAAATCCATGAAGCTAAATCCCAAGAAAGTGGAATACCTGGCAGCCGATGTCTGGTTCAAGTTCTTAGGATTCAGTATCAAGGGCGGCATGGTCTCGCTCTCGTCATCACGCATCAAGACCTTCCAGCACGAGATCGAGCGGCGGACAATCCGCTGCCGGGACACGACACTGGCAAAAGCCGTGGACGCCGTGAACCGTTACCTGTACAAGGGCGAGTTCAGCTGGGCGATACAGGTATTGCCGGTCTGTAATGTGAAGAGTGACCTCAACGAGCTGAACAAGTTCGTGATGGACTGCTTTAGAGCCATTCAGACGGGCAGGTGCAAGATCGGCGGTCTGGGATATGTCCGAACCAAACCGGATGGCTGCATCGTCCGGGGACGGGGACGCAACGTGAAGGCCAACCGCGATAAAACAGACCGGGACATACCGGGTTACCTGACTGTCGGCTGCATGCGTAACGCCTTCTGACCAGCCGGGCGGTGTACAACACGCTGGTGGCATCGCTATAAGTTACGCCGGGCACACGGCAGAACGGGTGGACGGGCAGGCTATTCAACGTTACAGCTTATAACCAGAATCCATATCGAGATTAACCGGTCTAACACCCGGTTAATCCATCTCGATTCTGCTGCGCCTGTAATGTATCGGGAAATTAAAGTCATGTGCCGTCTGTCCCGCACCCGTTACCGGAGCACACCGGGAAAGTTCAAGGAATAGGTTTGGGCATCCCGCGTACCAACGTCTTCTTTCCGAGTCTGAAGGCGGCTGACCGTCGCCTTCGGACTCCGCAGAAGACCCATACGCGGGATACATCGGAAGCATAAAGCCATGTGCCGGTATTATGAGAACTTTCAGTCTTTTCCAGCACGGGAACGTGCGGTTCGGGGGAATGGATTCAGCCTGCTGTCCCCGATAAGCCCGTCTCGCGCCGTCGTATCCCTAACGTTATACGACGGCGCCATTCCGGCTTCCGCCACAGCAGACATCGGACCTGTAAAGGAACGTGCCGGCATTCCGGGAACCGCAAAAGAACAGCACAGGGCAAAGGGGGCAAGGCCGGGATTCAACAGAGCCGCAATTCACACGGCTGGAGCCTGTGTCATCTCCTGCTAACACGACAGATGACACAGGTTCCAGCTGTACTCGCGGCCCGTATCAGGTTTTTAAAGGGATGTGCCGTCCGGATGAGTCCCCTGAACAGAAGGTAGCGCGACCGCATATGCACGAGGGACCCAAATTCAAGATACAGTATTCAAGCTTGGTCCTGAGCCAGGCAACTACCTGGTTCAGGACCGAAGTCCTACTGTATTTATCAGGACTATAAAGATACGCGCTAGGGGTTTGAGTGCCATTAATTGTAAACAGGTGAGAAAATGGAAGATATTTACCGAGAAACCGTCACCGCCATAGAGAACGGCGCAAATTCCGGATTGATTTCCAGTCCAGAAGTTTAAAAGTAAACGGGAGACACATGATACGGAACGGCAGGTATGATGGCGCTCCGTGGTTGCCGGAGTACGGCTGCGGGGATTTTTTCACGGATGTGGAGGAGCTGTACCGCCGCTATAAACATTCGATACCATCGGAGCGCAGCCAGAGCAAGTCCCGCCGGTATTTCATGGCATTGCCCGAAAGTGACCTCGAGGACGGGGACATGCTGTACGGGCAACACCGGGATACCGCGCAATTCGAGCTGGAATTCTATATCCTCTGCCGGATTATAGGCGGGTTCACATGGAATCCCGAAACGATGGGCAAATGGTTCTGGCAAAGCGAAAAAGACAAGGACCTGGTGATACTCAGAAAATGGGTGGAACCCGGAAGTAATCAACTATTAACAAATTCACAATGAGCAGAAAGAAACAAGAAACAAAAGTCCTGTGCCCCGGATGCGGCACGGAATTCGCCATCGCGGACAAGGAATTTGCCGCCACGGGCACCGTTATCGGCAAGAATTCGGATTTGGGCACGTCTATCCGGTGGTGGCCGGCCATAATTCTCCCGCCGGACTTCCCAAAGGGGCGCGGGAGCGTATCGAGCACTCCGCGGTGCCGGTGTGGACGTGAGCTGCCTGTTCGCCATGCAGGGAGCCGAGGGCGGCGAGTATATCGCCTCCAACAAAGACGGGAAACTTACCATCCTGGATGACAACGACCCGATATTCGGCAGCATCATGCACAGGGTACCGTTCCCAACAACCGACTCTTCCGCCGGTGGGTCATGGCACAAATGTTCCATATGATGTCATACACGCATTACCGTGAAAAGAGCCGGCAGGGGTGACCGAGATGATTCACCGGAAAGGCTATGATTACCAGTGGAAAATGCTCTTGAACGAGCTGCACGCCCAGATGAAGATGGAACACAAGGACATCACGGGTTTTGCCGAGAGAAACCGCTGGTTCAACCGTGATGTGGTTTTGGCCATCGCGAGCGACTATGTCAACGCGCTGAAAAAACACGTGGGCAACCTGGAAACAAGAAAATGCAAGGGAGTTCCCTACAAGCGTATACACGGCCGTAATATTTTCGTGGAGGACCTGCAATCCAAACTGTACTACCCGCTTTCCATCGCGATAACCCACATCAGGCACGCGTTGGACGCCACACAGCTTTACAACGCGGTCAGACAGTTCAATGACCGTCGTATCCGGCTGCATGGGGCACTCCTCAAAGCAAGGCATGGATGGATGCCTATAAGGGAGCCGGGGCGTTCTTTACCATGCAGAACCTGATTCGTTTCCACGGTTGCACGGCTGTCAATGACCGGGGTCGGCGTCTGGACAAGTACCAGTCACTGGCGTTCCTGTCAGCCAAGGCGGAAGAGTATAAAACGGAGAAGGCTGGCGGTTGCTGGCAGTCCTGAAAAAATGCTGGCGGACAACAATATCAACATCAAAAAGAAGATGGCGGCATGGCGTAAGAAATAGGCCGTCATCTCCATCCGCCCGGTAGGCGGCACGGTGTGGCGGGTCAGAATAAATTAGTACTCCCTCCATTGAAATGATGCTCATCCCTGTTAACACAAGATGAGCATCTTTCAATGGAGGCATTACATCGAAAACGTAAAGAGATGCCCCTGTTTGACGACCACACCGCTATTCTAATCAAAACGACATAATCCTTTATACGATGAGCAAGAAACAACTACGACGCAGGGCCTACCTGCTGTACCGGTTACGAAAACAGGGTATCCGATGCCTGACACGTTGCCGGACCATCTTCTACCCTTACGGGAGGATCCTAAATCAGTACCGCAGATCTGCAGCCTGATAAGCGAATTCCATTTCCATGTCCAGTTTGAAATACCCGCCTGACATGAAACCGGGAGACATTGCAACGCTGAAAGTGCCCTACAAGGGCTATCGCCGTATAGAGCTGTTGGAACGGCTCCAATACACCTGGCTGGTACGCATCTGCGAGAGCGGGAAGGAGATCGAGGTCTATGAAGACGAGTTCGAAACGGATTAAAGGCACGGAACAATGAAAGGAGAACAACAGGAAGAACGCATACCGAACTTTATCGGCAATGCCGTCATTATCCTCACAGCCGCCCATCTGGGCTGCGAGGTGGAGATGCTCGCCACCGCACAGGAGGTGTGGCGGACGAAACGCCTGCCCGAGGCGGTACTGCTGGGCATGTACGAAAAGGCCGCATGCGATGCCGTGTCGGCTGTCCGGAAGAGAGGTCTGGCGGAACAGGCTGACCGTCTCGGAGAGATATTTTACAGGACGGGGGAATTTCCCCCGCCGGAAGAAGACAATACATAAAAAGGAGTAACAAATGAAAACAAGGACTTTTCAGGAAATATATGATTTCTGCCGTACGGACGATACCTACCGGAGCTATTTCGAGGCATCGGACGAGTCCCGCATTACCGGAGCAAGGGCAAGAAAGTACTATTACGGCGACATCCGCCGAGGCCAGTGCCGCGTGGGGACATTCATCTACTGCCAGTCGATGCGGCAGCTTGAAAGGTTCCTCGAGGGCGCAAGGCAGGACCACTACATCCATGTTGACCCGCCGGCCTGCCGGGAAGTGAGCCTCAAGGACGATATGTTCCCCGGCCAGACCGGCCTATATCGTGGTACATGTCAGGAGGCAGGGTGTGCAGATTGAAATCGAACACCCGTTGCATGGTGGATGGGTGCATTTCACGGCACGCTCCCACCGTCTTCACCAGGGAGGGAATCATAGCCGAGGCGAAGTCCTACATTGACAGCCACATCCTGCTGGCACCGGGAAGATACCGGGACTTGCAGCTGGAACATATGGTTTCCAAGGAACAGTTCCCCGCATGGTACAGGCAGTATAAAATGAGGCTGCACGACCGGGCGGAAGCCGAACATCGGGATATGGTGGACAGATACAGGCACAGGAACGACCTTACCTACGGAGAAGCCCGTGACATGCTCGCGGCTTCGGGTATATTCTTCGACCTGAACTGCGACGAGTTCGAGCGGGACGAGATTACGGAACAATTTAGTAAGACTTTGTAACAAAACATAATACCCAGGCAAATGAATCTATATAATCAAATCAAATATAACGGGTATCGCATCAACATCTATTATGATGATGACGCCCGAAGCCCGCGTGAAGCTATGACAATCTCGGTACGCTTTATACGGCACATCGTCGCTACCGCCCGGAGAAGGAGTTTGATGACCACTTCGATATCGACAAGGT
>ENA-OQHP01000355-OQHP01000355.1-human-gut-metagenome-genome-assembly--contig:-NODE-355-length-14818-cov-2.212171_pt1 | contig 14818 bp, 18 predicted proteins | sample MGYA00242563_ERZ504717 | MGnify/ENA primary metagenome ERZ504717 (study PRJEB26092, sample SAMD00036212) | human gut metagenome | host: Homo sapiens | study: EMG produced TPA metagenomics assembly of... | reverse complement strand
CGGCGGAAGTTGCCTGTCCGTCAAGAACGTGGGCAGATAGTCGGTTAATCTGGTCAAAGTGCTGGGGCTAAAAAGCTGGTAAACGGACTGGACACGGTTCTCGCATTCTTTCTTAGGTTGCACCGTTGCATTATGCAGACAACATATTGGCCACATTGGGGCGTCGAGCGGCGGCGGTTGAAGATGATTGTAGTCATTGCGGTCGCAACGCGGCAAGGGGCTCGGCTAGATAAGCCCAAAGTGTTCGAGCGCGGTGACGACACCGTCGTGGTCGAAGCTGTCGGTTACGTAGTCGGCCTTTTCCTTGAGGAAGTCCGGCGCGTTGCCCATGGCGATGCCAACATCGACCGCTCCATGAGGGCGATGTCGTTGCTCGCGTCGCCAATGCCATATACGGTGCCGTGGTCTGGTCCCAGGGCGTCAAGCACAGCCTTGATTCCGGCCCGTTTGGTGCACTCGCGCGGCGAGATTTCTGTGACCTCGAGCTCGAGCTCGTTGAGGCAGAGCAGAGGTCCAAGCTCTTCATCTTGGGCGATGCGGTTGGCAAGTGGTGTGGACATAAGAATTTTATAGGCGTTGTAGTGCTCAAGTTGCGTGACGGCGTCGCCCACGGTGCGTGCGTAGCCGTACGTCTCGGGGGCATCTGCACTCATGCGCACGACGCGATCGATGCCCTCAAAGCGAATGACCTCGCCCGATTGCTCGAGATAGGGGCGAGGCGCTGTAGCAGACCAGGGTTTATGGCTGCATTTCGCACGATACGCCCCTCGAGTTCGGCGTAACCGCCCGCGAGGCACACGACGCCTGCCCACGGCAGCTCGAGCAGCTTGGGATGGATGCAGCTGAGGGTGCGCCCCGTACAGATAAAGGCTTTGTTGCCGTTGGCGACAAACGTGCGAATTGCCTGTGCAACCGTCTCGTCGGGATAGGGGGAGAGGTCTCGCTCGTCCTCGGGAAGCTCCTGGGCAAGTCTGGGATCTTGCCAGGCGAGCGTACCGTCGATGTCGAAGAAGCAGACATTGCCATGCTTTTGGTGGCGTCGGCGGCATGAGAAGGCGAGGCGGCGAATGCAAAACCCGGTTCGAGGCCCATGATCTGGTCAAAATGCTCTTTAACGCGGGGAACGGAGATGCCGATGATCACCTGGGCGGTCTTGCCCGTAATGATGAGGCCCTTGGCGCCCGCCGCGACAAACGCCGCGTTATCTGCAACGATGGAAGGGTCTGCGACCTCGACGCGCAGGCGCGTGGCGCAGTTGGTTGCGCCCACAATATTGCCAACGCCACCTAAAAGCTGAATTACCCGCTCAGCGAGGACGTGATCTTGATCGGATCGACTATTGACCTCGTCATTGGGAGATTGCTCTTTGGCAAAGCCGCTTCCCGTTAAATGATCGATTGCCGCGCGATTGGCGACATGATCCTCGCGGCCCGGCGTCTTAAGGTCATAGATCAAGATGAGTGCTCGAAAACTAACAAAAAAGATGAGGCTAAAGGCAAGGCCGATACCGAGCGCCAAAGGTAGGAGCCGGCATGCGTCCGCATGAGCGGAATAAGTTGAAGGCTGCCATCTCCATGAGGCCGCCCGAGAAGATGCCGACGATGCCAAAGAGATTCATGGTTGTGGCAAGGCAAGACGATAAGACGGCGTAGAGAAAAAAGAGCCGGGGTGGGTGAACATAAAGAGAAACTCGAGCGGCTCGGTAACGCCGCAAACCACCGAGGCGATGATGGCGGGAACAAGGATGGCCCTGAGGCCGGCGCGGCGCTCTGGTTTTGCGGTGGAGTAGAACGCGGCTGCGATGGCGGGAAGGCCAAAGAGCTTGACCCAGCCGGTGGCGGTAAAACCGGCCCACGGCGCAAGTTCATTAAGGGGGCGCGTGCTATGGGAGAGGATGAGGAGCAAGCTGCTCCACGTGGCGTAGATGCCGTCGTTAATGACCAGGTTGTCGTAGTAGATCGGCATGTAGAGCAGGTGGTGCAGCCCCATGGGCTCGAGCGCTCGCTCCAAAAGCACAAAGATGCCCACGCCAAAGGGGCCGACGCCCGCAAGTGCGTGGCGCAGTGTTTCGGTCACAGCGTATACGGAGGGCACGATGGCGGCCGAGATAGCGGCAAGGGCAAACACGGCAAAAAAGCTGATGAGGTAGACCAGCGAGGAGCCCGAGAAGGTGCCGAGCCAATCGGGAACCTTGACATCGTAGAAGCGGTCATGGATGGCGACGACGGTTGCCGACACCGCCAGCGGGCCGATAATGCCGGTGTCGAGCGTCTTGATGCCGTCGATGATGGTGATGCCGCTAGCGGAGGTCAAAGACGACGGGTACTTAAGTCCAAGGTTGTCTCCGCTCAGCTTGATGATCTCGCTCAAAAAGAAGCAATAGGCAAAATAGGCCACGAGCGCCTCGAGGCAACAACGTGCCGGTTGCTTTTGGGCAAGGCCGATGGGCAGCGCTACGGCAAAAAGGAGCGGAAGTCGTTTAAAGACCGTCCACGAGCCGCGCTGAATGATAGTCCAAAAAACGTACCAAGGGGTTCCGTATACGGCGAGGTCGCCGACGATATCCGCAGACGTTGCGAGGGCGGAGACGCCGACCATAAGGCCCGATATGGAAAACAACATGGCGGGCGCGAACATTGCCCCGCCAAAGCGTTGGATTTTTTGCAGCATGTTCTGCCTCCCGAATATCGAGGCGCGTTGCGCGTGGTGAAACGTTTAAACAATGGATTCATTGTAGAGGACCAGACGATTGTCATACCGGCAGTTTTGAGCGAAACCGGTTTGAGCGTGACAGAAACCGTCAACGGTTAAATCCTGTCGCTTTGCCGATAATCGGTTTAAACAACTTCAAGAAATGCTATCGTGCCTAGCCATACATATTCATTAGAGGTGAAGTCATGCCAAAGCGATTTACGAAGGAATCTACCGCGAGATCCGTTCGCGCATCATTAACGGGACTTATGCGTTTCAGGAGATGCTGCCAACCGAAGCCGAGCTGACCGCGGAATTTGGCTGCACGCGCAATACCGTTCGACGCGCCTTGAGCATGCTGGCCGACCAGATGTTTGTGCAGCTATACACGGCAAGGGCGTGCGCGTTATTTGGCTCAAGGGTGAAACCGACATGCTGGGCGCACTCGAGGAAGTCGAGTCGTTTGGCGAATTTGCAAAGCGCAACAATGCCGTTGCATCGACGGACGTTAAGTCTTTTGAGCATTTGATTTGCACCGAGCAACTCTCTCGTCGCCTGGGCTTTAAGGTGGGCGAGGAGTTGATTCGCGTGGTGCGTGTCCGAAGCCTCAACGGCAACGCGCGCCAAGTGGACCATGGTTACTTTTTGGAGTCAATCGCCAAGGGCCTGACGCCCGAGATCGCCGCAAAGTCAATTTACGACTATCTGGAGCACAAACGCGGCGTCAAGGTGATGGCGAGTCGCCGTACAGTGAGCGTCGAGCTTGCCAACGATGAGGACTGCAGCTATCTTGACCTCGGCAAATACAACTGCGTTGCCGTCATGGAGAGCCAGTCGTACACCTCGGACGGCATCTTGTTCGAGGTCACGCATGCCCGCACGCATCCCGAGATCTTCCACTACCGCGTCAACTCCAAGCGATAGCCGGCTAGCTTGCAGCCTGACGAGACTCATGCCCTCAAAGCGAAAGCGCCCGGTCAAACCGACGATGCATCGGCTTGACCGGGCGTTTTCTCTGCATTTGATAACAAATAATTGTTTATACAAAACTTGTCAAGTATCAAGTTGAAATTACCGTTCACCGAAGTTTTTCTACCGCTCTAGTAATACTTGTTCAAACAAGTAGCCAAATAGCGTATCGTACAAATCAGCAAAAGGGGCAAAGTCCCCGAGCCAATCTCCGAAGGCGGCGGCAAAGGGTGCCGCCACGGTGTGAAAGGGTGGATTGTAATGAAGAACGAAATGAGCAGAAGGCAGTTCCTGGGCTTTGCTGGTTCCGCGGCTGCGGTTCTTGGTCTGGGTCTCGTGGGCTGCGGTGGCTCCGCCGGCTCCGGCTCCTCTGCTTCTGGTGACGCTGCCGAGGTCTACTTCCTCCAATTTAAGCCCGAGGTCGACAAGGAGTGGAAGGAGATCGCCAAGGCGTACAAGGAGGAGAAGGGCGTCGAGGTCAAGATCGTGACCGCCGCTCCAACACCTACGAGGAGAAGCTCAAGTCCGAGATGTCCAAGAGCTCCGCTCCGACCCTGTTCCAGGTCAACGGCCCCACCGGTCTTAAGAACTGGAAGGATTACTGCGCCGACCTGTCCGATACCAAGCTCCGCGGTGAGCTCATTGACGACTCCCTGGCTCTGCAGTCCGATGGCAAGGATCTGGGTATCGACTGGGTCCAGGAGAGCTACGGTATCATCTACAACAAGCAGCTGCTCGAGAAGGCTGGCTACAAGGCCGAGGACATCAACTCCTTCGACAAGCTGAAGGCTTGTGCTGACGACATTCAGGCCCGCAAGGACGAGCTTGGCGTTGAGGGTGCCTTCACTTCTGCCGGCATGGATGACTCCTCCAGCTGGCGCTACACCACCCACCTCGCCAACCTCCCGCTCTACTACGAGTTCGAGAAGGAGCACAACCAGGAGGACGACGAGATCAAGGGCGAGTATCTCGACAACTTCAAGCAGATTTTCGACCTGTACATCACCGACTCCACCTGCGATCCTTCGCAGCTTGCCTCCAAGACCGGCGACGACGCCACCAACGAGTTCGCAACCGGCAAGGCCGTCTTCTATCAGAACGGCTCTTGGGCATACGCTGACCTCACCAAGGCCGGTATGACCGACGACCAGCTCGGCATGCTGCCGATCTACATCGGCGTCGACGGCGAGGAGAACCAGGGCCTGTGCTCCGGCGGCGAGAACTACTGGTGCGTGAGCTCCCAGGCTTCCGAGGATGCCCAGAAGGCCACCGAGGACTTCATGTACTGGTGCGTCACCGCTGACACCCCGACCAGCATCATCGCCGACAAGATGGGTCTGACCGCTCCGTTCAAGAGCGCCAAGGAGACCACCAACGTCTTCTCGCAGCAGGCCGTTGCCATGGCCAAGGACGGCAAGAAGACCGTCGCTTGGGACTTCGTCTACATCCCCTCCGAGGAGTGGAAGAAGAACCTCAAGCAGGCTCTCATTGCTTATGCTGCCGACAACACCAAGTGGGACGGCGTCAAGAACGCCTTCGTCGATGGCTGGAAGACCGAGAAGGCTGCTTCCGAGTAAGCAGTTGCTGCCCAAGCTATCTGATTAGCGACAGGGGGCGGGCAGACGTAGGTTTGCCCGCCCCCTGCATATTGAAAGGACCCTTCTATGGGCAAAGCACTCAAACGCTGGTGGCCGCTCTTTATGCTGCCACGTGCCTGGCGTTTATGATCGGGTTCGTGATTCCCTTTATCCAGGGTTTCTATCTCTCGTTCTGCCAGTTTATTACTATTAACAACGCGCACTTTGTCGGTATCGCGAACTACGTGCGCGCGCTGTCCGATCCGCAGTTTGCCACGTCGTTCTTCTTTACTGTGGCGTTTGCCTTCCTGTCGACGGTGCTCATCAACGTGATCGCCCTGGCAATTGCGCAGGCGCTCACCCGCAAGGCGCTCAAAGGCACCAACATCTTCCGTACGATTTTCTTTATGCCTAACCTGATCGGCGGCATCGTGCTGGGCTACATCTGGCAGATTCTGATCAACTGCCTGCTCTCCAACGTGGGCGCCCAGCTCATTGCCCTTAACTCCGCTGCCGGCTTCTGGGGCCTTATCATCCTGACCCTGTGGCAGCAGGTCGGCTACATGATGATCATCTACATCGCTGGTCTGCAGTCCATTCCGTCCGACTACATCGAGGCCGCCAAGGTCGACGGTGCCACGGCATGGCAGACGTTTTGGAAGGTTAAGATCCCTAACCTGATGCCGACCATCACCATTTGCCTGTTCCTGTCCATCACCAACGGCTTTAAGCTGTTCGACCAGAACCTCGCCCTTACCGGCGGCGCCCCCGCGCACTCCACCGAGATGCTCGCCCTGAACATCTACAACACGTTCTATTCGCGTGCCGGTATCGCATGGCAGGGTATCGGTCAGGCCAAGGCGGTTATCTTCTGCATCCTGGTCGTAGCCATCTCCATGATTCAGCTTAAGGCCACGAGGTCCAAGGAGGTGCAGCAGTAATGAAACGCGATAAGGTTATCAACCGCGCGCTCTCGATTTTCTTTACGATCCTGTCGCTCGCGTGGATCTACCCCGTGTTTATGATTGCGCTCAATTCCTTTAAGAAAGCGACCGCAATCAGCACCACCACGGCATTCGATCTGCTCACGCCCGAGACGTTCAACGGCCTTGCAAACTACGTGCACGCCCTTAACGAGCAGGGCTTTGCCTCGGCATTTATGTACTCGCTCATCATCACGGTCACGTCGGTCGTGCTGATCTTGGTGTGCTGCTCCATGTGCGCTTGGTACGTGGTTCGCGTCAACAGCAAGATCTCGAACTTCTTCTATTACCTGTTCGTCTTCTCGATGGTCGTGCCCTTCCAGATGCTCATGTTCACGCTGTCCAATTGGCGGACCGCATCGCTTCAACACGCCGTTCAACATCTGCTTTATCTATCTGGCTTTGGCGCGGGCCTGGCGGTCTTTATGTTCGCCGGCTTTGTAAAGAACATCCCACTCGAGATCGAGGAGGCGGCCATGATCGACGGCTGCAACCCGGTCCAGGTGTTCTTTAAGATCGTCCTTCCCATCATGAAGCCCACCTATCTTTCGGTCGGCATTCTCGAGACCATGTGGGTCTGGAACGACTACCTGCTGCCCTACCTTACGCTCGACTCCACCAAGTACAAGACCATTCCTATCTTGATCCAGTACTTCCGCGGCGGCTACGGCCACGTCGAGCTCGGCCCCATGATGGCTTGCATCATGATGGTCGTTGTCCCCATCGTCATCATGTACATCCTCTGCCAGAAGTACATCATCGACGGCGTGGTGCGAGGTGCGTCAGCTGATGCCGTAACTGTTTTGCAAGTTTCTGCGGCGCCCCTCAGCGCGGCGCCGCACATCGAAAGGTAAAGACATGGCCGAGATCGTTCTCAAACATGTTCAGAAGGTGTATCCCAACACCGAGTCCAAAAAGAAGGGCTTCTTTGGCAAAAAGAAGAAGACCGAGGAGAAGAAGCATAACCTTAAGGTTACCGAGGATGGCGTGCTCGCTGTAGAGGACTTCAACCTCACCGTTCACGACCAGGAGTTCGTCGTCCTCGTTGGCCCGTCTGGCTGCGGTAAGTCCACGACGATGCGCATGGTCGCCGGCCTGGAGGACATTACCTCGGGCGACGTGCTCATCGACGGCAAGCGCGTCAACGACGTGGCGCCCAAGGACCGCGACATCGCCATGGTGTTCCAGAGCTATGCTCTGTACCCCAACATGACGGTGTACGAGAACATGCGTTTACGCTTGAGCTCAAGAAGGTCCCCAAAGACGAGATCGACCGCAAGGTTCGCTCCGCTGCCGAGATCTTGGGTATCACCGAGTACCTCGACCGCAAGCCCAAGGCGCTTTCGGGCGGCCAGCGCCAGCGTGTCGCTATCGGCCGCGCCATCGTGCGTGATCCTAAGGTCTTCCTGATGGACGAGCCGCTGTCCAACCTGGACGCCAAGCTGCGTAACCAGATGCGTGCCGAGCTCATCAAGCTGCGCCACGAGATCAAGGGCACGTTCATCTATGTTACTCACGACCAGACCGAGGCCATGACTCTCGGCGACCGTATCGTGGTCATGAAGGACGGCGTTGTCCAGCAGATCGCCACGCCGCAGGAGGTCTTCAACCATCCCGCGAACATCTTCGTCGCCGGCTTCATCGGCGTGCCGCAGATGAACTTCTTCGATGCCCAGCTGGTGCGCTCGGGCGACGGCTTTACCGTCAAGACCGACGACATGAATGTCGCGCTGGCCCCCGAGACCTGCGCTCAGCTCGCCCTTAATTGGGACGGCGGCGACGTGAAGGAGATCACGGCCGGCGTACGTCCCGAGCAGATTCTGCTTGCCGAAAAGGGCGAGGAGGGTGCGCTTCAGGGCACCATCGAGGTGACCGAGCTCATGGGCTCGACCGAGCATGTCCACGTGACCGCTCCCGATGGCCAGTTTGTCCTGATCATTCCCGTTGTCGACCTTGAGGCCAAGGGTGCGCTCAAGGCGGGCGACACCATCTGGTTCAAGTTTGAGAAGAACGCGACCCATCTCTTCGATAAGGTGTCTGGCAAGAACCTTATCTAGCCCGATCCAATCAGGCCCTCCTTTTGGGCGACTGCGGCTTTGCCATCCTTTTGCCGCGGTCACATATAAGACTCCCCTCCCGTCCACTGGGCGAGAGGGGAGCCTTTCTTTGTGCTGGGGCCGTTGATCTGCCGGTTTGTCTTGATCTGTAACAGGAGGAGGGCCAAATTGGGTCTAGATGTTACAGATTGAGACAGCATCGAGCTGCCTATCCTTTCATCTCGATCTGTAACACGGGAGGCTGATTTCGGCAGCTACCTGTTACAGAACGAGATTGTTTGGTCGAGACAAATCACGGGCCGGCGTATGGGCACAAAAAACGGAGCCGCGTTGCCGCGACTCCGCTTTCAAGAGGATGGGTAAGGGAAGCGAATTAGCTCAGGTGCCAGATCTCGTCGTTGTACTGGGAGATCGTGCGGTCGGACGAGAAGGTGCCGGCGTTGGCGATGTTGATCAGCGCCTTGCGCATCCAAGCGTCCTGGTCCTCGTAGTCGGCTAGCACGCGCTCCTTAGTCTGGATGTATTCCTCAATGTCGAGCAGGGCCATAAACCAATCCTTGCCCTTAATGTCGTCGTGCAGGCGCTGCAGGCGCTCAGCGTTGCCGGTCGCCATAAAGGCAGGTTGGTGATGAAGTCCACCAGCAGTTTAATGCCGGGCTTGCGGTAGAGCGCACCGGCGTTGTAGGTGCCGTCGGCGTAGAGCTGCTCAACCTGTTTGGACGAGGCACCAAAGGTGTAGATGTTCTCGTCACCCACGAGCTCGGCAATCTCCACGTTGGCACCGTCAAGCGTGCACAGGTCAGGGCGCCGTTGAGCATGAACTTCATGTTAGAGGTGCCGCTCGCCTCCTTGGAGGCCAGGCTGATCTGCTCGGAGATGTCGGCAGCGGGAATCACGCGCTCGGCGGCGGTGACGTTGTAGTTCTCGATCATGACAACCTGCAGGTAGGGGGCCACGTCGGGGTCGTTGGCGATCCACTGGGAAAGCGTCAGGATTAGGTGGATGATGTCCTGAGCGATGGTATAGCAGGCGCTGCCTTGCCGCCAAAGATGATGGTGACGGGGTGTTCGGGCTTGTTACCGTTCTTGATGTCGAGATACTTCCAGATGATGTAGAGCGCGAGCATCTGCTGGCGCTTGTACTCGTGGATACGCTTGACCTGAACATCGATGATGGCGTTGGAGGGGATCGTCACGCCCTGTTCGAGCGCCATAAACTCGCGCATGATGGTTTTGGCTTCGGCCTTGGTGGCGGCCAAGCGCTCAAGAATGCTCTTATCGTCGGCGAAGTCGGCGAGCTTGCTCAAGTCGCCGGTGCTGCGCCAATCGGTGCCAATCACATCGTCGAGCAGGCTGGCAAGCGCGGGGTTGGCTCCCTGGATCCAGCGGCGGAAGGTGATGCCGTTGGTCTTGTTGGAGAACTTCTCGGGGTAGATCTCGTAGAACGGATGAAGCTCGGTGTCCTCCAGAATCTTGGTGTGGAGTGCGGCGACGCCGTTGATGGAGAAGCCAAAGTGGATGTCCATGTGGGCCATGTGGACGGTGTCGTATTCGTCGATGATGGCGACGCGTGGGTCGTCGTGCTCGGCCTTTGCGATCTCATCGAGCTTGACGATAATGTCGGCGATGGCAGGGGAGACCTTCTGCAGGCTGGTGAGCGGCCACTTCTCGAGCGCCTCGGCAAGAATCGTGTGGTTAGTGTAGGCGACCATGGAGCGCACGATGGCAACGGCCTCGTCAAACTCGATGTCGTGCTCGGTGGTGAGCAAGCGAATGAGCTCGGGGATGACCATGGTGGGGTGCGTGTCGTTAATCTGGACCACGGCGTAGTCGGCCAGATCGTGCAGATGCTGCCGCGCTCGATGGCCTCGTCGATCAGGAGCTGGGCGGCGTTGCTCACCATGAAGTATTCCTGGTAGATGCGAAGCAGGCGGCCCTGCTCGTCGGAATCGTCGGGGTAGAGGAACAAGGTGAGGTTCTTGGCGATCTCGGTCTTGTCGAAGTCGATGGAGCTGCCGGGGACCAGGCCGTCGTCGACGCTTGCCAGGTCGAACAGACGCAGGCGATTCTTGGCGGGCTGGCCGTAGCCAGGCACGTCGATGTTGACGAGCTTGGAGGTAACGGCAAAATCGCCGAACTCAACAGTGTAGGAGCGGTCGTCATCAATCAGGATATCCTGCTCGCCGAGCCACTCGTCGGGGACGGCCTTCTGCTGATTGTCGACAAAGCGCTGACGGAACAGGCCGTAGTGTAGTTGAGGCCCACGCCGTCGCCGGTCAGGCCCAGCGTGGCGATGGAATCCAGGAAGCACGCGGCCAGGCGGCCCAGGCCGCCGTTGCCGAGCGACGGCTCGACCTCAAACTCCTCAATCTTATTGAGGTCGTGGCCCGCGGCGGTGAGCTGGTCCTTAACCTCGTTGTAGATACCGAGGTCGATCATGTTGTTGATGAGCAGTTTGCCGATCAAGAATTCGGCGGAGATGTAATAGAGCTTTTTCTTGCCATTGTTGAGCGGGCAGGCGGCTGAGCGCTCCTGCACGAGCTTAGCGAGCAGTTTGTAAATGCGACGGTCATCGAGCTGCTCGAGCGAGATGCCAAAAGACTGCTCGGCGAGTTCTGCGAGATTGATACGGGGCATGTTTCCTCCTGTGGTGAGTCGACTACATGTCGGAAATCCAAAAGAAGCCCGCGCGAGGGGATTGGGGTGGCCTCGCGCGGGAAAAGCGGTCGCGTCCGCACGGTGGGGTGGGGTCGGGCGCGGTGGCTCCTATTGGGGAAGCTCGATCTCGGCTTCCGACGGGATGCGGAAGTAGGTTTCGGTCCAGTCGGTGAGCTTGTGCTCGAGCTCGCGGGTGATGGCGCCATCGAGCATGCGCCAGGTCCAGTTGCCGCCCAGGGTGGCGGGAGTGTTGATGCGCGCCTCGTTGCCCAGGTTGAGCAGGTCTTGCATGGTGTAGATGCAGGTATCGCTCACGCTGGCGGCGATGGTGCGGTTGAGTGCATCGGCCATGGGCTCACCGGCCTGCTGGTGGGTGTACAGGGCCGCCTGCTCGCGCTGACGCGGGGTGGCCGTTCCCTCAAACCAACCGCGCGCCGTCTCGTTGTCGTGTGTGCCCACATAGGCGACGGTGTTGGCGATGTAGTTATGCGGCAGGTAATACGAGTTGGTGCCCTCAAAGGCAAACTGCAGGATCTTCATGCCGGGGAAGCCCGAGTTGTTGCGCATGTCGATGACGCCGGGGGTGAGGAAGCCAGGTCCTCGGCAATGATGGGAAGCGTGCCGAGCTTTTCCTCGAGCGTCTTGAAGAGCTTGAGGCCGGGACTGCGTCCACGAACCGTAGGACGAATCGGGCGAGGAGAACGGCACCTCCCAATAGCTTCGAAGCCGCGGAAGTGATCCAGGCGGATGACGTCGTACATGTCGAGGGCGGCGCGAATGCGGCCCTCCCACCAGGAGAAGCCGTCTGCTTCCATGGCGTCCCAGTCGTAGATGGGATTGCCCCAGTACTGGCCGGTGGCCGAGAACTGGTCGGGCGGCGTGCCGGCGACGCTCACGGGATTGCCGGCGGCGTCGATCTTAAATAGCTCAGGTGTCGCCCACATCTCGACGGAGTCACGCGAGACATAGATGGGCAGGTCGCCGATGATGAGAATGTCGCGCTCGTTGGCATAGGCCTTGAGGCGGCTCCACTGGTGATCGAAGAAGTACTGCGTCATCTGGTGGTAGAGCATACGCTCCGGATGGTCGGCGCAGACCTTGGCGGAAGCCTCGCCGCGGGTGCGGAGCTCCGCGGGCCACTCCCAAAACGCCTTGAGACCGCACTCCTCTTTGACGGTCATGAACTCACAGTAGGGGATGAGCCAGTCCTCGTTGGCCTGGATAAAGTCATCGAAATCGGCTGGCTTGTCGGCAGCAAAGCGCTCAGCGGCGCGGTCGAGAATCTGACGGCGGCCGCCAAAGATAGCGCCGTAGTCGACATTGCTGGGGTCGGATCCCAGATACACGCCATCGATATCGCGCTGCTCCAGATACCCTGCCTCGATAAGCTCGGCAAAGTCGATAAGTTGGGGTTGCCTGCGCGGGCCGAGAACGACTGATAGGGCGAATCGCCATAGCTGGTCGTCGTAAGGGGCAGAATCTGCCAGTAATGTTGTTTGCACGAGGCGAGAAAATCGACGAAGTCGTAGGCATTCCAGCCAAAGCCGCCGATTCCGTATGGTCCGGGCAGAGATGAGACGGGCATGAGGACGCCGCTTGCACGCTCCATGAATGCGCTCACCAACCTTCTTGTTGTGGGGTCGGCCTGCCGATGGGTGTGCAGTCCGCCTCCGATGTTCTGATTCGATACGTCTATTGTAAAACATGTTGTTTAAACATGTACAGGCAAGATAAAAAAGTTGGTCGATTTTCGGCGAATGGCTACATGCATGAAAAAGCCCCGACCTCACAACGTGAGATCGGGGCAAGAGCGGTATGTAGGTTTTTGCTACTCGGCGTCGGCGAAGCGTTGGGGTTGTGGCTCTGCCAGTTCCAGCTATCGCGGCACATGTCCGCGATGTCGTACTGGGCCTTCCAGCCCATCATACGCTCGGCCTTGGAGGCATCGCACCAGTGGCAGCGATGTCGCCGGCGCGGCGCTCGCGGATCACGTAGGGCAGCTCCTTGCCACAAGCCTTGGAGAAGGCGGCGACGACTCGAGTACCGAGTGCGGTGCCGGTGCCCAGGTTAAAGATCTCGACGCCGGTCTTGCCGTTCATCCAGTTAAGGGCGGCAACGTGACCAGAGGCCAGATCGCACACGTGGATGTAGTCGCGCACACCGGTGCCGTCGGGGGTGGGGTAGTCGTTGCCAAAGACCTGAACGGCCTCGAGCTTGCCCACGGCGACCTGGGCGACATAGGGCACCAGGTTGTTGGGGATGCCCTTGGGGTCCTCGCCGATCAGGCCCGACGGATGAGCGCCGATGGGGTTGAAGTAACGGAGCAGCACGACGTCCCACTCGGGGTCGGCGGTGTGGACGTCCATAAGGATCTGCTCGATCATCACTTGGTCAACCATAGGGGTTGGTCGCGGGCTTCTTAGGATCCTCCTCGGTGACGGGCGGGTTGTCGGGGTCGCGTAGACGGTCGAGGAGCTCGAGAAGATGATGGACTTGCAGCCATGGTTACGCATGACGTCGATGAGCACCAGGGTGTTCTCGATGTTGTTATGGTAGTACTCGACGGGCTTGCTCACCGACTCGCCGACGGCCTTAAAGCCGGCAAAGTGGATGACGCGGTCGATCTGGTGAGTGTCGAAGATCTTGTTCATGGCCTCGCGGTCGAGCACATTAGCCTCGTAGAAGGTGAGGTTTTTGGCAGCCTCTTCGCCCACGATGGTCTTGACGCGGTCAACGGCGACAGCGCTGGAATTGGAGAGGTCGTCGACGATGACGACCTGGTAGCCGCCCTCGAGCAGCTGAACGACGGTGTGCGAGCCGATAAGCCGGCGCCACCGGTTACGAGGACGCAGGTGTCTTTGGGGTCGAGTGCTTTGGACATGCAGTCTCCTATCGAATCAGGAACACTTCTTCAGGGGAGTATAGCGCAGGCAGGGGTACCCAACGTGCAGGGCAGGAAAAGCAGATGAACATGCTAACGTACTCATTGAAATGTTTGGCGTGGGCGTAACCTTGACTTTGACGTTTGCATACGAGCCGCCGACCATACGGTTTGCTGCCGTTCGTGGAAATCGTTGGGATGCGCCGGATGTACGCTAATATGTATGAGTTGAGCGACATATAAATAAACATGTAACGGAGTAGATATGTCACCAAACAGCGATTCCATCCTTTCCCAGGAGCTTTCGCGTCGCACTGCCCTCAAGGCCCTGTTCGGCGCAGCTTCTGCAGCCGTTCTTTTTGGTCTGCCCGCTCGCGCCCATGCTGCGGAAGCCACCAAGGAAACCACCGACAAGCTCAATGCGGCCCAGGCTCAGCTTGACGAGGTCCAGGCCCAGCTCGACGGCATCGCAAATGAATACGCGGCGCTGGCCAACAAGAACGCCCAGACCCTCAACGATATCGAGGGCGTACAGGGCCAGATTGACAGCACGCAGGCGCAGATTGACGAAAAGAAGGCCGAGCTCAAAAAGAAGCGCGGCGATCTTTCCGATCGCGTTTCCGCCAGCTATAAGTCGGGCGGCACCAACATCCTGTCGCTGCTGCTCGCCTCGGGCTCGTTTGAGGAGCTCGTCGCCAATGCGCACTATGTTGAGAAGATCAACAAGAGCGACCGCGACGCCATCGAGGACATTCAGACCATCCAGGAAGAGCTCGATGCGCAAAAGACCGAGCTTGAATCGCAGAAGGCCGACTTAGAGAAGCTCAAGGACCAGCAGACTGCCAGATGCAGGACATGCAGGCCAAGCAGCAGGAGGTCCAGACCGTGCTGAACGGTCTTTCCGACGACGTCAAGGAGCTCATGGCTCAGCGCGATTCCGAGATTCTCGCTGCCGCCCAGGCCGAGGAGGCTGCCAGGAAGGCCGCCGCCGCTGCCGCGGCCG
>ENA-OQHP01000354-OQHP01000354.1-human-gut-metagenome-genome-assembly--contig:-NODE-354-length-14834-cov-1.503706_pt1 | contig 14834 bp, 19 predicted proteins | sample MGYA00242563_ERZ504717 | MGnify/ENA primary metagenome ERZ504717 (study PRJEB26092, sample SAMD00036212) | human gut metagenome | host: Homo sapiens | study: EMG produced TPA metagenomics assembly of... | reverse complement strand
AGGGCAAATTTGTCTGAGGTCAAGGCTGTTATGGAGCATGGCAGGTGCGATGGCGGCGTGGAAGTGACCGAATACGGCAGATGAGTCTGATGCAAAGGCGCTTGCGTGCAGGGCGGCCCTGCGATATGGCTGTATCTGTGTGATTACAGGTGAGACCGATTATGTGGCAGAATTATGTGATGAGCTGATTGCTATGACAATAATGAAGCAGTCTGATGAGTACTGATGCGATGGGGACCGGTGTGATAGATAATTGTGTAGTGAATGCTGTTGCGTCGGATGCTGACGGATACACGCATAATTACAGGGTAGGAAGCATCACAGGCGGCCATTTTATGATGAAGAGGGTGACAGGCAGCGGATGTATGCTTTCAGGCTCATTTGTGCGTTTGTTGCGGCTGATTGCGATGATAAATATGGTGCAGTCACGGCAGCACTTAGCTGCATGAAGAGTGCAGGCGGGCTTGCTGCCTCTGATATGGCAGAGCACGGCAGAGAGACAAACAGCTGCTATTTCATTAAGCCGGAAATGCTGCATACCGGGACAGGCTGATTGATGCAGTATATCATATATGCGATGGTGATTATGAACTGATGTGAATATCGCTGTATGACAGACAATTGGTATGCAGGTCATGAGTCTTATATTTGGAAAACAACAGGATAAGAGGTAAAAGGTATATATGAACAAAACTGATTTAAAGCTCTACGCTATAACAGACAGGCAGTGGCTGCATGGAGCGAGGCTTTCTGAGCATGTGAAGCTTGCAATAGAGGGCGGTGCCACTATGATTCAGATTCGTGACAAGGATATTCTGAGTACGGATTCTGATGCAGGGCTTAAGGATGAGTATAATGAGGCTCTTGAGATAAAGAGAATCTGTCATGAGCACAAAGTGCCGCTCATCATCAATGATAACGTGCAGTTTGCAATTGATATAGATGCAGATGGAGTACATCTGGGACAGGATGACATGAATCCGGCGGAGGCCAGAAAGCTTCTTGGAACTGACAAGATAATAGGAGTCACGGCAAAGACTGTGGAGCAGGCAAAAAGGGCAGAAGCTGATGGAGCGGACTATCTGGGAAGCGGAGCCGTGTTTGGCTCTACCACAAAGCTCAATGCAAAGCCTATGACAAAGGAGCTTCTGCGTGAAATCACGGCGGCTGTCGATATACCGGTTGTTGCAATCGGAGGCATAAATGCAGACAATGCGGTCACGCTAAAGGCACAGGGATTGCAGGAATCGCCGTGGTAGGAGCGATATTTGCAAGCGCAGATATAAAGGATGCAGCCAAGGAACTTGCAGAAATATGCGACAAGATTCTGTAATCACAGTATGACAAACTGCTATAACTACAGTAATTAAACAATATTTTGAAAATACTGAACAGTTACGAGAAATCACAACATTCAGTAGAAAGGAGCGTAAATATGCATACAGCACTTACAATTGCGGGAAGCGATTCAAGCGGTGGCGCAGGCGTGCAGGCTGATTTAAAGACCATGCTTGCAAACGGTGTGTTTGGCGAGAGCGTCATCACGGCACTGACGGCACAAAACACCATGGGAGTTGATGCGGTGATGAATGTACCGGCGGATTTTATTGAGGCACAGATGAAGGCTGTTTTTACGGATATTTTTCCGGATGCGGTGAAAATCGGTATGACATCATCGGTAGATACAATTGAGGCGATTGCCGCAGGTCTTGTAAAATATAAGGCAAAAAACATAGTTCTGGACCCGGTGATGGTCGCTACAAGCGGAAGCAGGCTGCTTGAAGAAAATGCCGCAAACACTCTGATGGAGAAGCTTTTTCCACTGGCTGACATCATCACGCCAAATATCCCTGAGCTTGAGGTGATATCAGGCAGACAGATTGAAAGCACAGATGACATCATAGAGGCATCAAAGGCTGTTTATGATAAATACGGCTGTCCGGTTTTAAGCAAGGGAGGTCATTTCACAGACACAGCATGTGTGTGTGACTATTTGTGGGATGGAAAGCAAATCATCACATTTGAGACCAAAAGAGTGGATAATCCAAACTCACACGGCACAGGCTGCACGCTTTCATCAGCGATAGCCAGCGGTCTGGCAAAGGGTCAGTCGCTCGAGCAGGCTGTGGATAACGGCAAGAGATATGTCACAGCATGTTTAAAAGCCATGCTTGACCTGGGACACGGCAGCGGTCCTATGAATCATGGAGCGTTGTTCATACAATGAAATAAGCACATGTTAAATAATTAATAGCAGTAATAATAAGAATAGTAATAACTACTAATTAACAGTAATAAAATAAAGAACAGGAGAGTACAATGAGTAATTACACAACACAGATGGATGCCGCAAGAAAGGGCATCGTAACACCTGAAATTGAAAAGGTAGCAAAGAAAGAGAAAATGGATGTAGACAAGCTGATGGAGCTTGTTGCAAGCGGAAAGGTAGCTATTCCTGCTAACAAGCATCACAAGTCACTTGATGCAGAGGGGGTTGGAAGCATGCTTCGCACAAAAATCAATGTAAACCTCGGTGTGTCAAGAGACTGCAAGGACTATGATGTGGAGATGCAGAAGGTCATGAGTGCTGTAAAGCTTGGAGCAGAGGCTATCATGGATCTTTCAAGCCATGGCAACACACAGCCATTCAGACAGAAGCTTACAAGCGAATGTCCTGCAATGATAGGAACAGTGCCTGTTTATGACAGTGTTATCCACTATCAGCGTGATCTTGCAACACTTACAGCACAGGATTTTGTCGATGTAGTCAGACTCCATGCAGAGGATGGAGTGGACTTTGTCACACTTCACTGTGGAATCACAAGAAAAACGATAGACCAGATTAAAAAGCACAAGCGTAAGATGAATATCGTAAGCCGTGGAGGCAGCCTTGTATTTGCATGGATGTGCATGACAGGAGAGGAAAATCCTTTCTACGAGCACTATGATGAGATACTTGAAATCTGTGAGGAGCACGATGTGACAATCTCGCTTGGAGATGCCTGCAGACCGGGATGCCTGGCAGATGCAACAGATGTATGCCAGATAGAGGAGCTTGTAAGACTTGGAGAGCTCACAAAGCGTGCATGGGATCACAACGTACAGGTCATGGTAGAGGGACCGGGACATGTGCCGCTTGATCAGGTAGCAGCAAACATGAAGGTACAGCAGTCAATCTGTATGGGAGCACCATTTATGTACTTGGACCTCTTGTAACAGATATCGCACCGGGCTATGACCACATCACAGCAGCAATCGGTGGAGCAGTGGCAGCAATGAACGGCGCAGCTTTCCTTTGCTACGTGACACCTGCGGAGCATCTTGCTCTTCCAAATGTGGAGGATACAAAGCAGGGAATTATTGCGTCAAAGATTGCGGCTCATGCAGCTGATATTGCAAAGGGAATACCGGGAGCCAGAGATATAGATGATAAGATGGCAGATGCCAGACGTGTGCTCGACTGGGATGCACAGTTTGCATGTGCGCTTGATCCTGAGACAGGCTAAGGCTATCAGGGATGACCGTCTGCCTGAGGATGACCACAGCGAGGCATGCAGTATGTGCGGTAAGTTCTGTGCAGTGCGAAGCATGAACAAGGCACTTGCAGGAGAGTATATTGATATATTGTAACTTTTTAGTACAGAAATATGCGATATACTTTAAGGTGAGGTAATAATGGAAAGTAAAAAGAACACTAAAAAAAGAACTCTTTCAATCAGAAAGATTGCCATGGCAGGAGTGCTTGTGGCAGTTGCTGTAGCAGGAAGCTTAATAAGCTTCCCTGTTGCCGGCAGCAAATGTGCACCTGTACAGCACATGGTAAATATATGCGCAGCAGTATTTTTAGGACCTGCATGGGGTGTCGGTGTGGCATTTTGTGCGAGTATCATCAGAAACCTGACAGGACTTGGAAGCCTCATGGCATTCCCGGGAAGCATGGTAGGTGCTTTGTGCTGTGGACTGATGTACAGATTCAGCAAAAAAATCATACCGACATGTATTGCAGAGGCGCTTGGCACAGGCATACTCGGAGGTCTGGCAGCGTATCCTCTTGCAAAATACGTGATGCTTATTCAGCCGGAAGGCATGTTTATATACATAGTGCCATTCCTTATCTCTACAGTGGCCGGAAGCATAGTGGCAGCAATTGTCATGCTGATTTTAAAGAAAAATGGAGCACTGACAGTATTTAAGGAAAATCTTGAGTAATATCCAGGGCTATGGCTTTATAAGAAGCTTCATGAGCTCATCCTGACAGATAGGCCTAGAGTAGTGATAGCCTGAAAACAGGTGACGTCGAACTGCCTGAGATAGCTCTCAAGGCTATCATTTTCTATGCCTTCAATACATATCCTTAAGTCTGCGGCATTGGCAAAATTAATCATTCCGATTACAAGTGCCTGCTTCTTTTTCTCCTCGAGAATGTCTTTAACAAAGAACATATCTATCTTGATACCCTCTACAGGAAGCTCAAGCATCATCTGAGATGAAGAGCTTCCTGTGCCATAGTCATCCATAGTGATGTGGATTCCGGCTTCCCTGAATGCAGTGACGGTTTTCTTTATCATAGATATAGGCAGATCTCTGCATCGCTCTGTAATCTCTATCCATAGCTGTGAAGGTGGAAAATCATACTCTTTAAGAATTGCCAGAGTATCTTCCACAAAACATTCCTTTTCAAGCTGCTCTGAGGATGCATTTACATTGATGAAAAAGCCCGGTTTTATCTTTGCAAATTCACTGGCTGCGCTTATTGCAGTTCTCATGATATAATTTCCGAGCTCATACATAGCAGGGGTATCCTCAAGCCAGTCGATAAACAGTCCGGGTGGCACCGTGCCAAAAGGCTCCTTTTTCCAACGCACCAGAGCCTCAGCACCCATTATTTCACCATTGCAAGCCTTTACAATTGGCTGAAACTCTACAAAAAAGCCATCACAGCTATTGATAACCGACTGATGAATGATTTTCATGATATCTATATGCGAGCTGCCATTGAACCTGACCATATCATTGAAAAATAACAAATCAGGGCTGTGAAGCTCCTTCGCGCGGTCTAGAGTGTACTCCACCTTGCTGATGACAGTTGAGGTATCACCATCATAATCCTTGAGAATCAGACACGCAGCATATATATCAAACTCAAATTTAAAGCATTTAAAGAAATACATGGACTTTATTGTATCGGCAATTTTCTGATAGAAGGCCTCGGCCAAGGCACGGTCTGCTTCCTTTACCACAAATACAAACTTGCAATTATTCATATAGTAGGTAGCGGTGCTGCCATCCATCATGTAGATGAACTTGAGCGCAAGCTCACGCTGGATTGCAGTGTTGAAATTGGAACCATACAGTATATTGAACTCATCTATATGACCTATCTCCACCTCGATTATGGCTACAGACCTGTTTTCCATGATATAGCCGTTGATGTCTCTTTCAAACTTTGACTGACCATAAAGATATGTATATGGGTCGATATCCGGAAGGGTATTTTCGTTTCTGAGCACGAGGACATGGTAGCGGTGTCCGTCATCACCGGTAAAAATATCAGAATAAAATCCCATCATATATTCTTTGGTATGCTTTCCCATGCGGACATAAAATATATCATCCGGTTTTTCACCATTTAAGCGATAGCGGATTTCCTGCTTATATTCCGGCAGGTCAATGTCGTTGACACAAGAGCTCAGCTGTTCAAAGAAGCAGGTATGCTCGCCGGCTTCAAAGCCGAAAAAATCAGCTGTCTTGTCCGGTACGTAAGATAAGTCATTATCCAGGTCGGTGATGATAGGATATATCCCGTCTGATAATTCTGAAATTTTATCAATAAATTCCTTGTATATCGTGTTTTCTATCATAATTAAAACTCCATATGTGTATAATGCACAAAATCCTTTTATTATTATAGCATATGTATGCATTATATACAATAAGTTAGTTGGACTCTGAAAATGATATTTAGGTATGAAGCATTAATATAAATTAATGATTTTAATGTGTCATTTATATATTTGAAGGTATACTGATGACTGAAATATACCATCAGCTGCTTCAAATGCAACGTCACCATCATATTGCCGGCAACAGAGCGGATGGATGACAGACCTATACCATAGTCGTCCCTCTTAGAAGAACGGTATTTTCCGTTTTGGATGGTAACATGTCCGTCAAAGCTGTTGTCCATAGTAATAATAAGTGTCTTATAGTGTACGTGGGCATGCAGTCGGATAAAGTGCGATGATTTCTCGTTCAAAGAATCAGAAGTATCCATGCGTCTGCAGGCTTCTATAGCGTTTTCTATCAGATTTCCAAATACCAGGCACAGGTCATTGTCCAAGGCCGCATCATCGGTTTCCGGAACAATAAGCTTTGTCTCAAGAGCGATATTTTCATTTCTGCATATGGCACTATAGTATGAACAGAATGGAATTGACTACCCTGTTTTCGCAATAGCTTGCAGGCGCAGATGGTATGCTGTGGATCAGGGAATCCAGGTATTCATTCAGCTGTTTATTTTCAGTGTTTGCGAGGCCTTTTATTGCAACCAGCTGGTGACGCAGATCGTGGCGCTGCTTCTTAAAAAGCTGTTCGTTTGTTGTGATGAGCGAATTATATTTCTTCTGCTCCAACAGGGAATGCTCAAGGAGATTCATATCGAATATGAGTCTTTCATTCTCACGTTTTATCATGAGCATATCGCTTATATTAAGCCCCATTATAATTCCCATGATTATAATGAAAAGCAGAGTTCCAATCTGGTACAGTAATGACAATGAGGCCACAAATTTTAAATGATAATTGATTATCTCAGCACATGAAGCAAGTGCCAGTATGAATACCGGAACCATCAGCCGTTTTGCCCTGCTGTTTTGGCTACGAACAGCCTCAAGGATGATGTATGCAGTCAGGAAGCAAAGTATGAGAGGCAGAATGACATGGAACACGTACATGCTCTGGGATAGTGCAACCGTACCGCTAAGCTGTAAGACACAAGCAACAAGGTCAAGCACGGTGAGGAGCTTCGCGATAACTATAATTGGCTTGTCATTCTTAAAACCAACTGCAAGCCTGCAGAAATACAGCAGCGGAATCATCTGCGAGAAAAGCCCTATAAAAGCACACAGATATAGCAGTGTAGGGTTTTTGACTATGACACCTGTATAGTTGCACTCGCCGATAGACCACATGCCGGCCATGAGTGAGAAGAATCCAAAATGAAATATCATCTTGCAAACCTCTTTATCGTAGTATAAAAGCATCAGTGAGATAAATATAAACAAAACACCTGCGGCAAGCTCAAGCAGTGCTATAAAAAATGACCATTTATTCAGCTTTAACAGAGTGAAAAATAAGGATTTGTATGCTCCGTAGATAGGAGAATATACCGTAAGCGAGCTTCTGGTAACAGGAGACAGATACTTTATGCGAAGCTCTGTATCACCTGAATGACCGTCAGTGCCTATCAGGTACCCCTCGGTTGCGGGATCCTTCATATAGGATGGATAGTTTTCGGCCCTGCCAAACTCATATATGAGGTCATCGTCCAGATAGACCTTCGCAGGGGAATAGACAGTTTTTATGTAGATTGGATCATCCTTGTTCAGGTTGATATGTGTTGTGACGGTGACATGTGTGCGCGGCGAAAGGTGCTTAAAGGTATGTGGAAATGTGATTTCTTCTTTATCTGAATCCGAGCCCTCCACTACGGCATATGCAGAACTTACGATAGTGGCTTCAGGATAGCTCGCCTGGCTCATAATCATGTTTTTTGATGAAAGAAGCAGTATGCAAATCAGTGTAAGCAGTATAATTGTCAGATAGGGAATATTTCGTATAGCGCTAATTTTTTCATAATCCGGGCTCCTTGCAGTGTATTACTTTTGACAGTCTAGCTCATATCAAATCAATAGGAAAGTGCCTTATTTAAGCCCTCTGGTGTGATCAAAGTAGTATCTCTCCAGAGCCTTTTTGGCTTTGCCGGAGAGCTCTCTCTTGATAGGGATATTTGTGTCATCGGCCATCACGAAGCATTTGAGTGAAGTATCAATGCGTGTGACATACGACAGGTTTACCGCGTAGCTTTTGTGCGGCAGAAAAAACAGCTCAGCGGGCAGCTGATCTGAAAGATCTGAAAGCTTCTCATAGCAGCTGATTTCCTCATTTTCTTTTAAATGTATGAAAATCTGCCTGGCTCTCTGCTCTATGTACATGATATCAGAAAGGGCAAGCCTCTCCATACTCTTGTTTCTCTTCACATAAAGAGACGGGGCATCTGATTTCTTCAGCATGGCAAGGTGAAGAATGTTACTTAGCTCAGCTGCCGAAACCGGCTTTTCGATATAGCCGATGGCAGACAGCCTGTAGCTTTCCAAGGCATGCTCCGTGCTTGTTGTGATGAAAGCAACCGGGATATCGGCATCTGTCTCACGGATTATGGAGACAGCCTCGATGCCGGTCATGGAATCTTTCATGTATATATCCATGAGCAGCAGGTCATACTTCCGTACTCATATGAGGCAAGAAAAGAATCTGCATCAGTAAAGACAGTGTATGTATTTGGATATCGCTGTGGTTGAGAATATCACAAAGCAGCAAGGTCTCTGCAGCTTCGTCCTCGCATACAGCTATATTAAGTGTTTGTGGCATGTTTATTCCTCTGTAGAATGTGAATGATTATAAATAATCATAATATAATATGAAATAAATATCAAATAAATATTGCTATTAAATATCCGAAATGCTAATATAATTATCAGCAGTTAATTAATTATTTTAAGGAGGTTTCAGTTATGAAATACTGTACAAATTGTGGCAGGCAGTTAGCTGATGATGAGGTATGCACATGTCGTCAGCAGGCACAGCCACAGGCACCAAATCAGACACAGGACAACAATGCACAGGCAGATAATGCAGCACAGCAGGGACAGTTTAACGGACAGCCGCAGGGCAGCGCACAGGGACAGTTCAACGGACAGCCACAGGCAGTGCACAGGGACAGTTCAACGGACAGCCACAGGGACAGTTCAATGGACAGCCACAGGGCAGCGCACAGTCGCAGGCGTTTGATAACTTCACACAGCAGGTGAGTGCAGCAGGACAGCAGCTGCAGAATGACAAGAATGTGGCATCTATCATCACATTCTACAAGGGTCTTGTTAAGAAGCCGGCACAGGCTGCAGCAGACTTTGTAAAGAATGCAAATATGGCATCAGGCTTTATATTTATTGGCTTATTTGCATAGTAGAAGTAGTGCTGTCTGTAGTATATCTGTTATCAAGTGTAATTGGCAGCATAGGCGGCTTTGGATTCTCATTTTACCCGGCGAGCTTCTTTGAGGGAATCTTCTCAGGAATCGTAGGAGAGGCAGTGAGAGTACTCATCCTGGCAGCAGTTATTCTGGTTGTATTAAACGCAGTGCAGAAGGATAAAAAGGTGACATTTGCACAGACACTTTCAGCAGCATGTCTGTATGATGCAGTATACCTTCCGATTATCCTTGTTGCAGCAATCATCGACATAATCCCATTCCAGTTCTTTGGCAATGTGAGCAGCTGGCTGCATACATTTGCGGGTGTAGTAGGATATGTAAGCATATTCTTTGGAGTAAGGGCAATAGAAGAGGATGACAACAAGCTTCCACTCGTGTGTGGACTGGCATTCCTTGCAACAGCCATTGGTTCAACAATTGTAAATGCTATTTTCTAATTTAATATATCTGAAAAGCCGGATCCTGTGAGATTTTCTTGCAGGATCTTTTTTTATTTCTGGCTTTGAATAGCTATCATATATCTTACGATTTGTCAAGTACGAGTTTTGACACTTTTTGTGTAAATTGTCGTTGTTATTGCCATGCGCGGAATTGATGTATAATGATAATTAGATTAATTTGTTTAGTTAAAAACTAGCTGAATATATGAGTCAATGATAATATGAATTCTATAATAAGCAGGTTTATAAAACTCGGGAAGAGAGGCACCTATGACGCATAAAATCAAGGTACAGATGTTTGGCAATTTCAGAATGGACTATAACGGAGCACCATTGTGGCGGAAAAAATGCATAAGGAAAGCCAGTTCAACCGCATGATGCAGGCTTTGATACACTATTCTGACTGCGGAATAGCAAAGGATAAGCTCGAGGAAATAGTAATCGGTGAGCGTGACATAGATGCACCTCACACGGCACTAAGAGTTATTGTATACAAGACAAAGCAAAAGCTCGCACAGCTTGGACTGCCGGGAAAGAACCTCGTATATTTGGAGGGAGGCATATATTACTGGACTCCGGATATAGAGATAGAAGAGGATGCAGCAGAGTTTGAGAAGCTCTATAACGAGGCCTGTGCACTGGAAAAGCAGATGCTACATGAACCGGAGAGTGCAGAGACAGTGTGTGATGAGCGGATAAAGGAAATAGAAGACAATATGCTTGAGCTGTACATAAAAGCACTATATCTGTATAAGGGAGAGTTTTTGGCGGCATATACAGGCGAGACGTGGATAGCACAGGAGGCCAGACGCTATCACATTATGTTTGAGAAAATCATAAATGAAGCTGCGTATATACTGCGAAAGAGAAAACAATTCAAGGGACTGGAGAAGCTCGGAGTATATGCGGCAAAGGTCGACCCATTCAATGAGTGGGAGGAGCTCATCATGGAGGCGATGGTAGAGACCAGGCGCTATGATGAGGCGGAAGAGCTATACACGGATGTCGTGGACTATTATCTCAGGGAGTGCGGTATTTATCCATCTTCAAGACTCTTGGAAATCCTTGAGAAATACAGTAATCAGATGAATCATGCACATGAGATACTGGAAAACATCCAGGAGGGCATGAACGAGCAGGAGGAAACAGAAAGAGGTGGATATTTCTGCAGCTATCCGGTATTCAGAGGAATATACCAGGCGTCCATCCGTATTATGAAGCGCACAAGGGTACCTGTATATCTCATGCTCTGTACTCTGGAGGACGAGGAAGGCAGACAGGTACAGAGCGAGACAAAGATGAACAAGTATTCAAGGCAGCTTAAGAAGTGCGTTGGTGAATCAATCCGCTACAGTGACATATATACCTCGTATGGAAAGGTGCAGTTTCTTATCATGCTCATCGGAATCAAGCGTGAGGACTGCGAGATAGTGAAAAAGAGAATCAACCGCCAGTTCGCAAAGAAAAATCCGAGAGCCGCAGAGAAATGTCATGTGAACAGTATAGTTTGTGAGTTGTAAAGGAAATAGTACAAATAGGTTGGAAAAGCTACAAGGTGATTTTACACGATTAGAGGAAGTACTAATTTGATTATTTTATATATTATGGAGAAATGTTATGAATGGTAAAGACAAGATATCAGTAATTATTCCATGCTACAATGTACAAAAATACATTATGAGATGCTTTGATTCAATTTACAGCCAGACATATGGCTTTGAAAATCTCGAAGTGATACTCATAGATGATTTATCAACAGACAATACATGGTCTATATTAGAATCCTTACAAAGACAATACCCGGAGAATGTTATATCTCTTAAAATACAGAAAAAAGGAAAGTGTGGCGGTGCACGTAATCTGGGAATGGATATCTGCACCGGCAAATATATCACATTTGTGGATGCGGACGATTATGTGCATCCGGATATGCTCAGGGTGCTGTATGACAGAATGACAGAGGACGATTATGATGTGGCACAGTGTGGTGTATCGTGCTTTAAAGCAGATAAGCCAAATGTATTAGAAGTAAATGATTTGAAATTCAAAGGCTTGATTTGGATAATGTTGATAATAGGAAAAATCTCATTATAGGTCTGACCGGATTTACTAATGTAACAGCATGGGCAAAGCTATACTCAACCAAATTTATAATAGAACATAATCTAAGATTTATAGAAGATGTATATTATGAGGATACACATTTTTCTATGCTTTGTGTGTTACTTGCAAAGAAATATTGTAAGGTGCAATCGACATTATACTATTACTTTGAGAATACAGAGGGCATTATACGTTCTGAAATTAGCAATGCAAAGATCCGGGATGCTAAGATTATTATGGATCATATAAGGCAGGCTATTCAAAGTAGAAAAGCAGAACTGGGAAATGTAATTGAGCAGTGTTATTGTGAAATCCAGACATTTTTGTTATGGCACCAATATATTGAGCCATATAGTAGAATAGAAACCTTTATGAATAGGGAACTGGATATTTGCAAAGAAGAGTTTTTAAAGAGTGAACCGGATATATTTAATAATCCATATGTGAAGTTTTTTCAGATGATGTGGTATTGAAAAGAATGTCAAGGCTGAGAGTAACTGCGAAAAAAATGGATAATGCATACTTTTGGATAATGCAATGCATATCTGTCTTGGTATACATGATAAGGATGGAAATTACAGTGTCTGGGCTGGAACAACGATGCAATCCATTGTTGAAAACACAAAAGCGCCAATAGTTTTTCATATATTACATGATGACACATTGAACGAAATAAATAAAATAAGCTGAGTCTTATTGCTGATAATAGTGGAAATGATATAGAATTTCATCATTTTAATTCGGACGTTTTTGGCACGTTTGCTGATTCAATGAATAGATTTGCAATTGGAACAATGTTCAGAATTATGTTGCCCGATATTATGCCGGATTTAAAAAAATAATATATTTGGACTCTGATTTATTTGTAAATACAGATATTGAAGAATTATGGAACCTAAATATAGATAATTACTGTCTGGCGGCTGCTCAGGATTGTTCGACAATAAGAAATTGGGGAACTCCATACGCTGTAGCAGCAGGGCAGACAAGTCGTGACAGATATTTTAATGCGGGTGTTCTTTGCATGAATCTTGACAATATCAGGAAAAATGGAAGCCTGTTTCAACAGGTTATAGATTATCTGAACGATAATCCACGGACATGGCTTCCTGACCAGGATGCTTTAAATGCCATATTCAGCGGAAAAACCTTATTGATAGATGAAAAATGGAATTATTTTATTGATGAGGCAAGAAAAAATAATGAGAAAGCAGAGAAAAAATATATCATTATGCTGCAACCCTGTTGATGCTGCATACAAATAATGAAATTGACAGAGCCTACTATTTCACAATACTGAGAACCCCATGGGGAGAGCAGATGGAGGATGGCTTATTGTGTAATTCTATGGGTAGAATTGTGGATAGAACAGGTATGCTGGAGAAGCTGCTAAAAAAAGTTACTCAAAACAATATACGACTCGTATTCTATGGCGGAGAGAACAGCTCAATAAGGAATGCAATGAGGCTATTAAACAGAAATTTCGATAGCTGTGAATGGCATGAGCATTTAAAGGAGAATGAGATTATCTGTGATGATAATACTGTCTATATACTCAGCAGAAGACGGACGATGGCAATGGACTGGAAATACTGGCAAATGCCGGATTAGAAAATGGTGAGAATTATTTTATAACACAGAGGTTTTTACATTATACAGAGGGTGGGTTTGCCCTATGATTTTTATTACTGATGAATTAGGTAAGTTTTGAGAAAAATATAATAGAGCTGGCAGAAAATGTGGGATTTAAAGAATGCAAAACAATAGAAGCCATAGATTTGTTTTGTGGCATATCTGAAAGAAACGATGTGCTTAAGGAAAAAGACAGGTATTATGCATTCATAGATATCCCTCAATATTGGAGTGTTCGTGCAGATGGTCTAATGGTGCTATATATGATAATAAAACCAAAAAGGCAAACATCTATTTTAAGAATCCGATAGAGAAAAGAATGGTCAGCAGAGTCGAGTGGATTGACAGGAATAATACAGTATATAAAGTAGATTATTACAACAAAATACGGATATATGTATTGTTCGGAGAATGTGAGTGGCGGCAATGTTACAGTCAGGGAATTCTATGATAGAAATGGTGACATTAAAGTATTAGAACAGACAGGTCCAAAGACATATACCACGTTTGGCACCCGCATTAGTCCGAAGAGCTATAGAGGCTTTGCTGATTATTTGGAAGCTTATCTTAAATATAATAAAATTTATGATGAAAATATATGGCTGACAAGTGATGAGATATTAAATAAATTTGCCTGGGATTATGGAAATTTTAAAATATCATACCTGCCACAAAATAGATTAAACTCAGATTTGACAGTAATAACTCAGACTAACACAGCGTTTCGAATACTGTGCAGTGAAGAGCAGCAGGTCAATTGGTATAAAGAAAATTCAAATTATAAATGCGACAGATTATATTCATATCTTGAGAATAATAAATCAAAATTTGGGAGAAAAGAAGCATTTATTATTACAGAATCGGATCAGCTTGAGTATATTGAACAGCTTATAAATGACTTTCCGGAAATAACTTTTCATATAGCTGCCAGTACCATTATGTCAGATAAATTAACGAGACTGGATATAAATAATAATGTTGAGTTATATCCATGTATTACGGAACAAAAGAGAAAAGAACTGTTTGAAAGAATGCGATATTTATTTGGATATTAATCATTACAGAGAGCTATACAATGCAGTAAACGAGGCAATGGTTAATAATATGATAATACTAGCGTTTGACAATACAGCGCATTCAAAAGAATTATATCCAATGGGAAATATTTTTGAAAGCAGCAACTATGTGAAGATGAAAGAAACTCTAAAAAATATAATAACTAGTCAGACGATATTCAATGAATATATAGACAGGCAAAAGAAGCAATTAAAAACAATTAGCTGCAAAAGTAGTTATGGGTGATACAGATGAGAGTATTTGATTTTACATTACTTAGTGGATATGAATTTTCCGGAGTCGATGTTGCTCAGGGATTTAGAGCAAGATTG